>JGI26470J50227_1000436_pt1 | contig 17357 bp, 16 predicted proteins | sample FreactTroBogLake_FD_50227 | JGI IMG/M metagenome (IMG submission 50227) | reverse complement strand
CCGTTCTCAACAATACTGAAAGGAATATCGTGAATCTGAACGCGACCCTATTCGCGCAAATGATCGTTTTCTTTGTCTTATGGTGGGTTGTTGCACGTTTTGTGTGGCCACCGCTAGTTAAGGCATTGGACGAACGCTCAACCAAAATTGCTGATGGTTTGGCTGCGGCCGAGCGCGGAAAAGAAGAATTAGTTCTCGCAAATAATGCTGCGGAACAAGAGCTGTCTAAGGCACGCCAAGAAGGTGCGCTTCGTGTTGCTGACGCTGAAAAGCGTGCGCAAATGTCTGCAGAAGAAATCCGAGCCAATGCGCAAGTTGAGGCTACCCGGATTATTTCGCAGGCCAAAGAAGACGCTGATCAACAGGTTACTCGTGCTCGCGAAGTCTTGCGTGCTGAGGTTGCTGTTTTGGCTGTTAAAGGCGCCGAGCAAATTTTGCGCCGCGAGGTTGATGCAAAAGCGCATGGCGCTTTGCTCGATCAATTAAAGGCAGAGCTTTGATATGGCTGAGTTAGCCACGATTGCCCGTCCTTACGCTGAAGCGCTTTTTCAAAGCGCTAAGCCTGCTGAACTTGCTACCATTTTGGAGCAGTTAAGTGAGTTGGCTCAGCTTGCTGAGCAGCCAGAGATTGCCGTCTTATCAAATAATCCAAAAGTATCTGCGGATGATTTGACCAAGCTCCTTTCCGGCATGGTGAAAACAAAACTGGCTGGGAAGATTGCTAGCTTTTTGAGCCTTGTGAATCAAAACCATCGTTTAGCTGCCGTTCCTGAAATTGCTCATCAATTTGAGGCGATGAAGAACAAAAGCGAAGGTGCAGCAGAAGTAATGATTACCAGCGCCTTTCCTCTTGAGGGAAGTGCACTAAATGATTTGTTGTCAAGTTTGAAGAAGCGTTTTGGGGGTAAAGAATTGCGCCCAACTATTCAAGTTGATCCAGCATTGATTGGCGGAGTTCGCATTCAAGTTGGTGATGAAGTCTTGGATGGTTCAGTTAAGGCACAGTTGGCTCAAATGCAAGTAAGTCTTGGCGCATAAGTTATCCCATTAAGAACATACGAAATAAGACCCAGGAGTAAGTAATGCAACTCAACCCTTCCGAGATCAGCGAGCTGATCAAAAGCCGAATTAGCGAAATGGGTGTTGATACCCAGAGTCGTAATGAAGGCACTGTAATTTCAGTGACCGACGGTATTTGCCGCGTTCATGGCTTGTCTGGTGTGATGCAGGGGGAAATGCTGGAATTTCCTGGCAACACTATCGGCTTAGCATTGAACCTTGAGCGCGATTCAGTTGGCTCCGTGGTTTTGGGCGAATACACCCACATTAAAGAGGGCGACCCAGTGAAATGTACTGGCCGCATCTTGGAGGTTCCAGTAGGTCCGGAATTACTTGGTCGCGTAGTGAATGCGCTGGGTCAGCCAATTGATGGCAAAGGTCCAGTCAACGCAAAATTAACGGACTTTATTGAAAAAGTTGCTCCAGGCGTTATTGCACGTCAATCAGTAAGTCAGCCAGTTCAAACTGGTTTGAAGGCGATTGATGCAATGGTTCCAATTGGCCGTGGTCAGCGCGAGTTGATCATTGGCGACCGTCAAACTGGTAAGACAGCTGTTGCGGTTGATGCGATCATTAACCAAAAAGGCAAAGGCGTTTACTGCGTCTATGTTGCGATTGGTCAAAAAGCTTCCACGATTGCTAACGTTGTACGCAAGCTCTCAGAAAACGGCGCAATGGATTACACCATTGTTGTTGCAGCGAGTGCATCTGAGTCAGCAGCAATGCAGTACCTCTCTGCATACGCGGGTTGCACTATGGGCGAATATTTCCGCGACCGAGGTGAAGATGCTTTGATCGTTTATGACGATTTAACAAAACAAGCAGTTGCATACCGTCAGATTTCATTGCTCTTGCGTCGCCCACCAGGCCGCGAAGCTTACCCTGGCGACGTGTTCTACCTCCACTCACGTTTGCTTGAGCGCGCTGCTCGTGTAAATGCTGAATACGTAGAGAAATTTACAAATGGTTCAGTAAAAGGTAAAACAGGTTCTTTAACTGCGTTGCCAATTATTGAAACTCAAGCTGGTGACGTTTCTGCATTCGTTCCAACTAACGTGATTTCAATTACTGACGGTCAGATCTTCTTGGAAACTGACTTGTTCAACGCCGGTGTACGCCCGGCTATTAACGCAGGTATTTCTGTTTCACGCGTTGGTGGTGCAGCTCAAACTAAAGTTATTAAGAAATTGTCTGGCGGTATTCGTACTGACCTGGCCCAATATCGTGAATTGGCAGCGTTTGCTCAGTTCGCTTCTGACCTTGATGAAGCCACACGTAAGCAGTTAGAGCGTGGCCGTCGCGTTACTGAATTGTGCAAGCAAGCGCAGTACAAGCCACTCCAAGTTTGGGAAATGGCCGCTTCACTATTCGCCGTAAATAACGGTTACTTTGATGACCTCGAAGTGAAAAACGTATTGCCATTCGAAAAAGGTTTGCAAGATCATTTGAAATCTAAATATGCTGACTTAGTTGCACGCATTGAAGACACCAAAGATTTGAGCAAAGAGGACGAAGCTGCTTTGCGTGCTGCAATTGAGGATTACAAGCGTTCAGCCTCTTTCTAAGAGGGCTCGCATAAATCATGGCAAGCACAAAAGAGATACGATCAAAGATCAAGAGCGTGCAAAACACGCGCAAGATCACGAAGGCAATGGAAATGGTTGCCGCATCCAAGATGCGTCGCGCTCAGGAGCGTATGCGTAATGCGCGTCCATATGCTGAAAAAATTCGTGAGATTGTTGCCAACCTTTCAAAAGCTAATCCTGAGTTCCGCCCTGCTTACATGGCAACTCGTGAGGTTAAAAAAGTCGGCACAATCGTGGTTACAACAGACAAAGGCCTGTGCGGCGGTTTAAATACCAACGTTTTGCGTCTGATTACAAACCAAGTGCGCGATCTGCAAGAAAAAAATGTTGAGATTGTGTATACCGCAATTGGTTCAAAGGGTTTGCAGTTTTTGAATCGCTCAAAAGCAAAGTTGATTTCTCAAATAACCCATATTGGTGATACACCACATATGGATGTCTTGATTGGTGCGATTGTTGCCCAATTAGAGGCGTTTGAGCGCGGTGAGATTGATGCTGTTTATTTGGCATATACCCGCTTTGTGAACGCGATGAAACAAGAGCCTATTTTAGAAAAACTCCTGCCTTTAGAGTCAGCCACTTTAACTCCAGAAGAAAAAGCAGGCCCATCTTGGGATTACATCTACGAACCTGATGCAGAGTCCATCTTGAATGGCCTGCTTAAGCGTTATGTTGAGGCAATGATTTATCAATCTGTTGCTGAAAATATGGCTTCCGAGCAATCTGCACGCATGGTCTCAATGAAGGCCGCTTCAGATAATGCGAAGAATGTGATTGGCGAATTGCAATTGGAATACAACAAAACNCGACAAGCTGCTATTACCAAAGAGTTGTCAGAGATTGTTGGCGGAGCAGCTGCTGTTTAAGCGGCCAGCGTTTAGGAATACGACAGAATTCAGGAATTAAAAGCGGAGAAATGCGATGAGTAACGGAAATATTGTGCAGTGTATTGGTCCAGTGGTGGATATTCAGTTTCCACGCGACAAAATGCCAAACATTTATGATGCATTGACATTAGTTGATAGCGGTGAAAAATCATTTGCTGAAAAAGGTTTGACCTTTGAAGTTCAGCAACAGATCGGCGACGGCGTAGTCCGCGCGATTGCTATGGGCGCAAGTGATGGTTTGCGTCGTGGCATGGAAGTTAAATCTACAGGAAAGCCAATTTCTGTTCCAGTTGGACCAGCAACACTCGGTCGAATCATGGATGTTTTGGGTCGCCCAATTGATGATGCAGGTCCAATCGCAACTGAAGAGCGTCGCGCTATTCACCAACCGGCGCCTAAGTTTGATGAACTTTCTCCTTCTGTTGACTTGCTCGAAACCGGTATTAAGGTTATTGACTTAGTTTGCCCATTCGCTAAAGGCGGTAAGGTTGGCTTGTTCGGCGGTGCAGGGGTTGGTAAGACCGTGAACATGATGGAATTGATTAACAACATCGCTAAGCAACACGCAGGTTTATCTGTGTTTGCCGGTGTTGGTGAGCGTACTCGTGAGGGTAATGACTTCTATCACGAGATGAAAGAATCAAACGTTATCGACAAAGTAGCGATGGTGTTCGGTCAGATGAATGAGCCTCCTGGAAACCGTTTGCGCGTTGCGTTGACAGGTTTGACAATGGCTGAAGCGTTCCGTGACGAAGGCCGTGACATTTTGTTCTTCGTTGATAATATCTACCGCTACACATTGGCAGGTACTGAAGTTTCTGCGTTGCTCGGACGTATGCCTTCCGCTGTGGGTTACCAGCCTACATTGGCTGAAGAGATGGGTAAGCTGCAAGAGCGTATTACTTCTACTAAGACCGGTTCTGTTACCTCTATTCAGGCCGTTTACGTTCCTGCGGATGACTTGACCGATCCATCACCAGCAACAACCTTCTTGCATTTGGATTCCACAGTTGTGTTGTCACGTGATATTGCTGCTTTGGGTATTTACCCCGCGGTCGATCCACTGGACTCAACTAGCCGTCAGCTCGACCCACAAGTGGTTGGTCAAGAGCACTATGACGTAGCGCGTGATGTACAGATGACATTGCAACGCTACAAAGAATTGCGCGACATTATTGCTATTTTGGGTATGGATGAATTGTCTCCAGAAGACAAATTGGCTGTATCACGCGCACGTAAGATTCAGCGTTTCTTGTCCCAGCCATTCCACGTTGCCGAAGTGTTTACTGGATCACCAGGTAAATACGTCACATTGAAAGAAACCATTCGTGGCTTCAAGATGATTTGTAGCGGTGAGTTAGATCACCTGCCTGAGCAAGCGTTCTACATGGTGGGTTCAATTGATGAAGCCATCGAGAAAGCCAAGAAGCTTTAATCGAATTCATCTAGGGAAATTATGTCAACCATTTACGTCGACGTAGTCAGTGCCGAAAAATCTATTTTCAGNGGGGAGGCCAAGTTTNTTGCCCTCCCTGGCGAAAGTGGTGAGCTCGGTATTTTGCACGGCCACATACCTTTAATTACGCGCATTCGACCAGGTTCAGTTCGTATTGAAAAGGCTGATGGTGATGAAGAGTTTGTTTTCGTTGCTGGCGGGTATTTAGAGGTTCAACCAGATCGTGTTACTGTTTTAGCGGAGACCGCTATTCGTGGCCATGATTTGGATGAGGCCAAAGCCACTGAAGCTAAGAAGCGTGCTGAAGAAGCAATGCAAAATCGTGGCACCGACTTTGATTTAGCCTTGGCCCAGTCTGAGTTTGCGATGGCAGCAGCTCAATTGGCTGCAATAGCCCGCTTCCGTAGTAAAAAGTAAAAGCCGGCCATCTCCTTGCTGTTAAATGACCGGTTTATAAAAGCCTGCTTGGGTGAAGCGGTTGATCAAACACCGCTTTGGCTCATGCGCCAAGCTGGGCGCTATCTTCCAGAATACAACGCAACNAGAGCAAGAGCTGGCAGTTTTCTCGGCCTTGCTAAAAATCCTTCGTATGCAACTGAAGTAACGCTGCAACCTTTAGACCGCTATCCACTGGATGCGGCTATCTTATTTTCAGATATTTTGACTATTCCAGATGCAATGGGATTGGGCTTGCAATTCACCACAGGTGAAGGTCCTAGCTTCGACCATCCTTTGCGCACCGAAGAAGCTGTAAAAAAATTACGCGTAGCTGATATGGCTCAGCTGCAATATGTTTTTGATGCCGTTTCAGAAATCCGTAAAGCGCTGATTCAGGATGGTAAGCAACGTGTTCCATTGATTGGCTTCTCTGGAAGTCCATGGACCTTGGCTTGTTACATGATTGACGGTTCTGGTTCTGATGATTTTCGTCACGCCAAAACAATGATGTTTAGTAGGCCAGATTTGTTGCAACATATTTTGGATATTAATGTTGAATCAGTCGCGACCTACTTAACGGAGCAAGTAAAAGCAGGCGCACAAGCACTAATGATCTTTGATACCTGGGGCGGTTTACTCCCAGATGGTTGGTATCAAACAATGTCTTTAGCTGCCATGCAAAAAGTGATTGCACGCCTACCTCGTGAGTATGAGGGTAAAAAAATTCCCTTCATTATGTTCACTAAGGGCGGCGGTATTTGGCTAAATGATATGGCGCAAGTTGGCGCTGATGTCATAGCNCTCGATTGGACGATGTCTTTAAGTCGCGCGCGAAAACAATTGCTGGGCATTAACAAACCCTTGGCTCTGCAGGGCAATCTTGACCCCCTCATTTTATTTTCTGAGCCGCAGCAGATTGCCAAAGCAGCCAGCACCCTTTTGGAGGATCTTGCCCAAGCGCCCGCCTTAAAAGCAGACCTTCATCCGTTAGATGGCCATATTTTCAATTTAGGTCATGGAATTTCTCAATTCACCCCACCCGAGAGCGTCAGCGCTTTGGCAGAGTCTGTAATAAAAACCTCGCGCACGCTTAGATCTGAGTCATAAATCAAAGTAATTGCTAACTTAGTCTTAATTTTTGATGAAAGTTATGCACAGTTATGGGTATAGGGCTGAATTCAGTGGGATTCAGAACAAAAATCATCTTTAACTTCTAGAAAGCGATATAAGTTACTGATTATATTAGTTTTTATAAATAATGACTAAAAAATAAGCAATGATTTTATGCTGATAAATTAGCGTAGAAACCAGAATGATCAGATGATATCCACAGACTTATCCACAGGTTAATAAGAAAATAGAAGTAAATCATGACAACCCCCATCGTGGTCCAAATAGTCGTCGATAAGCCCTTACCCCAGGGTTTTGACTATTTATGGGACAAGGTTAAGTTAGGTTGTTTGCCACAGATTGGCCATATTGTTGAAATACCTTTCGGCAGAGGCAAGGAAGTAGGCATTGTCACAAGGGTGAGCGCTCACTCTGAATATGAATTAGATAAATTAAAGTCTATTGGAAAAATAGCCCCCCTGCCGCTATTGGATGGGGGGCTACTGAAGTTGATGAGCTTTGCGAGCCAATATTACTTGCACGCGCTTGGCGAAACTATCATGCCCAGCATTCCTAAGATGTGGCGGAAGTCAGAGGACTGGGAAAAAATCCCCAAAAAATTAGAAAGTGCGGCAAAGAAAAAAGCAAAAGAAAAAAATGGTGAATTCGAAGTGGGGCACATCACTGTAGATCAATTAAATCAAGAGCAATCCAATGCATTGGAGTCCTTGATAGGCGAGGCAAATAAGCAAAAGAACGGCTTCCGGGCAATTTTGATGCAAGGACAAACCGGAAGCGGCAAGACGGCAGTATTTTTAAATTGGCTAGCGAACATTCTGCAAGATGATGTAGCCCAAGTTTTATTGCTCGTGCCTGAAATTAATTTAACCCCACAATTAGAGCGCAGGGTGCGCGCATATTTCCCAAACGAAATATTGGCTGTGCTGCATAGTGGAGTAACGGAAAAAGAGAGAGGTGTTGCCTGGTATGAGGCCATGACAGGGAAGGCTCGGATCATATTAGGAACGCGTTTGGCCACCCTAACCCCGATCCCAAACTTACGAGCGATCGTAGTAGATGAAGAGCATGATCCTTCATACAAACAGCAAGAAGGTACAAGGTACTCTGCAAGAGACTTAGCTATTTGGCGGGCCCATGACCAGAAAATTCCGATTTTGCTTACTTCAGCAACCCCATCGTTAGAAACTTGGATGGCAGCTAAGGCGGGTCGATACGAATACCTGCGTCTCGATCAGCGAGCTCAAGGTGCCCTACTGCCTAAAGTACACATTGTGAACTCACGAAATCCTCAAAATCAATTTAGCCCTGGCGACAAAAATAGCCCGAAGACTAAAAGCTTAATGACTAAAACATTGGCTAATGCCATTAGTAAAAATCTAGAAGTTGGTAAACAGAGTTTGATATTAATAAATCGCAGGGGGTATGCACCGGTATTGAGCTGCAGTGCTTGCACCTGGTTGTCTGTGTGCACGCAATGCTCTTCGCATATGGTGATGCACAAGGCAGGAGCTCTCAGCAAAAAACCAGCACTAAGCTGTCATCATTGCGGACTTGTTANGCCTATACCAAGTTTTTGCCCAGATTGTGGAAACGCAGATCTGAAAACTTTGGGGCAGGGAACCCAGAAGCTAGAGGATGCCATAGAGGAGATGTGGCCAAACGCTAGAGTGCTTCGTGTGGACACGGACTCAAGCAGGAAAAGCAAAGGAGCGGAAGCACTCTTTCAAGAAATACATGATGGAAAAGTAGATATCGTCGTGGGTACCCAAATGATTGCCAAGGGGCACGACTATCAGAATATTGGATTNGTTGCTGTGCTCGATGCAGATAGCAGGTTATATTCACCGGACTTTAGGGCTGCGGAAAGACTATTTGCTCAACTGATTCAAGTGGCAGGGCGCGCCGGAAGATCTGGGACAGGCGGACAAGAAGGCGGNGATATTTATATCGAAACACAATATCCAGAGGCANCGGTCTACCAATATTTACTTCGACATGATGTTGATGGATTTCTATCACACACCGCTAGAGAAAGAGAAGAAGCGCGACTACCACCCTACTCTTATCAAGGGCTGATTCATGCAGAAGGAAAAACTTTGGATAAGGCTATTCAGTTTTTAAGTGGCCTTAAGGGGCGNCTAAAAAATAAAGGATTACTTTGTAAAGAGTTGCGAGTCTATGATCCTGTGCCAAAGGCGGTAATGCGAGTGGCGGGATCTGAGCGAGCACAATTAGTCGTTGAATCCGAAAGTCGGAAACTATTGCAAGAGGTGCTCGAGNTCATTGATCAGGATTTGAGGGGCGATTCTCAAGGACGCATTAGTAAAACATCACGCATTCGCTGGCTAATAGAGCGCGACCCAATTGCAATCTAATAGCTTAGGCGCCTGCAGTGGAGCTGTACTGATNTAAGTCCATTAAATGTTCTAGCTCGGCCGCAAGGCTTGCAGCAGATGCAGGCTTGATTTTAAAGAGCCAAACAGCGTATGGTTTTTCGTTTACAAGCTCTGGCGCCAAATCTACTTCTTCATTGATTGCAACAATTTCACCGCTGACCGGCGCATGAATATCACTTGCAGCCTTAACTGACTCAATCGCAGCGATTGCTTCACCTTGCTGAACGGATTGCCCTATCTTTGGCGCCTGAAAAAACATCACATCACCCAAGGCCTCTTGTGCATGATTGCTGATGCCAACCCAAATGAGTCCATCGGTCTCAAGGTCAGCCCATTCATGAGTTTGTGCAAATTTAAATGTATCTTGAGTATTCATGTTCGCTGATGTGCAATTTGTACTATGGCGCGGACCAATTGCTGCTTTTGGTAAAGAGCGCCAAACAAATCCCTACGTTGTGGATGGAACTTAAAAGCAGTGCGTACAACGAAAATGCAAATTAGGTTTTTGCTGAGCCAGTGCGATGTGTGCGGTTGTACAGACAGCTGGCGCAAATCCAGCGTTGCTTGCGGTTGCTTGTAGGAATCCANGTGCCGCCTTCTAGACGCTTTTCGCGACTGCAAGAAGAGCAAAATTTCAGGCTCTGGGAAGTGTCTTGGGTTGCAGCTGGAGTCGAGGTAGTCATGGGCAATCCGGGTAAGCCAAATCTAAACAGAAGTTCTATTTTACCCGTTTTGTCCCGCTGGGGCTGGGGTTAGGANAACTCTGACAGAATCAGCCATTTTATTGCCATCAAAATCAAGCCAAGCCTTGTTTTCAAAGTCGTAGAGCTTGCATTTGCGGGCTGTGTCGAAATACCAGGCCCAGGAGAACTTTTGGATAAAAATACGCTCTGGAAGGATGGTTTCTAGGGTATTTTGGGCNTCTTGGAGGCGATACAGGGGAACACTCATATCAACGTGATGGGCCGTGTGCTCCATGATGTGATGCATCAAGGAGCCCCAAATCCAGTTGAAAGTGAGGTGCACGGTGGTTGATACGAAGGGCTGGGCGCGTAACCATTCAGATTTCTTGTCATACCAAGAAACAGATGGGTGTGTGTGATGAACATAGACCACAAAGCCGATCATGCCATTCCAGAATAGGAATGGCACAGCAAAGCCAGCAAGCAGGCCAATGCAGATGGATTGACTAGTCGCTAGGGCTCCGGCGACTAAACAGGCAATCCAAATAATGGCAAATCCAGTGACCAAAAGGTTATCTTTAAGAAATATTGGACGATTACCAGGTTTATTTTTGGCATTTGGGAAGTACTCGCGTCTCCACCAAATTTCAATTAAGTAATAGAAAATAGGACCCCANCCACTACGGTAAAGGCGCTCAAGNCCTTTTCGCCATGAAGGCAAGATATCAAATTCTGCTTTGGATAAAGGCGCCCAGACGAAGTCAAACCCNTTGAGATTAGTTTGGCCATGGTGAACTACGTTATGACCTACATCCCAAAGNCTGTATGGGGTCAGCGATGGCAGAAAAGCAATTCGACCCAAAACCTTATTCAATTCACGGTTTGGGGTAAAGCTTTGGTGGCAGGCATCATGACCAAGAATGAAGATGCGACCAGTCACAAAGCCTGCAAGCAAGCCAAATATGACTTTCAGCAGGATGCTTTCTACAAAAACGGTGCCAGCAATACAGCCAAGCCATAAAGCGGCATCAATTGACAAAAGCAATAATGCTCGACCGGTCTCACCCTGAGCCATTGGCAAAAGCCAGCTACGGATGATTTTTCGGTGAGGTAATGGCGCATCTGGCGCCAAAGGATTAGTAATGGATGGCTCGGAGAGCGCTGTATTTAGAGAATTAGACACGATAAGAATCAATAAGTTAGGTGCAAATGATAGCGGTTTTTGCGTTTTGCCGCATGACCTAGGTCAAAAACCCTTTGCTTTTGGTGCGCCCGGCAGGAATCGAACCTGCGACCCTTGGCTTCGGAGGCCAATACTCTATCCACTGAGCTACGGGCGCCAGTAGCAAAAACAATCATCTGGCTATTGTAAGTGCCTATAACGCAAGCTCTCGTTATAATCACGGCAAAGTAACCCTCTAAACCCCGTCAAACGATAAAAGTCCTATGAGCAACGAGCACGGTAGCCTAATTAAGTCCCCTAAACAATTGATCATCATGGTCTTCGCAAGCTTTTTCGTGCCCTTGATCATTATTTTGTTACTCATGGTGTATGTGAACAGCGGTAAGCGCGATGGTGGCGAAAGTGCAGACGCAGCCAAGTCTACCGAGCAATTGATTAAGCCGGTTGCCCAGTTAAATTTTAAAGATGCAAGCGCTCCACGCGANCTTCAAACGGGTGAGCAGGTTTACAAAGCGGTTTGTTCTTCTTGCCACGCTACGGGTGCGGCAGGTGCTCCCAAATTTGGTGATGTAAGCGCCTGGGCGCCACGCATTGCAAAGGGCTATGACTCTTTGATGACTTCTGTACTTAAGGGCAAAGGCGCGATGCCAGCTCGCGGCGGTTCTAACCCTGCAGATATTAGTGATTACGAATTGGGTCGTGCAGTTGTTTATATGGCTAATTCTGCTGGCGGTAAATTACCAGAGCNTAAGGCGCCTGCTGCAGCAGCTACAAAATAATTTTTTTCTGCGTTTAAGAAAAAGCTGGCTTTAAGCCAGCTTTTTTATTTCTCATCATTACTAGCTTTTGCATCAAGCGCAANTTGATAGGCCTCTTTCTTTGAAAGTCCCAAGACCTGCGCAAGCACAGCAGCAATCTCTTTACTGCCAAGGTANGTGCTTAAAGCGTTTGCCCAAAGTAAAAGAGAGGCATGCTCAGGAGCCTCATCAGCATTAGCTGGGCGCCCTGCCACTAAAATAATGAATTCCCCTTTGAGACTNCTTGCAGTTTCAAGCCACTGTGGAATTGCACTTGCACGCACAGAAATAATTTGCTCAAATTTTTTCGTCAGCTCTCGCCCTACCATCATCTGTCGATCTGGCTCAAGCGCATTAGCTAGTGCCAAAAGGGTTTCTTTAATGTGGTGAGGAGACTCAAAAAAGATGCTGGTTTTTGCGCTGCTGCGTATGTCATGAATGAGCGCATCGCGTTCTTTTGTTTTGTTGGGCCAAAAGCCTACAAACTGAAAGTGCCCTTCTGAGTTCAGCATGACGGCGCCACCGATAGAGACCGCCGAAGACACTGCGCTTGCCCCTGGAATCGGAACAACGCGATAGCCTGCCTTTTGAACTTCATCCACCAGTCGGGCTCCGGGATCGGATACCCCAGGAGTACCCGCATCAGAAATGTAAGCCCAGCGCTCGTTCTGTGCCAGATGCTGGATTACCGTTTGCGCCCCACCCATTTCATTGTGCTCATGCAGAGCTAAGCATTTCTTATGGATACCAAATTGCTGTAGAAGCGCGGCACTATGCCTAGTATCTTCGCAGGCAATTCCATCAACAGCATTGAGAACATGCAAAGCACGCAGAGTGATATCTCCTAAATTACCAATCGGGGTGGCAACCATATAGAGAGCCCCGGCAGGTAAATCTTGCTGCTGCAGAAAGTCAAATGAGCTCAGGTCCATGGGTAGAAGTTTTGCGCTGGATTAATNAATAAGTAAGAGAATACGTTGCTTTTGGTTTGATTGGTTGGTTGCGGAAAAAGCATCTGCTTTGGCGCATAATATTGTTATGGATAAAAATACGATCGAACGCTTGCGCAAGCGCGCATCCCAACATTTTTTAGACAGCATTGCCGTTAAGCAAGACGCTGAGAAAATTCTTCCAGAAGTGGTAGCGCATGGCGTACTCGCAATGGTTGAGTGTTTGCGTGCTGGCGGTAAGGTGATGGCTTGTGGAAACGGTGGATCAGCCGCTGATGCGCAGCACTTTGCAGCCGAGTTGATTGGTCGCTTTGAACGCGAACGTCAAGAGCTTGCTGCAATTGCATTGACAACNGACACTTCTATCTTGACTGCTGTTGGGAATGATTACAGCTACGATGAGATTTTTAGTAAACAAGTTCGTGGCCTTGGAAAAAAAGGCGATATCCTCTTGGGNATTTCGACGTCAGGCAACTCTAAGAATGTGGTGAAGGCAATTGAAGTAGCGAAAAAAAAGGGCATCAAAATTATTGCGCTGACTGGTAACGGTGGCGGAAAAATTGCAAGCCTCATAGACAAAGGCGATATTCATCTTTGTGCNCCCTCTACTCGTACCGCACGCATTCAGGAAACACATTTAGTGTTGTTACATAGTTTGTGTGATGGTGTTGATCACATATTGCTTGATTAATGGCGCCTTAAAAAAGAAAGCATTCACGATGCAAATCAAATTCGCAAGTAAATTACTCATTGCTTTAATTCTTGCTTCATTCTTATCGGCATGTGGCGTTCTGGCTGTTGGCGGCGTTGTTGCAAGTGCGGCCGTCCTAGCTGACCGTCGTAGTCCGAACGTGCAGGCTATTGACAAAGGCATCGAGCTTGAGGCCGGCAATGCGCTGTCTAAGCGATTTGGCGATAACGCACACATCAACATCACTTCGTTCAATCAAAAAGTGTTGATCACTGGTGAGGCAAAAGACGCGGATATCAAGGGTGAAGCAGGCGCTTATGTCAAAGCCATGAAGAATGCCCGCAGCGTTTACAACGAGTTGGTAATAGGCGCTAATAGCACCTATACAGCCCGCGCTAATGACTCATATCTTGAGTCGAAAATAAAAACCCAAATGATTTTTACAGAGCAATTACCATCGAACTCAATGGCGATTGTTGCTGAAGGCAGCAGTGTTTACCTGATGGGAATCTTGACGCAAAAAGAATCTGATATTGCAAAGAAAGTTGCGAGTAATGCCAGCGGCGTGAAAGAAGTATTTGTTTACTTTGACATCATCTCTGACGCAGAGAAAGCGCGATTAGACAGGCAAGGTAAGGCCGATGAATCACAACCGACTAGCCCAAAATTTCAGTAAGAAATTATCACCAGCGGAATAAATGATTTCAGTGCGGGTTCATGTGAGGACGGCTTTTTTGGCCTTTCTCTTTATTGGAGCACCTACTGCTTATGCATCTAGTGAGAACGCTAAAGCATTTGCAATTGCCAAAAAAAATGCATGCTTAGGTTGTCACGCAATCAACAAAAAAATTGTTGGGCCAAGCTTTCAAGACATTGCTGCCAAATATAAAAATAGTCCCAGCGCAAATGCTTTGTTAAAAAATAAGATTCAAAAAGGCGGTGCGGGATCTTGGGGTGTAGTGCCGATGCCTGCGAATACTAAGTTAAGCGATGTCGAGCTTTCGATCTTGGTGTCTTGGATTTTGCAAGGCGCCCCCAGCAACAACTAAGACGCTAGTGCTGGCGGCCTGCCCAAGAGCCACAACCAAGTAGCATTAGAGCGCTTCAAATTTGCCTTGAGTGCGTAATCAAAGTCAGCCCATTGCTCGTTAGCCGCTTCTTCAACAATGGTGCTGGAATTTGCAGGGGGTAGCTTGAGATAGGCATCAGCATCGCCATAAGCATATTCAACACTCATACCGGCCTTTTGCGCCAAATGCATCATGGCTTTGTTATTTGCTAAGCAATGAACAAATAAAGTTTCAATGCGCGTATTTCGTGAGTGCACGGCAGCGCGCCCTAACAAGGCAGTACCAAATCCCTGGCCCCTGCCTTCCGCCAGCACTGATACGCCAAACTCCGCTGCACGGGCTTTGCTCTTAAAGACCGGTAGGTAGGCTAGATGTGCGAGACCAACAATATTGAGCTGTGCATCAAATATGCCAAATATTGTGTCCTGATTGAAGTCTAGACCTTCAACATAACGCTCTATCACCTCATCAGGGGTGTGTATCCCAAAGCGGAGGCGACGATCGTCATCATGCAGTTGTAAAAAATGCTCAAGAATNGCCGCCCTATGACCAGCGTGAAGCTCGCGCACCGGCACAGGAATCCGCGCAACATGTGGGTTGCTGGACAAGCGACTCTTGGAAAATTTATTGTGCATAGCAACATAGTAGCAGGGAAAACAGAAAAATACAGGGTAATCCCTAGTTTTTCAAAAAATACTAGCTCAGAATGCAAAAAAAGACTGTGTTTGAAGGGGAAAACAGACCAAGTGCTCCAAAACCCTTAAATTTTAAAAAAAGTTAAATATTTTTTTGATTTCTATCTAATTGATTTGATTGAGCTTATTTTTAAAATGAGAAAAAACATCATCTATTTAGCGTAAAAGAGTGCGNAAGGTGTTGACGACCCTATAAAAGTGGGATATAGTCTCATCTCTCTGCTGGATGTTATTAAGAAATACAAAAACAAGCCAGCCCTCTTTAAAAATTAGTGAACCGATAATTGTGGGTACTAAGTGAAAGCATCAAGTCCTTCGGGACAGATGTAAATAAATAGTACTCATAGACAGTAAAAAGATTTGGTTTTATTACCAAGTCAATTTCTTGAATGAGTGCGACGATCCGCAAGGATCACAGGATTGAACTGAAGAGTTTGATCCTGGCTCAGATTGAACGCTGGCGGCATGCCTTACACATGCAAGTCGAACGGCAGCACGGGTGCTTGCACCTGGTGGCGAGTGGCGAACGGGTGAGTAATACATCGGAACGTACCTTATCGTGGGGGATAACGCAGCGAAAGCTGTGCTAATACCGCATACGCCCTGAGGGGGAAAGCGGGGGATCGAAAGACCTCGCGCGATTAGAGCGGCCGATGCCTGATTAGCTTGTTGGTGGGGTAAAAGCCCACCAAGGCGACGATCAGTAGCTGGTCTGAGAGGACGATCAGCCACACTGGGACTGAGACACGGCCCAGACTCCTACGGGAGGCAGCAGTGGGGAATTTTGGACAATGGGGGCAACCCTGATCCAGCAATGCCGCGTGAGTGAAGAAGGCCTTCGGGTTGTAAAGCTCTTTTGTCAGGGAAGAAACACCGGCTCTAACACAGTCCGGGAATGACGGTACCTGAAGAATAAGCACCGGCTAACTACGTGCCAGCAGCCGCGGTAATACGTAGGGTGCAAGCGTTAATCGGAATTACTGGGCGTAAAGCGTGCGCAGGCGGTTATACAAGACAGGCGTGAAATCCCCGGGCTTAACCTGGGAATGGCGCCTGTGACTGTATAGCTAGAGTGTGTCAGAGGGGGGTAGAATTCCACGTGTAGCAGTGAAATGCGTAGATATGTGGAGGAATACCAATGGCGAAGGCAGCCCCCTGGGATAACACTGACGCTCATGCACGAAAGCGTGGGGAGCAAACAGGATTAGATACCCTGGTAGTCCACGCCCTAAACGATGCTGACTAGTTGTTCGGGATTTACATCCTGAGTAACGTAGCTAACGCGTGAAGTCAGCCGCCTGGGGAGTACGGTCGCAAGATTAAAACTCAAAGGAATTGACGGGGACCCGCACAAGCGGTGGATGATGTGGATTAATTCGATGCAACGCGAAAAACCTTACCTACCCTTGACATGTCACTAACGAAGTAGAGATACATTAGGTGCTCGTAAGAGAAAGTGAACACAGGTGCTGCATGGCTGTCGTCAGCTCGTGTCGTGAGATGTTGGGTTAAGTCCCGCAACGAGCGCAACCCTTGTCTTTAGTTGCTACGCAAGAGCACTCTAAAGAGACTGCCGGTGACAAACCGGAGGAAGGTGGGGATGACGTCAAGTCCTCATGGCCCTTATGGGTAGGGCTTCACACGTCATACAATGGTGCATACAGAGGGTTGCCANCCCGCGAGGGGGAGCTAATCTCAGAAAATGCATCGTAGTCCGGATCGTAGTCTGCAACTCGACTACGTGAAGCTGGAATCGCTAGTAATCGCGGATCAGAATGTCGCGGTGAATACGTTCCCGGGTCTTGTACACACCGCCCGTCATACCATGGGAGTGGGTTTTGCCAGAAGCNGTTAGCCTAACCGCAAGGAGGGCGACTGCCACGGCAGGGTTCATGACTGGGGTAAAGTCGTAACAAGGTAGCCGTATCGGAAGGTGCGGCTGGATCACCTCCTTTCTAGAGAAAGATGCTGGATCTATAGTGCCCACACTTATCGGTTGACAATAAAAGCCACGGGTCTGTAGCTCAGCTGGTTAGAGCACTGTGTTGATAACGCAGGGGTCGTAGGTTCAAGTCCTACCAGACCCACCAATCAGTAGTAGCGATATGGACTAAGTGGACGTTGGGGGATTAGCTCAGCTGGGAGAGCACCTGCTTTGCAAGCAGGGGGTCGTCGGTTCGATCCCGTCATCCTCCACCAACATCTAAATGTCAAAACTAAGCGATTTAACGATTGTTTAGTTTTGCCATTTATGGCTGTTCTTTAAAAATTTGAGTAAGCAAAGTGTCAAATGTTTCTTTGAGAGGACATTTGACAATGTAATAAGGGTAAAGAT
>JGI26470J50227_1000434_pt1 | contig 17424 bp, 18 predicted proteins | sample FreactTroBogLake_FD_50227 | JGI IMG/M metagenome (IMG submission 50227) | reverse complement strand
CGACGGAATTCATAGAAACCCATGTCTCCAATCGTTCCACTCAGCCAGCCGCGAGACATCGCAGAGACAGCGAGATCCTCGATCCCGACTCGTCCGTAGTTTCTGACCAATCGGCAAGTCAGTTGATGCAAGAAGTTACTACGAATGTCCGAGATTCGCTTGTGGAGTTTGGCCACCTTGAGCTTGGCCTTCTCTCTGCGTTTACTGCCATTCTTTCTTCGACTTAAAACCCGTTGAAGCCGCCCCAGCTTTCGCTTGGCTCTCGCATAAGGTTTTGGAGGTTCAACGGATTGGACTAACTGACCTTTGCTGACCACGGTCGCAAAGGTCTTACACCCCAAATCGACTCCACACGACTGACGGTCCTCTGGTAGCTTCTGTGGATCTGGTAGTTCGTAAGTAAGAACCAGATACCACTTGCCAGCAATCGACTTGATCTGGCCAACCAGTTGCTTGCCCTCTGGCCAGCGTAGCTTTCCCTGGAATCGCACCTTTCCAATACGGGGTATGTTGAATCGTTTTCCATATCGAGTCAGTGGAAACTGATTGGCCGGCACGACGTTGAACGAATCGCTAGTTCCACGCTTTTTGAATCGAGGAAAACCAGGCTTCTTGCATTTCTTGATCCTTGCGAATGCGGCCTTCATGGCCCTTTCCAGGGACTTGAAAGCATCTTCTGGAATCAGCTTGCTGTAATCTCTTGCCCAGGGGAAGCGACGAGCTTTGATCTTGTTCCAAAACGTCTGAAGCGTGAATGCGCTGACAGATCTCTTGAATAGACCGTAATAACGCTTCGAGAAGGCCATTGCCCAGTTCCAGGCAAACCGCCTCAAGCCAGCGGAGCCCCTAAAAAGAAACTCCTGCTGTCTGCTAGGTTTCAACAGCATCACCTGGGAGCGGATCACAGATGCTAAGGTCCTAGATGAATGATTTGTGTCAGATCCGCAACTTGGATCTGACACGGGGCAAGTTGATACAACGACAGTCCCGGCTTAGAAGTTCACGATGGCCGGGAACCATGCTTCGGGGATCTTGAACACCGGCATGCAGCAGTCGAACGCCTCGTCGATGATCGCCTGATTCTCGTAGTAGGCGTATCGGCCCATGCCCTTCACATCCTCCAGGGCGTTGATGGCGGCGACACCATCAGCGTACTTGGTGAACATGCCAGGGACGGTGGTCGAGCCTTCGAAGAAGGTGTAGGTCTCGGGGGTCAGGTCGGGCTGGAAGGTCACGCCATCCGAGGGGAAGATGTCGTGCTTGCCGCCAGAGCTGTCCTCATAGAACATGTCCTGCACGGGGACCCACTTCAGGCCGGCGAAGCCCTGGGGGATCTCGCCTTCGTCGAGCATCTTCTCGACCTTCTCTCGCTGGAACGGCCAGTAGGTCTTGGCACTCTCGTTCTGGGCGATGTAACCCGCGACGTTGCGGCCGTAGAGAGCCGTAGTCACCTCGCGACCGCTGAGCTTCTTGCTCAGGTTCTTCAGGTTGCGGATCTGGGTCACGACGTTTGTGCTGGGCAGGCTCCAGGGTGCGTTGATAATCACACCACCGGGGCTGGAAGCGTCAACAATCGTCCCGTAGTTGCTGGCCGGGATCTGCTGGCTGATGGTCAGGCCAAGCGGGTCCGGGGTGTTGGTCAGGTTGTTGTTTCGGTCCCAGTAGTTGACGCCGGTGGCCGCATACATGGCCGTCGACACGATCCGGGTATTCTCGAACAACTGGCGGAAGTTGCGACCTTGCTCGACGATAAGGTCGAGACCTCGCTTCTTCATCGGCTCGTAGGACTCGAACTTGCGGAAGATCTCCATCAATTCCTGGTCGAACACCATCCGGCTGCGGAGGTTGACCAGCTGAACCCGACGGCTGTCAATGTTGACCTTGCCAGCCAGGGGTGCAGGCGCACCATAAGGAACCCGACCGACCAGCTTACGAGTCCCGTAAAGCTGGATGTATTCGGCCTTGTTTCCTTCGATTTGCTTCTTCACATCGAAGTAACCTTTGGGGAGTTCGTTCGGAACCCCCATGGTCACCCGCTGAACCGTATCCGTGAGGAACGCCCAGCTGAGAACGTCAGTCAAACTTGTCAGGGCCACGAGTCACCTCAAAGGTATGGTTCAGGGGGACGGTTATTCCGAGGATTAATACACTTCGTCGTTGAACAGGAACTTCGGACCAGCGACGGTCGACATCGCCGTCTTCACGAACCGCTGGATGCCGGTATCGGTCGGGTAGTCCACGAGTGCTGCGACGTTGACTCGGCCGCTGTCGGGGATGTGGCCCCAGTCGACCGGGCCGTTGCCCATCATCACCAACTCATCCTTGATGAACGTGCAGGGAGTCGCGTAGCCAGACTCGCTGAGGATCGCACCGGGCTGGAACACGCCACTGACGGCCGCCGTTACCGGGGTGAATTCAGGAGCGGTTGCACCAGTCGGGAGCAGAGCGACCTGGGCGGGCTTCCACGTCTTCCCGGCGTATGCCCCACCGCTGTAGGTCAGGACGATGCCGAGAGAAGCACCAGATCCGCCAGCGGTCGCCACGATCCCACCGGCCACACCAGTCGCCGTGTTGAGGGCCGTGTTGATTGCGGCCAAATAGGTCGCGTCGGTCGCGTTCCAGGCTGCGGTTCCGGTCGTCACATAACCACCAGCGGTGGTCTGGACGGTCAGTTCCAAGTTGCCACCGGTTGCGGCGGTCCCGAAGTTGATCTGCTCGACTTGGTTCGTACCCAGTGCCGAAATCGTCAGGACGCCGGTGCCGGTGTTGATCGCCGAGTAGGTGGCGGTCAACTGTCGCGTGTCGGAGCCGTTCGCGGTCGAAGGGCCAGTCACAACCACAGTCCCGCTCGCACCGATCCGCCGGTTGATCTCGGTTGCGTCGGTCGGACTCACGGTCATGGTCAGGCCAGCGTTGGTGGTCGCGACGGTCAGGGTCCCAACTCGCCAGGTCGCGTAGTTGTTGTTCGAGACGCTTTTGGCCACCAGCAGGCCAGGACGCAGGAACAGCGGGTTGCCGAAGTTCACGTCGCGGGATCGAATCCCGTCAATGACTCCGCCGACCGGCTTGTAAGTGCAGATCCCATCCACAAACGGGTTGAGGAAGGTGATCTGGTTGCTGTTGTAAAACCCAGGCTGGCCAAGCTGCCACGGCTGAATACCCAAGTGTCACCTCATTTGGGCTTTCGCCCGTTTAGTATTACTGCTTCTTTGAGTCGGAACCCTGGCTGAAGAGCCAGTTGAACCCCTACTCTCCGCAGTCGTAGATTTCCCCGCACTTCGGGGTATTTTTCCGATGTTTTCAAGGTTAATAGCTGCATTGACATCGCGGTCGTGATGGGTGCCGCAAGTGCATACCCACGCCCGCTCGTGCATACCAAGGTTCGGCTTAATCTCGCCGCAGGAACTGCAAGTTTTTGACGAAGGAAAGAACCTGTCTGCCAAAACAATCGCCGACCCAGCAGCCTCCGACTTGTACTCAAGCTGATGGCGGAATTCAGCAAACCCAAGATCGTGAACCGTGCCAGACAGCATGCCTTTGGCCATGCCGGACACGCTCAGATCTTCGATCACTATCGTTCCGTAACTTTTGACAATTCTTGAGGTGAGTTGGTGTAGGAAGTTACTACGGATGTCCGCGATGTGCTTGTGGAGTCTGGCCACCTTGAGCTTGGCCTTCTCCCTGCGTTTACTGCCCTTCTTCCTTCGACTAACGATCCGTTGAAGCCGCCCCAGCTTTCGCTTGGCTTTCGCATACGGCTTGGGCGGCTCAACGGATTGAACGAGTTGACCATTGCTCACAATCGTGGCAAAGGTCTTGCAACCGAGATCGATGCCACAAGATGGGCGATCATCTGTTAGTTTCGGCAGGTCGGGAAGGTCGTAGGCCAAGAAAAGATACCATCTTCCAGCATGCAATTTGACACGGCCAACAGTCTGAGTGCCTTCCGGCCACCGCAGTTCACCCTGGAATCTGACCCTTCCGATTTTTGGTATGTGTATTTTCTTGCCGTAGATACTCAGCCCGAACTGTTTCGATGGGACGACCTGAAACGAATCTTTCTGGCCCTTCTTGTGAAATCTGGGAAAGCCAAGCCTTCCGCCGGATTTCGCCGACTTTGCCGCTCTCAAGAATGCGGATTCAAGATTCCTGAACGTATCCTGTGCGATGTGTTTGCTGTACCCGGAAACCCAGTTTAGACCCGGCTTCCTCTTCTTGATTTTGTTCCAGAACTTATTGAGCCTCATAGCTCCGATCGGTTTGCCGAACCGCGAGTAATACCTTCTCCATATGGCGAGTCCCCAGTTCCAGGAAAAACGACTCAGGCCAGCCGAGCCACGGAACAAAAGCTCCTGCGACTTGGTTGGCCTGAGAAGTATTTTCTGATAACGGTTCACTTGTTTTGGCCACCAACCTGAATACCCATGTTGTCATTCCCCTCTATGTTTTGGTTTCGGAATCACTTTGCGGTCGGTTCGACATACCCGTTTGCCTGATCGACATACTTTCGTAGGTACTCCGTCGCCGACTCGCCCTTGGGCTGTTCAGGAGTCGCGGCAGCACCATGGCTCAAGGTCTGAGCCTTGATGTTTCCTTGCTCGATGTTCTGCTTGGAGAACCGGTTGTGCGGGAGCTTCTTGTAAGCCGCGATCTCTGCGGCAAACGCAGGTTCCCGGAACCGGAAGTCTTTCGTGTAGAAGCGGGCGGCCTGGTGCGAGAGGTTGACCTTGGTCGCGGCAGCAATCAGTCGGTCGCGGTTGGCGACATCGATCTGATCGTTCTTCGCCAGATCAGCAATTTCGTTCAGATAGTCGCGGTTCCGGCTCTCGGCATCTCGCTGCATGAACGCCAGTTGTCCCGGCTCAAGCGAGGCGGCCCAACTCATGTACATCGGAGGGGCCTGAGCAGCGGAATGGGAGTCAGCATCAACCGGAGCATTTTCGGCGTCATCTTCATCGCCGGTGTCGGATCCGCCGTTCTTGGTTGCGATGGCGGACTTGGCAGCAATCATCAGTTCATCCATCGTCTTCGGCTCGCCGTCGATGTGGATGCCCAGCTTCTTGAGGACCTCGCACCATGCAGCGACATCGCCAGCCACACCACCCTTGGGTGCCTCTTCCTCGACTTTGGGCACGGCCTCGACTTCAGCGACTTCGGGAACCTCAACCTCATCTTTCTTGGGCGGTTCTTTTGTCAGGTCATCTTTGGCCATTTTCTCTCTCCGAATGGTCGAGTCGAAGGACAGTGTGAGCCGCATCCCAGGCGGGTGAGAAAGCAACTGTGGGTGGTACGCCTTATCAGGCGTGATGCGACTGATGTTTCTCTGCTTGGGCTTTGGAGTTGATGCGATGTGACCGACTGAGACCCCTCGCCACTTCTTGCCCAATTCATCCACGAAGTCGTAATCAAGCCCTGGACTCACTCGACCGATGTCCTGGAACTGCTGGTATTCCTTCTCATTCGGAATGTCGACGATTGCCACGGCCTCTTGCTTTTCTGCGTCGTACTCCCAGTGAAGGACATTTCCAATCCAGCCCTGGGCCATCCACTGGTCGGGGTTGGACTCCTTGGGTTTCCATCGCGAGTGGGAAAGGTAGACGGGTTTGGCCTGTGTGTCGTGCATCCAACACACGGGAATCGACAAGCCATCGGCCAGCATTCGGTTCCCGTTGTTCACTGCCGACTTGACATCGTTGACCGTGTACTGAACCCAACGGTCCACCCCGTCTGGGCAGTTGGCCAGAGTCTTGTTAGGTCGGAACGTAGGTACGCGAGCGATTGGCATGTCGCAAATGTGATGTCTACACAGTCGGACCAGCAGTAGGGTTCACAATCGACTCATGTCACAAGACGTGTTCGATCAGGTTGTCCATGCGGTCGTGCATCTGCTGCACGGACCACACCCAGCCAATCTCACCATCCAAACCAGAGTTGTTTCGGCCGCCCTGCGACACGCGGGAGTCGACCGGCTCATCAAGAGAGAAGTTCAAGATGCCGCAAGCAAAGTTCTCAATCAAAGACCACATGATTGTGACGACGACCAACTTTCGAACCGAGTGGGACCGCTGGCACAGTCGTCACCTTGAGCTTGCCAAGCCCAGCGATGGGGAAATGCGGGAAATCCTTGGGCGATGCTACTGGGTTGACCCCAGCACTATCACCGTTCCTGTGGTTGGGGATCGCGCGGCATTCCGGAACCCGGATTTCCCAGGCTACATCTTCGTGGTGAAGCTCGAACACGTCACCACCGACCGGCCGGTTGGCGAAGCGGTTTTCATCGGCATGGTCAGCGAGAACCGCATCCCGCCTTCCCGTCTGAAGTACATCGGCTGTGAGGCCCCGGTATTCGAGCCGCCGGCCGACAGCGTCATGGGCCTTGAGCGCCGTAACTACTTCCGCCGCAAGATCAGCGAGATGGAAGACTGGATTCGCATCTACGGCCAAAACCACCGGCACTACCAACAGGTCACGGACGCCCTGGCTCGTTACACCCGCGAGTCGGTCAAGGAAGAGGACTCGGATATCCAGGGCCTTGTCACCGACATGATGGACCTCCGCAAGATCGTCGAGGACCTTCGTCGGCAGGTCGAGGACCTCAAGAGACGTCAGGCAGGCCACAGTCAGTGGATCGAATCCGCACAACAACTCTTAGCATCGGAGTGATAAATGGCCAACATCGTGTTTAACGGCAATCAGGTCGACCGTGCGGCGGTAGTCACCGTCACCGTCACCGCTGCCGGAACCGGGTCGATCGCAGCGACGATCAACTCGCAAACTGAGACTTACACAACCCTGTCGACGGACAGCGTGACGACTGCCGCTTCAAATGCCGTATCGGCATTCAAAGCCAGCCCTATCCCTGAGATGGGTTTGCTGAGTTGGACAAACCCATCCGCTGGTGTCATCGTCGCGACTGGGCCTTCGGATGGACGTCCAGTGTCCATTTCGCTCAGCGCATCCGGTGCGACCACGATCACCACGTCGACGACCGTGTCGGCCACCTCGTCGCACGACATCTCCGACGCCGCAAACTTCGTTGGTGGCACACTCCCTGGCGGGTCCGACAACCTTGTGTTGGATAATAGTTCGGTCGATATTCGATATGGGTTCGCGCACTACTCGTCCCTGGCAACGACTCTCGAACGTCGTCCGTCTTACACAGGAAACGTCGGGCTTTCCGATGTAAACCCCCTGGGATTCCCTGAGTTTCTGCCGACAAGACTGACCATCCAGGGCCTGTCGCTCAAGTGCTACTCTGGCGGAACTGGAACGACCCGCGTCGTATCCACTGCCTCTTCTCCCGTGACCGTGATCGCGACCGGGACCAGCCAGGCTGAACTGCTGGAGGTCTCTGGACTGCCGAGCGGGTCTGTGCTGGACGCGAACCGAATCGGTGTTGTTGTCAGCCCGCTCTTTGCTGACACTTCGATCGTCGGGACGGCCCTGATTGCCAACCAGGGGTCGATCCGCGCGGGAGCCGGCGTGACAATTACCTCGGCCACGGTCAAGAACGCGACAGCCAACTTCAGTGGGACTGTGACAAATTTGATCTGTGATAAGTCGGCAAATGTGACGATGCAGTTTGGGGCATCCTGCACCACTCAGAACATCCTGGGCGGGGTTGTGAACTGGAACTCAACTGGTGCCACTGGAACCGTCACGATTGGTAATGGTGGAAAACTGGACCTCACCAACGCTCCGGCTTCAGTGGCAACCAGCGGAATCACCGTCAACTCGGGCGGATCGCTCATCGACCCCTACAAGCGGCTTTCGAGCTACACGCTTGCGGGGAATGACTGGGAGAGCGTCAAGAATCTGCTCTCCCTTGGGACTTCATTCTCACTCAACGTCACTTGATCAGAATGGCTCGTTCGGATCGAATGCGGCCGGTGCCGACTCGGATTGGCTTTCTCCACCGGCCGAGTCGTCCTTCTTGCCTCCCAGAAGCTGGATTTCAGTGACAAACAGGACAGTTTTGCTCCGCTTGCCTCCTCCGTTTTTGTCTTCCCAGCTTTCCGTTTTGGCAGAACCTTCGAGGAGAACCTCCCCGCCCTTGCGGAGATACTGCTCGACAACCTTCACGAGGTTCCGCTTGGAGTCGGCGTAAGCCCACACCTTGCAGTCAATGAAGAGAGGGTTTGGATCGGGGATCCACTGACCAGTCGACTTGTCCTTGCGGCTTTGTCCGCAGGCAAGACCGAAATCGATCACAGAGTTTCCGTTCGGCAGAGTCTTCACCTCGCATGGATCGCGGGTCAGCCGGCCAAGAACAATCATCTTGTTAAAGTGAGCCATGAAAATCATCTCCTGAAAAGGTTTGGGTTTGAATCAGTTCTTCGCTTTTGCCTGAACTCGCTTTTCTTCCGGAACATCGTCGACACAGTAACTGACCCAGTGGCGGATTAGACTCGGGCCACCACGGGTGTCCTTGTCGTGAATAATCCTGAATGCCACAATCCGCTCACTGTCCCGACAGAACCGCCAGTCTTCCAGATCTTTAGATGTCAGACCGATTTGCCCGAATATCCAGTGCGACAGATCCTGGGCAGTGTGGAATGCCGCCTCGGCCGCATCGTGGAGTCCGTAGGCTCCGCAGTCTCTCCATGTTTGAAGGGCGACATCAAGCTGGGACAGGCATTTTTCTCCGTAATGCCTGACGAACCCTTCGCGTGCGCTATCACGGTCCAGACCGATGAGGTCCAGGAATACGACCCCATCGTCGCTCGGGAAAACTGGACCCCTCCTCTCTGCCGACGGGGCCGACCGTGGGTAGGCATCGGCGTGTTTGACATATACGTGTCTGACAGCGGTCATTTCGGTCTCCTCACACTTTGCGGTTTTTGGTAGTGATTTCGCGAGTGCCATCAGGCAGGTCCTCGCACACGTAATCGAAGAAGATGGCCGGTGCCTCGACGATCATCCGGTCGTAGAGGACGTTGGCAAACCGGCGGATCTCGACATCGGCGTGACGTGATGCCCGCTGCTCGATGATATTGCGGAGACATCGGGCATTGACGGTGATGACCAGCTTGGTTTCCGCACAGTTCGGCAAGCAGTTTCGAGCAGCCTGGCGAGCCCATTTCCGCTTGTCCGTACCCGAGAGTTCGGCAGGTGCGTTGGCCAGTTGTTTCTCAGTCTCCTCCGCGTACTCATCCAGGTCGGCCGCACGCTTCTCGATCCATGCACGAATGTCGTCAGATGCAGTTACTTGTGCCAGATACTCCTCAAGCATGGCCGGAGGCAGGACCATTCCGACATCCGCGCAGTCAACAAATCTCTGACTTAATTCGCTCGGACTCAAACCTGCTCTGTGTCGCAGAAGTTCATGGCTCAGCGTCCGGGAGACTCCCTCGATGCTGATTGTCCAGACGGCGTGTTCGGCGCAACTGCCATGAGCTTTCTCGATCAGATTCCGAATGTAGGCGGCATTTCCGCCCGGACGCATCCTCAGGAACGACTGGTAGCACTTGCGCCCAGCAAACTCCACCAGCACCTGGGCGGGGATCTCGCTATCGGAATTCCACCCATTGTGACCGTTGCGTGCCAGAACTCGCTGGACGGCCTCGCGGTCGACGGCCTGACGGCCGATGATTTCCACATACGGCTCCGGCACGATCTTAATCTCTCTTCGACTCACTTGCATGGGGCCTCCTGTTTTGGTTCGGCAGACTAACACAATGCGGGCTTGCCCGCATCTATTCGAGTTGACACAACGGAACTACTGGCCAGCGTTTCTCTGAGCGTGGGAAATGAATGCATCGAACCTTTCCAGGACTATTTTCTTGTGCCATTCTGGGGTTCCATCTCGGTCCATCTTCCAGATCATGAATGCCCGAGTCGTGACTTGATCTGTCATGGGTTCCCCATCGATCAACTTGTATCCGACGATGTGTTCGGGGTTGCCCTTGAGAAACTCCTCAAGCTCATCGTTAAATCTTTCCTGATCCATCATCGCTGTCTCCAGGTTGTTGTCGGAAACCATTCACGAGGATTTAGCCGGCAGTTTTAGAAGCGGTTGCAATGGATCTCCAAAGCACTCGGCCAGAACGTCCTCGGGATACGTGTTAAGCCGACCAAAACGCTCGTCTCGCTGGTTTCCAATCTCGATCCCACGGGCGCGGCAGATGCCAGCGGCGGTTTTGCCGATATTCTGGGCTCGCTTCAGTGTGATTTTGCGGCGCGTCAACCGACCATAGGCCATCACTGTGTAGTAGCCGTGACCGCCATCAACTCTCTCCTTGACGGCATCGACCATCGCCTCGACGTTGGCCACTCGATGGTCAACTCTCGCGAGTTCCGCTGCCTGCCTGCGGGCCTCTCGTCTGCGGTCTTTCATAGACTTGATCATGGACTCCAACATGTCGAGCCGCTCATCGCCTTCATCATCGTCATCGTCTTCATTCTCGTCGATCGGCCCGATTTTGACGGCCGGATCAGCGACAGCATATCCCTGTGTGGCGATGTCATTGAGCCAAATTGAAGCCTGGACAGCGAAGTCTGGTGAAATCCACTGCGCCAGATGGAAGAAGACCAGCTTGTGGACCCAGGTTCCCCCGCCCAGATCTGGCCTCCCGGCCTTCGCAATTACCAGCCTAATTACCGGAATCCCGGTAGTTGCAGAAAGGCTTTCCAGGTAAGACTTTGTGGAGTCCAACGCCCAGTAATCGTTCCACCGCCTTCCGCCGGCCCTGCAAGCCTCCGTGGCGTTGTAGTAGCCCTGCTGCTTGTCCTCGGTGACGACAAACCCCCTGTACTGCCGCTGAATTACGCCGCCCATCTCGTCCTCCTGTTCTGGCTCCCAAATTGGATCGACTCAGCAAATGACCTCCATCATCCCCCAAATTGCCTCGGCGATACCCGCACCATTGGATCATGGCACGACCAGACGGCGACAAACTGACGCTCGTTGACGTTCTAACGTACAACGGAGTGACATTCCCGACCTACTCGGGATTCCTCTCGTTTGGCAACGAGAGCGTGAAGACTGAGAGTGGATTCAAAGTCGCCTATAACCGATTCACGATGGTCTGCCGATCAGTGTTCAACGCCCCGGACGCAGCGTCCATGGACAATCTGGTCGGACAACTGCGGTCGGCTCTGATGGTCCAGGGCGCTCCCCTGTTCATCGCTGGCAAGGCTGTTGGGCTGATTGGCGTCAACTTTGGCAACTGGCCGCGAGATGTGATGAAGGGTCCGGAGCCGAAGAACATTAAGCACAATCTCGTCGGCGCGGGCCTGACATGCGAGTTCGACTTCACGCTGGAGTGGAGCCTGCCGGTCTGTTCGCCATCATTTGCTGACCAGCTCGCCTCAGTCTTGGACTTTCACTACTCGGTGACCTACGAGAACGACCATGGGTACACCACGAGGAACATGCAGGGCAAACTGAAGGTCCCGCAGTCGCTCAATGGCGGGATACCAAGCCGCTCCGCCGATGCCTACATGGAAACCATCACGCCACCAGCACTGCCCGGCTTCCAGCGGTCCTACGGGCCGAGAGTGTTTAGCTCTGACCGTTCCGAGATGGACTTCTCTGTCATGGACAGAGAGCTTGGCATCAACATCCCTCCTCCTGGGTGCATATCACCGCCAGAAGTGTCCTACAGAATCGAGAGTCTGGTCACCGCGATCGCCGGGTCGGCCGGAATCCGCTGGATGGCCAGCCTGGACGGGTCGTATGAGGTCGCCAAGGATGGGACGATGTCGGATGCGGTCAATGCCTTTCGGGACGTGCTTCGGCAGAAGATGTTCAAATGCCAGCAATCGGGTGTGAATGCTGGGCTGGCTGGAAACGATGCGATCCCAATTCTTCTGAAATTCAACGCCTCAGAAGAGAGCATTTACGGCCATCGGGTGTCCAGGCTTTTCGCAAACTGGACATTCTCTTCGACCCTCAGAGGAATCATCGAAACCAGCGGCCTGTGGACTCCAGTCGAAAACTCGGACTGGCAGGCTTGGCAGCAGTCGGTTTACGGATCGGTATTCGCGCCGAGGGGCGTTGCGAAGCTCGTGTTTAACATCGGAGCCGACCTGCAATACTCGGTGTGCGACCAGGGGATACCAACCCCGCAGAACGACACATCAATGGCTGGCATTCTCACCCCCGGAGTGTATGTCCTCAAGGGTCAGACATTCCCGGTTGTCACTCCCGCCACGTCGTGGACCTACTACCGGATATGGTGGGAAGAAGAGAGAGACAACGGACAGGTTGTGGCCATGATCCTCCCGAAGACGCCCGTCTCCAAGAACGACCTTCTTGGGGCCACGCTCAGGGTCAAGGGGCAGAATTACTGGAACGACACGGTCAACTTCGTGAACGAGCTTGTCGGAGGGGCGGCCGGCGGATTGCCCATCAACGCCAATAATCCTGCCGCTGGGGGCGGTGGACTTCTCCAGGGCGGCGGTGTCATCGAGAACAACGTCCTCAAGCCTAATCAAATGGCCGTTCAGCGGCGAGCAAGGCCATTCAGGATCATCTATCTGTGCGGACAGGCGATGAGGTTTGGGTTCCCCATCCCGGAGCCCGGCATCGACACAGTGGTCGTCAACAACAAGGAACTCAAAGTCGAGTATTCCCCACGCCCTGGCATGATCGAGTTTCAGTGTTTACAGCAGGGAAACACTCCTGGATTCGACCAGGACCCAGGGTTGCCGGTCTTCATTGCCAAATGGAGAAAACGGTATCTCGTCCGCGATGATATTCCAGTCGGTCAACTTCAGATGGTTGGACTTCCCCCAGGACCCTAAGCTCAGGAGAGAAACGTGTTCAAGTTGCCCAAGTCGGCCGGAATCTTGGAGTTCGACTTTTCCGATACGGACGAACCCGCAATTCGCAAGGTCGATGTCTACGAAGCGCGAGAATGGTTTGGCGACCGGATCAGTGAGATCACCGAAGAGTGTGAAGACAACGGCTTGCCCAAACCCAAGACGCGGGACGTCCTCAGCCAGCTTGCCTCGGAGTACCTGGGCCAGGACAAGGAAGATTGGCCAACGCCTCGCGCTTCGGCCTTCTGGACTCTGGTTCTCGACGAGGTGGGTCGCCTGGGAAAAGCCGTTTCGGCGTGAGATACGCTCGCCAGTCCAGATTCTACGGCGTAGAAAGCTGGCCCGAGTGGCTCTCTGCGGCCGGCCGGAGGTTCTGGATGGATCGCGCCGAATACATCGTGCGGGCCGAGGAGCGATTGCGTGCTGGCGAGGTTGATGATGACGAGATTTATGATTTGACGCTGCTTGTGACCCAGGACGAAGAGATAGCGGCCGAAGCGTTGTTCAACCGCGTGAAAGCACGCCAGGAAGCACGAGGGTAAGCCGTGGCCATCCGCATCCCCAAGACCCAACAGGACATCGACCAGATGGTCCAGCAGGCGAGAGCCTCTGGGTCAGATCCAGCCGATGCCGCCAGACGGGCGCAGGAAGCCCTGAAGAAGGCAATAGAGGATGCGCGGTCCAACATTCGCAACGACAGATCTGACAACCTTGACCGGAAATTCCCAACACAGTCCAACACCCAACCACTCGACCCACAAGCCAGATACGAATTCGCCAAGTCCGTCCAGAACATGACGGCCGAGTTAGAGGATCTCGCCAAGGCGACAAAGAGCGTGGTTGATGAGGAGAGGCGACGGGTGGCCGAGCAGAAGCGGCTCGACGACGAGAGAAAGGCATATGATAAGGCCGGCAAGGACAACCTCGTCAATTCGAGTGCGAGGGCTTTCGGTGGTGCAACTGGGAACGTGATTGCGACTGGCTATTCGCAGGGGAAGGTCCTGGCCGATCCAAAGTCGACCATGCTTGGAAAGCTCGGTGCGGTTGTTGCGATTGCCGACGCCGCTGGATCGGCAGCGGCCGAATCGATCCACAAGTTTAACGATGGGGTTGTCTCCGCTGGGGAAGCCGCCAAGAAGATCGCCAGCAACGACGGGTTTGGCGCTCTCAATGTCGCCGTTGATGCAACCGCCAGGGGCCTTGAGGGCATCCCCATCATCGGCAAAACCCTGGGTGAGAGCCTGAAGACGGTCACCACTGGTCTAAACGTCTTCAACAGCGTCCTGGGTGCGTTTGCCGAGCGAGGCAGGGAACTGGGCAAGTACAACGGGACGATTGCGACCGCAGCGGCCTTGGCCGATGTCGAAAAACTGATGGCGGATATCCGCGAGGGCAACAGGGCGAGCAAGGAGTATGCGGAGCTCATCCGGGCTCAGACCAAGGTCGAGGTCAATATGCAAGAGGCCCTTCTGCCGATCAAGCTGGCCATCATGCGGTGGCTCGAACCGCTCGCAAAGGATATGGCGATCCTGATCAAGATTATGGGCGGGTCCTACGGGTTCGACGGTGCCGGCGGCGCCGTGAAAGAGCAGTCGAGCGGCATCATGAAGGGCCTCGGCTTCCTCGGTGGCCTGATCGGAGTGAACACTGGGACGATCAAGAAGGGGATCCGGGACATCATCAAGGAGATGGAGAAAGACAACGGGCTCAACACGGTCTACAAGGACCTCTTCAATGGTCCGGAATTCGCGGTTCCCGACGCGACTCCGAACCCCGTGGCTGGCGGTGGCCGCGCGGGCGGGCTTCCGTTCTTCCCCAACAAGCGGTAATGCCTCACCGAGAGAGGCGATCTGGGATCGGATCAAGATGGACGATTTTGACATGCCCGTCGCTCAACATGCTGTCCTTCACAATCTGGAAAGCCTCGCCCCGGCTCATCGGCTCTCTCTTCCTGGATCGGACGTCGATAAACATCACCGTCCGACCATCGCCCACCACAGACTTGTCCTTGCATAGCTTGATGAATCCCGAAGAGGCGTGGTATCGGCACGCCTCGGCCAATTCTTCGGCAGTCGCGGAAGTTGCCGACCAGTCGCCGCGTTCATTGACAAACACGTTGAATGGGGTTTTGCCCGTCAGAGCATCAATGAGTTGACCTATCTTCTTCGGGTCCGCGTCTGGCGACATCCAGACAGCGTGCTTCTTGATGTACGATGCGTCGGACGATTGCTGACGGTCGAACACGACAATGGCCACGGCAATCAGGACAGAGATGACGCAAACGACAAGGAAGGAGATGCCGATCCACATGCCGGTGCTGGACCGTCGCCCAGTCAGCCTTCGGATTGGGATTGAGTCAGACTCTCGCATTGCTATCACCTCTTTTGGTAAGTGACAGCCTAGCAGAGGTTTATGCCGGGTGAAAAGTAGACGCCTGATCACTTCTCCGACTCGCCAAGCAGCAGCACTCCCTCAATGAACTTTTCGATGGGAATGCCGAGCGCCCGAGATGCACGGATTGTCGTACTCAGAAGCGGTTCGGGCGACTCGCGGTTTTCCAACTGAGCGACCCCCGACATGGTGATCCCCATCTTCTTACCGAACTCGCGGCGAGACCAACCCTTCTTCTCTCTACACAACCTGATGTAACGGCCCAATGGGAGGTCCAGGGGGATCAGGGTGCTGGCGAAGACGGGGGGTTCCGATCGTACTCTTGCCATAAAAACCTTCTCTATCTTGACAATGGGTTGGACGAGCGTACAGTATGTCAGCCATCGGTGAGGTCGCACACCCGACAGCCCAGGGCCGAGGCTAGTTTAATCAGTGTGTCGAGCGTGGGGTTCGTAGTCGATGATGTTTCCATTGATGCTATTCGCGATTGTGCAATCCCCGTCAGTTCGCCCAGTTGCTTCTGGGTGAATCCTCGCTTCTCACGGATGGCCTTGAGCCTTTTGCTGAATTCTGCCGTCACGATTTTCCAACCTATCGGGTGATCTGGTTGTCCATGACTAGCAATCATCATCCAAGCCGAGGCTCTCCGCATCAAGACGGCCACGACGACTATTTGTGTTGATTTGCCAGTGCGCAAAAGCCCTCGAAATCCGAGACGTGGCAACAGAAAGTATCTGACAAATATCAGGAAATTCCCAAACTCGGGTTGACCCCTTTATAACGTATATGTAATATTCCGTCGAACAAAAGCCGGATGGTCCGAGTCACGTTTCTCAGGCACGACTCAGACCACCCTTCCGCCAACCCTTTCAGGAGGGCAGAGTTATGCTACGGACATCGGTGGGTTCAGTCAAGTCAAAAGTCTCTCCATGCAGCCCATCTTCACAGACGCTCCAGGAGTCCAAGGCGACCCCCGAACAGCAGTCTCTTCTCGTCTGGCTGGGGACGCGGGAGTCTCGTCGTGAGATGATTGCGAAGTGTGACGCATGGGTGAACGGGGTGCAGCGATCAGGGTCCCCTGAAGACATGGTCCAGAACATCATCGTCTGGATGCTGGAGAATATCGCGGAATACGACGGTGATCGACATGCGTTTTTCGGCCGTGCGGCCAAAGCGGTGACGGGTTTCCTCGCGGCCGACTGTGCGAGCGTCAAGACCTGGGACGATGTCGAGGACCCAGTTGGCAAGTTCAGGGGTCGCCCAAGTGGACGTGGCTATCGTTTGGACCTGCCGAGTTCTGTCGAGGAGATCGAAGTCGATCCGCTGATCGAGGAACTCGTCGGTGCCTTCTGCCGATCTATCGTCTGCCAGGCCGTCAATGCGACGATGAAGAAACTCAAGCCCAGCCAGACAGCCGCCCTCCAGCACGTCGTTCAACCAGTCAAGGGATCTACTCCTGGAGCCAAGGCTGTCTACCGCGCGAAGAAGTCCTTCCGCATTCGGTGGGACGGAACAATCAAGCGTCGCGGTCGCCCTCGGAAAGCCGCTTCTGTTGCACAGACTCACGTAGTAAAAGCCTGATTTACATCGTGCCACTCACATCGGGGAAATAAGGGAGACACAAAATGTCTACCAGTGAGAAACTTACCAAACAGGCACGGAGGAACCATGCTGACCGATGACGGAAAGACATTGAATAGCGAAGGGCAGAAGGCGGTTCTGGATGTCATGGAAGCCTACAAATGGACTTCCATGCCGTTCATGAAGAACAATTTTTACAAGCTGTTCAAGGCAGCGATGGCTCAGATCAGGAACGGATTCTATTCGATTGACGATCTGGAAGCCGAGTGCCTTCTGTGCGTGAGCAGGGCCGCACTGAAGTACGACCCATTGAGGGGTGCGTCCATCAAGACGTACCTGTCATACGGTTTCCGTGTGGCATACCTCCGACTTGTCCGACGCCATGCCGGCCGTGTCCAGATTGCCTCTCCCACCATCGGCCTATGCGACTCGGCCCTGGAGTATCTGGCCCAAAAGCCAGCGACGTTGTCCTACGACCGGAAGATCAACCGCTTCGGCGACGACTCGCTGAGTTCCATCATGGACGCCCTGACGTTTGTCGAGGACCGAAAGATAGCGACCAAGATCGAGCCTCTCGGCGAGATGCAGGCCCAAGTAAACCGCTTGACCAGCCGTGATAGATACTATCTGACTCGGCACTTCGTCGAGGGAACCCAACTGTCCGAAATGGCCAGAGAGGAAGGTCTA
>JGI26470J50227_1000433_pt1 | contig 17433 bp, 14 predicted proteins | sample FreactTroBogLake_FD_50227 | JGI IMG/M metagenome (IMG submission 50227) | reverse complement strand
AACTGACCGGCCCAGATGACCAAGACCACACCAAAGCGCCGCACCAGAAGGGGAACGATAAGTCCCGCGATGAGCATGCCAACAGCGAGGACACTGACGTGCAATGCGGCCCAGGTGTAATCGAGGTTCAGTTCCGCCCTGAGAAACGGTATGGCCGGTGCGATCGAGTTTTGAAAGAACGAAAAGAGGCCCCACAGCGCGTAGAGCACCCAAAGAACGCGGCTTCGGATCAATAGCGCCTAACCCTTCACCGCGCCAAAGGTTAGGCCCCTAATCAGGTATTTCTGAGTGAACAAGACAAAGAGAAACATGGGCAGAATAATGACAACTGACGTTGCAGACATCGATCCCCAGTTAATGCCCTTGTCTGAAATGAAGCTTGAAACCAAGACAGGCAATGTCTTCGCGCTCACTGAGGTCACGCTGGATGTAATAAGGAACTCGTTCCAGGACAGTACTGCGGTCATGATTGCGGCAGTAGCAACGCCGGGAACAACCACAGGAAAGACCACCCTTGTGAACCGCATCCATATGCCGCAGCCGTCGAGCATGGAGGATTCTTCCATTTCGATGGGAATCTCCTCGTAGAATCCTATCATCAGCCATACAACAAAGGGAATGCAGATGCTGCAATGCGCGATGATAACAGCCCACAGAGTGTCAAGAAGGTGCATATCCCTCATTAGGATGAAGTATGGGATCATCATCACGACCTTGGGATAGAACCGCACCAAGAGAATCAAGTAGACGGCGAAAGCGATCAATCGGATATGGCCCCGCAACTTTGCAAGACCAAAAGCCGCAAGGGAACCCGTTGCCACGGAGACGAGCACAACCACCGCAGTAACGATAAGCGAGTTCAGAAGGTACAACCCCAAATGCTGCTTGGCGCTGAAGACGTCGAGGTAATATTGCCAAGTGATGACAGAGGGAAAGAATTGGGGCGGAGTCATCCGAAACTCAGCCTCAACCTTAAGGCTGTTGAGGAATAAGTATACAAACGGAATAATCACAATCAGCAGCGCTGTTGTGACAACGAAATACCGAAGAATCGTATAAGAGGGTGACTCCAGTCTTTTGCTCATTTTTTCTCACCTTTAACCGACGCTTGAAGTTGAGTCTGCCCGTGCATCAGCAGATACGCTGTTCCCAAGGTAATGACAGAAATCAACCACGAAAGCGCCGAGCCATAGCTGATGTTGAAGTACCGGAGCGCCTGCCAGTACACATCGAGGGTCACCACGTTTGTCGAGAACCCAGGCCCCCCGAAGGTTGTTGTGTATACGGCGTCGATAACCAGAAAGGAGTCCACAAGGCGAAACAGCAGCACAATGAAGATCACCGGGATCAGATACGGCACCACAATGGACCGAAGGACTCTGATCCGTCCTGCGCCGTCCACTTGAGCGGCTTCATAGAGTTCATTGGGGATGGTAGAAAGCCCCGCACAAAAGACAACCATTGCATACGGCGTCCACTGCCAAATGTCGATTCCGATCACCGAAACAACCGCGAGGTCCGAGCTTCCAAGCCAGTCGGGCCCGTGGATGCCTACCACCGAAAGAGCTGCATTGAGCAGACCGTACTGTGGGTTCAAGATCATTCGCCAAATGGTTCCATTGGCCACCGGAGCAATAACCATGGGCAGGATCAGTATTGTGCGCGCCACCTGCATGAATCGTGACTCACCCATCGTGAAGTAGGCGAGGGCAAATCCAGCCACAACGACAAAAGTCGTCGATACAAGACAAAAGAGAACGCTCAACCCCAGGGCATTCAAGAACACGGTGTCTTGGAACGCCTTTGCATAATTGTCAAATCCGACAAATCCGCCAGGCTCTGGTGACGCCGCCAACGCCCAGTCACGAAAACTCATGACCAGCGAATAGATGACGGGAAACGCCTGGGCAAGCAGAATGACAACTATCGCAGGAAGTGGAAACAGGAGGAGCGACTTCACCTCGTGCCTGTCAACGACTCGAATACTCATGGAGGCCTCTCACATTCAAGAACACTGAATGAGGGGAGGAGCCAAGGCTCGCTCCCCTCCCAAAAAAACTGGAACGGCTACTTCTCCATCTGTCCTGTGGCCGCAGCGGTTTCGAACATTGCCGCAGGCACCGTCAAGGTTGCCCACTTGGCGTTGACCTTGGCGACGAACTCCTGTGCGGTGATCTTGCCGAGGAAGAACTCACCGAGCGAACTCGAGAAGTAGTCCTGGGCTTCGCCGGACATCGAAGGATTGACAGCCACCGACAGGTTGTACTGNTGGGCGTCAAANTAGTTGGTGTGCGCCTTCACNACTTCGGGGTCCTTGTAGGTCGCGGCGAACGANGGTCCAATGCCATAGTTCAGGAAGAAAGCCTTGTCGTTGGTGGCGTTGAGCATTGCCATGGCGAATTTGAAGGCGGCCTCCGGGTTCTTGGAGTACTTGGAAATGTACATCTGCCAAAGGCTCAGCCAGGGACGTCCCGGGGTCGGTGTCTTGCCCAAGGCCCACTTGCCAGCGACGGCGCTCTTGGCAGGAACATCGACGCTGTCCAGGACGAAGCTTGGCCAGTCATAGGAAATCAGGGCCTTGCCGCTAAGGAACTGCGCGTGGGCGTCGTCAAAGCTCAGGCCCAACCATGCGGGGTCCATAAGAGATGCCTCGGATTTCGCTATGTTCAAGGCTGCCACGGCTTTGTCCGCCTGAAGCTGGAACTTCTTGTTCTTGTTGATGAAGTACCCTTCGTACTTGTCCACAAACAATGCCGGCATTTGATCCGATTGCCCCCCTGGGAACACCATCACCGACATGCCGTTGGCAGCAGCCAGCTTCTTCAGCTGAGGGATCAATTTGACCATCTCGGCCCAAGTCGACGGCCATTTGATTCCAGCCTTGTCGAACAGGTCCTTGCGGTACATGAATCCTTCCACGTCCGATCCGTAGGGGAGACCAATCTGGTGACCGTTGAAGCGCTCGCACTTCGCCATCAGCCCTGACAGGAGACCTGGACCAAAGTTGTTTTTGGCGATGAGGTCATCCAAGGAAATGAAGTTCGAGTAGACATCGGCCAAATAGTAGCTGCCCGACATGACGTCGTATTTACCGGTTCCGGTCAGCAGGTCCGTGGTATTGTTCTGACGGAGAGCCGCCCAGGGGAACGCGGCCACAGTCAGATCAATACCCTGCTGCTTGAGTGAGTCGGTGAGGCTCAACGCGGCTTTGTCGTACGTACCCGAGGCCATTACGCTGTAGGCAATTGGCGTCTGTGCCGCCAAAGACCCGATTGACAGAATTCCGAAAAGGCTAAGAAAAAGTATCATGACTTTTCTCATACCAATCTCCTGTTCTCCCCTGAGGGGATTTCTTCTATAAGCTCGGGCCACCTGACACGGATGCCCATGCTCACTCACGGCAACGCCGTGTTTTTTTCCCATTTCTCGTTCACGTGTTCCACCACTTCTCGTGCAGTGGTTCTTCCTTGGAAGTACTCATTGAGTTCGAAAGTTAACACGTCTTGAACCTCGCCCGAAAGTGGCGGGGTGGAGGCTAACGACAAGTTATGCTCCTGAGCCTCAAAAACGTGAGCGTAGAACTCACGAATCCGCTGGTCTTGGTACGTGGAGGCAAACGAAGGCATGACTCCGTAGTCCAAGAAGAACTTCCGATCCGACTCGGGGTTAACCATCGCCGAGATGAATTCGAGGGCTTTCTGGCGAACCTGACAGCGGGCAGGAATGTGCATTTGCCAGACGCTGAGCCACGGCCGGCCAGGAGAAGGCGCCTTGGCCAGCGCCCATTTGCCGGCTACTTTGGAAACCCGGACATCATCGAGTGCCTTCACCACGAATCCAGGCCAAGTGAAGAGCAGCAAGGCTCGTCCTTCAAGAAAGTCTGCAGAGGAGTCCGCGTAGGTCATCTCAAGGAACCGGGGACTCATCACCGAAAGCAAGGTCTTGCATTGGGCCAGCGCAGCGAGGGCTGATTCGGTCTCGAGCCGCAAGAGGCCGTTCTCGTCAGCAAAAGAACCTTCATATTTGTCCAGAAAGAGACCAAGCGCCTCTTCGGGCTGCCCGCCGTGGTACGAAAGGACGGTCATACCGTACTCTCTTGCAATGGCCTTTAGCTGGGGCAACAACCTCAACAACTCATCCCACGTCGACGGCCATGAAATCCCTGCCCTGTCGAACAGATCCTTGCGGTAATGAAATCCGTAGACGTCGGGTCCGTAGGGAAGACCAACACGCCGCCCTTCGTAGAAACCGCAGTTCTGCAGAAGTCTGGGAAGAAGGCCCTCGTGGGCCGGGGTCGACACGAGGTCATCCAGGGGAACAAAGTACCTGTACAGGTCAGCGAGTTGGGGACCGCCTGACATGACGTCGTAGAGCGCCGTTCCATTGAGCAGGTCGTCGGTGTTGTTCCGCCGCAGCACTTGCGAAGGAAACGCAGCGACCTTGAGCCTGATACCCCGATTTCGGAGGAGGGGACCGGTGAGACTCTCGGCGGCGCGGTCGTACGTTCCCGACGACATGACGCTGTACGTAATGGTTGTTTCCAACAACTAACCTCCCAAGAAGAAACAGGTACTTGATCTATTCATGGCTCTTGAGTGCTCCAGCTCCTCCTTGCCTCGTGAACGCAAATCGCCCAAAGTGTTCAGGTTGATGGAAATTAAGGTAGGGAAGCGGCTGCCAGGATGCCCAATGAGGATGACTGTTGTTTTCGGCACACTTGTAGAAGTTCCCACGCCAAGACTCTGACTCCTGCGGAGTTTCAATTGCGGCGTAGCTAGCCAAGAGCGCGAAGGGAATTGAAAACTGGAGGGTCCAGGTCTTGGCTTCCGGTTCCTCTGGTTCGACTTTGGCGGGCATCGAACTCAGGACCTTCATCGTGGCGACGTCTTCCGCCCTGAGTGGGACATACTCTCTGAACCCGTTGCCAACCGGACTTGGATCCGTAATGTAGTAGCAAAGTTGAGCGCCGCCGCAGTTGAATTCAAAGTTGAAGTACCCCGCAGAGCCGCGGGGATGGACGAAGAGTTCGACGCAAGCGTCTTGATAAACTGGGTCGAGATACTGAGTATGAATCGAACGAACGTAGCGGTCTTCAACGCGGAACATTCCTGCAAGGCCCGAAGGAGTGTGAACCAGACGCGCCTGCGTCAGGGGCCGATGAGGACTGCTCTCAGGATAGAAGTGACCGATCGTGACCGCTTCGACTCGGCTCCATTCGGGGCTCTCCCAGGAACCATCCATCGTGGGCTCTGCGGGGAAAGACTTAACTGCGTAATTCTTCAGCGGGACAGTCATGTCGGGATCCCTTGTCCTGCTTGACGGAGCGCTCCCACGTATTGCCGGTAGTCTTCGAAACTGGCATCAAGGCCGTACTGGTAAACAAAACAGCTCGCTACCCGGCGGGCCACGATGGCCCTTTGGTAGCTTTCAGGCACCCTTTGTTCCAGGGCCGTGATCCCGACGAGGTTGAGAAGACTTGGCGGCGTGTGCTGGCGAAGAGCTGTCTCGCGAACCACCGGGTCGCTGAACAGTTCCGAGGCCTCGATTTCGTTTGTGATTTCGATGATCCTTGCGCTGACTTGGTCAGAAAGGATTGAAATAGGTACTTTTGTTTCGCAGTGGCTGTTCCAGAGCAATTGAAATTCGCGGTCGGCCTTGTCGACGATAATTCCAATCACTTCTTTGATGTATTGCTTTCGAAAACTCGGTGCTTCGGCGTCGGGTCCTACGGTCATATGGGCGCTGAACTCGCCGTCGGAAAGCGCAAGCCCCACAAGGACCTCCAGAGAGGAAGAAATCACGCCGCCCTTGTTAGTCGAGCTGTCCTTGAACAAAATGACGCCTTCTTCTTCAAGCTTGAGGCGCGCTTCTTGAGTCAGAAACAGATTNGCCCCTTCAACTATCCAACGGAATCGGGGACTTCCTTCCTTGTCGAGAAGCTCTGTCCAGTTNGTGAGCGTGACCGACCTGGGGCGGCCTCCGCAGGGCAGGAACAGGTCAGCCTTGACCCGGGGGCTGAGGTGAAAGGCGTTGCGAAAACTCATTCCCGAGACCACCCGCTCGCCGTCGGGCAGTTCGACATCATGGTCGGTGGTCTTAACCAGGAAACCCCGGGGCCCAAGTTTGGCCGTTTGGTAACCCGAGCAGCACGAACGCTCCGCGACGAGCCGCCGCAATTCTGTCCTGTCGAGTCCGTCGGGGTCGTAGAGCACTCCCCCCGCGTCGACAACCGCCAAGGTCTTGTCGTTGGAGGCTAGAATCTCGTTTCCACCGAGGTCGCCGTCGGGACCCCCGGTTTGAAGCTTCGTAATGGAAGCCTCGGAAAAGCCCAGCTTGTCGAGAATTCCCAGGACGTACCGATGGACACCCTGAGTTGTCATGCCATAGTCGATATGTGATATTCCGCCAAGTTCGGCGCCCTTTCCGGTGGTGAATCCCTTCCAGAATCGATAACCCCGTTCCCGGGCGCGTTTGCACGCCCAGTCCATCAATTCGGCCGATCCTTCGTCCGGACCGAAGAACAGGATCTCTTCCTTCCAACCGACAATTCGGTCCGAGTGCGCGGGCAGAAGGAGATCGAGAACGGCATCCACGTAGCGGCGGAAGCAGTCTTGCGCCTGACTGTCGGAAGAACCGAAGTCCGGCAGCAGGATGCCTTTGGCTCCGCCTTCGGGAATGTCCTTGTTCTTCTTGTCTTGAGTGGTCGCAAGGTTGTAACACTCTTCAAAAAGGGAATCGCAGTCGCGTTGCCAGTCATCAGGAGTTCGGCTGCGCACGATACGGATGCCGCCCCGGGCAATGTCTCTGAACCGCACATGGAAGCCGTGGAAGTTGCGTCCCACCACCATGAACACACCAAAGGGTGCCTGGGCGGCCTCGGTCTGTGAGAAAAAGGCATTGTTCAATTTGAACGAGAGGGCGCCCTTGACCGGCAGGAAGAAGTTCGTCCGGGCGACGGCGTCGATGAGGCGAGCCGCGCATTGGAAGACTTGAGACTCCTCGGTACCGGTGGGCAGGGCGGCCATCAGCGTTGAGAACTGTGACAAACCATCCGGGCGGCGGTCAGGATCAAAGCGGGCCGCAAACAGCTTCCACAATTCGCGGATCAAGTCAGGCCGGCCGGCCAGAATTCCTTCAACGGACGAGCTTCGGAAGGTGTCGCGGTCAAGGCGCTTTTGCAGCGTCCTCAGCACGCTTGTAAGGTCGGGGTCAGTGCGAACTCTTTCGAACAAGAACCCCAAGTCGGGGTTGGGGACAGAGATGAACTGATGCACAAATACCGTCAGAACGCGGAGGAAGGTGGCCTGAAACGGCGCCAATTCCCCTTGCTGAAGCAACTGGGCGGCCACACCGGCCGGAACCATGCTCATCTCCACCAAGCGAGCCTCGAGGTCCTCTGGGAATTCGGTCATCGAGTAGAGGGTGGCCAGAATCACGGGCCTAGGGCCGCCGAAGGTGTGCGTGTACTTTCGAGTGACCTCAAGTCCGGCGTTCGCCAGAAGCCGCGAGACATTGGCCTGCGGCTGCTTGAAGAAGCCTTGCGGAAACCCGATCATGACCCGGAACTCGCCCGTGTCAACCTTTTTGTCCCGGCGAACCACGACGGTTTCCTTGGCCAACACAGAGGCCCGCAGTTCACGATACCGCTCAAGAGCTGCGGCGTCGGACAGCTTGAGAAACGTGCCGGGGGCAACCGCTTGAAAGTCAGCTTCTGGTGCCCCTGCGGGAACCGGGTGCCGATAGACGGTGTAGAGCAGCAGATCCGAAATCGGCGCGTAGGTGATCACATCAAAGAGGTTCTTCCGCTGCTCGATTTCGGCCTCGATTTCTTCTTCGATTTCAGGACCGCGAAGCCTGTGCGCCCAATACATGGTCGTACCGTCGGGAGCGGTGAGCGTCACATTCATGCGGGTGTAATTCTCGGAATCGGGACCCGACAACTCGTACGACCGGTTAAGGAGGATCTGCCGCGCCATCAGTTCCGCCGGGGTGTTTTTCAGGTAGTACTCGGGAAACTGGAGGTCGGTGAACCACCATTTCATCTCTTGCAGGGCGCGGTCGCTGGTCAGGTCGGAAACGTGAAACAGCGGGTCAGCGAACCCCTTGGTGAGGATTTCCTGGTAGACTTGAACCAAGAACTCCGTGGTCAGCCCAGTCTTTCTGCGGATCATATCGACGATCAGATCCTGCGGCTGGGCAACGGCCGCGGCTATCTGGTGGGGCGAGAGCGGTGAGGCGTCCTCAAGGATGCGCACTCCCCCTTCGGCAGAGAACCCGGCCAGCCACACCAGCCGGGTGAAGAGCAACTGCGGGTCCAAGGGACAGATCGACTTCGCTTCTTTGAGGATGCTGGCACTGAGGGAATGGTCGTAGGGAAACCCTTCGGGCAGTGTGTCCACCAAAGAGGCAAAGTCAGAGTTCATCAGTGCATCTCCGCCTGAACCGTTCCAATGGCCGGCCGATAGAAATGAAAGTGAACGTTCGGATGGTCGGCCAACAGCGACATGGGCACGGAACTGTCGGGGATCTTCTTGGAAATCATGAGGCTGGTCAGCCGCATGCCAAACGGATTGTCGTGAACCCCGGCGTGCCAGATCGATACCTTGTCTGACTTCCAGGTCTCCACAGGGCCAACGCTGCAAGCCTGCCGGGGCACCAAGGCCACGTTGCCGCCTCCCGAAGTCCGGGCATTCTGTATGACGGTCATGGGGTGAAGATCGACCACCCGGGTCTTGAGTTTTCGGTACTCTTCTTTCGGCGGAGGGGCGTCGAGGTAGGGGGCCTGGCGCTTGAGCGGATCGTTAAAGGCCCAATGTTTGACTTCGCCTTGGCCGCCCTGCATGATGGCGCAACGGATGTGATCGTAGCTGCTTGAGTAGGCGTCAAGATCGCCGACCGGAAAATGCAGGTTTTCCTTGGGCATGACCAGCTTCGGGTCAATGCGGTTGAAACACAGTTCCATGTCGGCCTTGGCAAACGACAAGGGGTGCTTCTGACCCACTGGTTTCCCGTCTTCGACCCACTCGTCCATGCCCCAAAAATGGCAGTTCTTGAGTGACAACCCCAGCGCGTTGACCATGCGGGCCACCAGGGGCAACTGCTCCGTGGGACCTATAGGACCGCAGATTCCGACGGGCTTGGAATCCGTTGACTGCTTCCAAGCCTGAATGTACTCAAGGGCTTCGGCGACGTAGAATTCCTCGAGGGTGTCGTAGAACGAAATCTGAAACCCCGGGCGAGCCAACCCGAGCAGGTCCTTGGCTTCCAGTTTGGCCGCGTCCTGAATGATTTTTTCGTCCAGAGTGGTGTAGTCCCACCATTCGGGAGCGATCTTGCTGATAACCCTAGCCATTAGTTGGCCTCCCCATAGAACTGAATCAAAACCTCTTTCAAAGGATCAAAGTCTTGCGGACCAAAGCCCAAATGGGAATGTCGTCTCCATCCCTCGCCGTAGCGGAACTGGCCCGACTCCGCGCCAACGTCCTGTGACATCGCTTCGAGGGCCAGCAGGTAGGCCCCGGCGCCTTGGCTGACGTCAAGCCACTCTTTTTGACTTCGATGCTTGGCCAGCATTTGCCTCTTCTTCTCCTGCACCAGGGTCGCATCGATGAAGAAATCAGGGTGGATCCGGTGTCTCAGGCCGTCGTGCAAACCGTAGGGAAGAGCGTGGTAGAGCGCACAATCGCCCATCCACGGCGGAAGAGCAGGGTCTGTGGCAAAGTTCTTCATTCCCCGGGAAAACACGGCCGTCACGCCAAGGCGGGAGGTTTCGCTGTGGTCTTCCATATAGTCCTGGGGAGAAGGCAGGAGGACGATTTCTGGTTTCACCACCCGCACGAGCGCCGCGACTTTCGCGAGGAGCGGCGTCGAATAGATGATATGCAGATCGTCGGTGACGGGAGGATGAATGGAGGCCCCTAGGAACGCCGCCGCTTCCTGAGCTTCGTTCCAGCGCTGCTGGGTTATCTGATGGTAGCCAAGCTCGGCGGACCCGCAGTCTCCGGAGGCGAGGTTGCACAGGTGAACCTCCCAGCCTAGGTCCTTGAGGTGAAAGAGCGTACCCGACATCATGAATTCGATGTCGTCGGGATGCGCTGCGATCGCTAAGACAACGCGGGCATTCATCCTTGTCCTCCGGTTTTTGAAGTCTTGATCAGGGCCGCCAATTGGTTGCGGACGATGCCTTCGGAACCCTCAGCGAACGGTCCCGGATGGTTGTAGAACCGATAGGCGTACTCAACCTCGTACCCGCCCTCGGCCCGGCACTGATCGGTGGGAAGATAGCCAACCAGGGGGCTTGCGTACCCCAGGACAAGGACTCGGTCCCGGGGAAAGGCCTGCTGCAAGGCCAGCGCCGTCTCGACAAAAACTTCGGCGGCGACACAAACCAGCACCAACGGCCCCAACCGCCACACCGAGCACTCCAGAGGGATGGACGAAGGAAGGGAGGTAAGCTGTGTTTTGAGCAGCGACGAGCTCCAGATTCTCATGGTGTCGGCAACCCAGCGAAGCATCACAGGATCGGGCTTTTCGCCCGGTTCCACGTTGAGAATATTGGTCAGTGTGTTCACGGATGCCTCGGGTCCAGCACCGGTCTGAGCGATCTGAGCCATGCCGTCGTGAAACTCTTGAACCGATTCCCGATCCGAGGGAAGTTGATAGCCCAGCGGAACCGTTGCTCGAACGAAGCTCATCGTCTTGGGTTCGTCCGGCAGGCTCCACTGGGGTTGGGCGCACCGTTCAAGGATCTTGTCGCAGATGGCTGTCATTTCCTGACGGTTCATCTTGACAAAGGGCAGGTTGAGGTCGCCCGAGGCTCCCTGAAGAAAGACGACGGGAGCGTCCCAGCTCGCAGCGAGACGGGAACATAGTTCCCCGGGAAAATCGGCGCTGACTTCGAGACCGCCCAAAATGCAGGGGTGGGCGGCCCAGGACAGGAGGGTCAACCGCACGACACCTTGGTCTGTCTCGAAGCGGAGAAGCTGCATGGTCTCCTGTGTTGGTCCCCGGCGGACAATGTTTCCAATCGGAAACTGATTCATCACCACTCGGCCGTCTTCCATGACGCTATGGCGGTTGTAGTGGCTCCCGGGAAGCGCCACGTCGGCGGTCCGCAGCCGCACAGGGGTTCTCCATTGGCCTGCCGCTTTGACAGCGGTGACCGTCTTTTCTACGAGAAAACTCCAGTAGCTGGGCTCGGGAATTCCACATCCAATCAGGGTAATCGTGGCCGGAGCGCTATGGGTGTGCGTGCAAACAAAGACTCTGTGCGCCCTATCGGGAAACTCAGGTCCCATCTGGTCCAGCACATCGTGGAGTCTGCCGTGAAGTTCGGGGCCCAACGCGAGGAGGTCGAACGACAGGAGCAGACCCTCCTCGCCGCCTTCCCCTAACAGAAGAGCCTTGACGAAAATGGGGTCGGCCACCCTGGTCGCGGGCTGGTTGCACCTTGACGCGAAGCCTGACAGGGTGATTCCGGGTTGAGGCGTGATCTCGGACTGCGCAAACCCGAGCGTCATTGCAGCGCCTCTTGAACCATGAACGTCATCGCCAAGGCATCGCGGCCCTGTTGCGGTGTGCCGGCGGCCAACGGTTTCCCCGAGCGGATGCTGTCAACGAAGGCTGCAATCTCGTGAAAGTAACCGTCGAGTTCCTCTCCGCTCTCGTTTTGCTTGAAGGTGCGAGACCCCTTCACCTTCACCTGCTCGGATCTTCCGTCCCTCACCACGGTGAGGGAGCCGCCCAAGCCGTCGAACTCGACGGCTCCGGTTTCACCCAGCAGCCGGAAGCCCATGCGGAAAGCGAAACCGGGCGGCATCTTGTAAGAGGCCTCCAAGGAACCGGTGACTCCGCCTTTGAATCGAAACGAAGCAGAGAACTCCATCGCGTCACCAACCGCCACAACTTTGGTGGGCATTCCGCCCGCGACGTGGTTCATGAAGTCGAGGTCGTGGATGGCAAGATCGCGAACCGCACCGCCGCTTTGGCTGGTGTCCAGCATCCAGTTTCCCGCCGACCACGCCGGAGGATTGGAGAGCCGATAGCAGGCAACGTGACGCAAGGCACCGATTTGACCTTCGCTCACAAGTTTTGCGGCCTCGACATACTCGGGCCAGAACCGCATCACCTGGGCAATCATGAACACCTTGCCTCTGGACTTTCCGGCCTGAACCAGTTCGTCGGCGTCTTGAACTGAGGGCGCAATCGGCTTTTCGCACAGGACATGTTTTCCCGCTTGAAACGCCCTCAGGCACAACTCCCTGTGAAAGGAAGTTGGCAGGCAAATATCGACAGCGTCGACGTTTGGATCGTCGAGGACGATTTGGACGTCCGAGACTCCCTTGGCACCCACGGTGCCCGCCAGGGTCTGAGCCCTGCTGAGGTCCGAGTCGACGATGTAAGCGACCTGGGCCTCCAAGCCGCCCTTGCCGTACGATGTCGCATGGGTCCTCCCCATGAATCCGGCACCGACAACGGCGACTCGAGTCTTCATGAACAGCTCCTCTGAATCTTGACCAAGGCCTCAACGATGTCGTCCATGTCCTTTTTCGTCCCGAGGAAGAGGTTTTGGGTCAACCAAACCGATTCCTTGCAGAAGGCCTCACTGACGGGGCACTGGGCCGCAAAGTCGGCGTAGTCGATGGGGCGGGAGTAGGCAGGCACGCAGGGAAAACCTCCTTTCCAAAAATCCTTGTTGAGGAACATGGGGTTCTTGTAGAGGGGGTGGCTGTAGCCCGAAGAACAAGGAATCCCCTCGGCTGCGAGGGCCGCCATGAAGTCCTTGCGCGGCATTCCTCCAAAGGCTAGGGACTGATAGCTCATCAGGAAGATGTGGTACGAGACAAGATTCGCCCGTTCGTCGATCGCTTGGGGAATCAGTCCTTTGACGTTCTTCACGATGGCGTCGGACAGGTACCGCCCATTGGCGTCGCGGAGCTTGGTCTGTTCCGACAGTCGTTCAAGTTGGACCCTCAAGATGGCTGACTGAAACTCGGTGATGCGGTAGTTCCATCCCAGGCGGTGGTGTTCGTACCAGGGTCTTCCTTTCTCGCGGCCGGCCCAGAGGTACGACCTGCACATTTCAGCAAGCTGGGCGTCGTTGGTTGTGATGATTCCGCCCTCACCCGCCGTCATGTTCTTCGAGTTTTGGAAACTGAACGAACCAGCGTCTGACAGCGATCCGCATCGCTTGCCCTTCCACTCTGCTCCGTGGGCGTGCGCGGCGTCTTCAACAACGAAGAGCTTGTGCCGTTTGGCGATCTCATTCAGCGCGTCCATGTCGGAGCATTGGCCGCCAAAATGCACAGGCATGATGGCCCGCGTTCGGGCCGTAATGGCAGCCTCGGTGAGTTTGGGATTGAGGTTCAAGGTCTCGGGATCAATGTCAACGAAGATCGGCACGGCCCCGACCTGAAGGATGCTCGACGCCGAGGCAATGAAGGTGTAAGGGGGAACAATGACCTCGTCCCCCGGACCTATGTCGAGCGCCCGAAGGATGATTTCGAGGGTCGCCGTGCCGTTGGCCGCGGCGATTCCTTCGCTGCAGTTGTGGTATTGAGCGAACTCTTTTTGAAACCACGAAGTCTGCGAGACCTCCTGGTTTCCGCCTTCGATCAGCTCGACGCCCTGCCCGTAGGCAAACTGCCACCACTTTCCGCTGTGCAGAACCTTGAGGAGGGCGGCCTCTTCTTTCTTGTCGAAGTACGGCCACGCAGGAAAATCTTTGGTGCGAACCGGCTTTCCGCCGTTGACAGCCAACGAGGATGCTTTGCCCATGATTACTTCCCCGCCTTTCCAATAGCCGCCATCAACTCATCTGTCATCAAGTCGTAGCAAAAGTACGCCAAGCCGTCGGCACCACCCACGGTGGCCGCTTCCGTTAGGGCACCAATGTCGCGCGGATGCGTCGTCCCGTAGCACTTGAGGTGGGTCACGACTTTCATCTTGCTTCCCTCGACGGCATGCATGGCGCGGCGGGTGTTGTATTCCACCGAATCGGCATCCCAATGAACCACTGAATGAATCGCCTCGGCGGCACTGTCCTTGTACGCTTCGTAGCTTTGCGCGCCCAGCCAGGAACGGGGACTCGACGCGTCGTGACCAATCTTGGCGATTGGAACAAAACACAGGGTCACAGGAACGGCCTTCTTGAGGCGAGCCTTGAGCTCAACCAAGAACGTCTTGATGGAGTTGATTCTGAATCTCAGGATGTCGAGAATCCACGGGTGATCGAGCATGAGGAGCGGGATCTCGGCGTCACCGGTCAGCTCAGCCGCCTGCGAATTGATGATGTAGGGAGGAATTGTCAACGCCTGAGTGCTCAGTTTCAGCGCAAGCTTCTTGAGCGCCAGCAGGTCGAGCCCATCCTTCTTTGCCGCCGCGACGCAGTGGTCGCAGAAGCAGAACGAACCCAAAGTGCGCATGACAGGATCGATCCGGCCGCCAAAAGAGTTCAGTTCGAGGCAGGTTTGGGGGATCTTGTCGAGCATGACCTCGTCAAGGTCGTAGTTGCTCACGATCTCTTCGCTGAGCCGCAGCGAGTACTCTCGGACCTCTGGATTGTTGAAGCACAAGAACAGCCGGTCCCGGGAATCATAAAGGTTGCGGACAGCCCACTCGGTGTGGCCCTTGGCGAAGTTTCCGTTGGCGAACAGGGTCAGCCAGATACCGGGAGAAATCCCTGCCTTCCTAGCCCCCGAAACCGACTCGGCCAGCAGGTCGCGGCCGTTGAAGTCGTCGGAAACCCGCGGCGTCAAGGGAAGCCCCTTATAGTGTTCGGCCTGGGGCTTGTGGTAGCACCGCCCTTCTTCCATGCTGTAAATAGCCTTCTGCGGAAAACGGGGCATCACAAGGCGGTAGGGCGAGTAGATACCATTGCAAAACAAGGATCGTTCTACGCCCATCTGGGCCATCTTTTTGAAACTGTCGTCGCCTTCCAACGCAAGGGACGCAGGAAATTGCAACGTATACTTCCCGGCAATATTCGATTTCATCTCAGTCTCCTGATGCACGTAAACATGGGAGTAATCTTGAGGCCACTTCGGAAATCTGCCCATGGACAACGATGCACGGATGATGTACAATCGTGCAAGCATGGTTAGCGAAGAAGCTTGGTCCCCCATAGAGCGCGACAGGCCTCTGGCCAAGGAATACCAACCGGTCCATCGCGGAATCCACTGGTCCGGCCTTGAGGGTGTCAGCCCTCGTCTGCTGTGCGCTCTCAGGAGCGCGGCGCGCACCGGCTTCATCGGTGGTGCAACCTGCTCTTCGTGGCTAATGAACTACAATTTCACGCCGTTCGGCCGCTATGCCCTCGACAGGGACGAGCTGCAATGGAAACCTCGGTACTACAGCGAGCTCCACATTTACTCCCCTGGAACCTACTGCTTGGAAGACTTGAGGAATTGCCCCAATCAGATTCACACCAGCGGCTTTTGTGCGTTCTTGGGCGGAGAGTTGACCGTGCTGAAGAACCTTACGGCTGCCACCGGGTACTATATTCTTTCCGACAGTCAAAACGAGTTCGGCCCTCTGTTTGAGGAACTCTTGGACTTTGGCGTCGACTTGGGTCTTGAAGGGTTCTGGTCGGCACAGGGATCGTTCTACAAGATCCTGTCACTGGTCACCCGCCTCAGCCAGCAGGTGGCAGAACACCAACCCAATCTGGTGCGGCAGGTCCACAGGTACTTTCAGGACCACTTGTCCGAAGTTGTGAGCCGCGAGGACTTGGCCAAACACCTGAACGTGAGCGTGTCGTCCTTGTCGCATCGCTATCAAGATGCGGTGGGCGAGTCGGTCATGACAACGCTCACAAGGATGCGAATCAACCAAGCCAAGAGTCTCTTGGTAAGGGGCTACAACTTGAAAATGATCGCAAGCCAGACAGGGTTCTGCGACCCGTTCCACTTGTCCAAGACTTTCAAGAAGTGGGAAGGAATTTCCGTTCGCGAGCACCTGGCACGATCTTCCCGAGGGTGAGGCACACCCGCCGATTTCTCACGGGCCCTTCCTAGTGAACTCCGAAGGGCGGGCCCTGCTTGCGGTTCAGGTCAAGAATCACGGCCACCACGATGACGAATCCGGTGATGAACCGTTTGGCCGGTTCTGTTGCCCCAATTTGAGCGAGGCCGTACTCCAAAACGGAAATGATCAGCACCCCCAGAAGGGTCTTCGCAACCGAACCCCGGCCGCCTAGCGGGCTCGTGCCACCAATGACCACTGCCGCGATGACCTGAAGTTCTATCCCTGCCCCGGCGTTGGGGTCGGCCGCCTCGAGGCGGGCGGACGAGAAGATCGCCGCGACCGCCGACATCAGGCCGGCAATGACGAAGACAACGACCTTGCTGGCCCTCACGTCGATTCCCGAAAGGTGCATGGCGGCCTCTTCGGAACCGATCCCGATGACGTACCGGCCGAAGATGGTCCGGTTCAACGTGTACTGCCCCAGACCCACGAGGGCCAGTGCGAGGACCGTAGCGAGCGAGATCCCGCCCAAGATATGGGTTCCGAGAACCTCTATGCTCGAGCCGATGTACTTGGTCCTCGAATCGGCCACCAGATACGCCGCACCCCGGGCCAGTTCCATCATCCCGAGGGTGACGATGAACGATGGTGCCCTGAAGAAGACCACGACGGAGCCGCTGATCAGGCCGCACACCACCCCCGCCCCAAGGCTGACGAGCCCGGCAAACAGCAGCGGCCAGTGCCAGTCCGTCAGGGCGATCGCCAAGAGCGTGCCGCTGAAGGCCATGACGGACCCCACCGAAAGATCCAGACCGCCGATGAGCAGAACAAAGGTCATCCCCACGGCCATGACGGTCAGCGACGGAATCTGATTGGAGATCGCAGAAAACGTGGTCGCGGTCAAGAAGTACTTGCTGGAAACGCCGAACACCAGGCAAAGGCCGGCGAGAACGGAAAGAAGCGTCACGTATTCGAACAACCGCTGCCGTGTCGCCGCCATCGTTCCTACCGTGTCACCAGGTCGACCGAGGTCTCCACGTCGTGGGGCCTCTCGCCGCCAAGGATGGAGAGGGCAAGCTCGATGCCGGTGATCGCCACCCGATCGGCGTGCTGGTTCGCAGTGGCCAGAAGGCGACCCTGCTCCAGGAGGGTCTGCGAGGCCGAGATGTTGTCGAAACCCACCACGTACACCGAGTCACTCTTCCCGGCGGCCCGCACCGCGGCGATGGCCCCCAGGGCCATCGAGTCGTTGCCGCAAAGGATGGCGTTGAGCCCCGGGAACTCCGAGATGAGGGCAGAGGCAACGGTGCTCGACTTCTCCATTTCCCAAAGGCCTGTCTGCACCGAGACCACGCTGACACCCCGCCTGTCCATCGCGTCGCGGTACCCTTGGGTTCGCTCGAGGGCGTTGATCGCCGTGGAGATTCCTTCAATGATGGCCACTTGGTCTCCGGGGTGAAGCCTGTCGCC
>JGI26470J50227_1000432_pt1 | contig 17447 bp, 9 predicted proteins | sample FreactTroBogLake_FD_50227 | JGI IMG/M metagenome (IMG submission 50227) | reverse complement strand
CCCGCCATTGAGCGGCAGGGCACTTCCTGCCCGGTTGTTGATCGACGCAGCCGCTGCCGACGCTCCAGGTTTTCGCATCGGCCGTGATCGTTCCAGTCTCTCCGCTGGTAGGGGAACGATGTGGACCCCGAGGATGACTCGGGGTCTTTTTTTTTCCCGGTGTTACGGCTGGACCCAGGCGATTTGCGGTACGACCGTAGCGAGTACGGGGTCCGGCGCAGCACGTCGGAAACTACGCCTCGCGGGCCGACTCGTGCACCAGGATATCCAACAGTCGTCCCAAATCGTAGACGAAGGCGACTTCAGGCTCGTCCCTCAGAATTTCGAGGACAGCTAGCAAGGTGGCGAAGGCCTCCTTGTGCGTTGGCCGCGGGGGGAGCAGGGCCATGTATTGGAGTTCGCACCCGTCACAGACCAGGGCGACGGACCACCCCCCTGTTCTGGGACTGATCGTCCAGTGGCCCGCCCCCGAACCATGGAAGGTGGCCAGTGTCTCTACAATACGGGCTTTGCTTTCAAGGTTAGGCATTTCCAACTCCCCGGCGAGTATAGTCGGGTTCCTTGGATTTGCAAAGTTGCAAATCGCGATGTTTGACTATTTGTTGGGCACCAAAACCTAGAGTTGGATCTGCACCTTGATCTCGCCTTTACCGCCCTGGGCCACGTACTCGAAGGCTTCCTTCGACTGGGCGAACGGGAAGGTCCTACCGATCAGCTGTTTGATGTTGATCTTGCCCGATGCGATCAGGTCGATGGTCCGCTTGTAGACGTTGCTGTACCGGAAAACCGATTCGACGGTGATTTCCTTGGCCTGGAGCCAGGAGACGTCGATCGAGACGGGGCCCATCGGGATGCCGACCATCACGAACCGGCCGCCAGGACAGCATTGTTTCAAGATTTCGGGGTAGACCCCGCCGAAACCGCTGGCCTCGATGACGACGTCGGCGCCCCAACCTTCGGTGGCCTCCTGGACGAACGCGGTGAGGTCGGTGGTCTTGGTGTTCACGGTCACCACGCCCGCGAACTGCCGGGCCACCTCCAACTTGTTGTCGACCACGTCGGTGACGATGACCTTCGAGCATCCTCCCGCGATGGCGGCAATGGCGCACATGATGCCAATGGTCCCGGAACCGGTCACCAGAGCGATGTCCCCCGGCTTGAAGCGGGCCTTCATGGCCGCTTGCATGCCGATAGCCAGGGGTTCGACCATGGCTCCCTCTTCCATCGAAACGTTGGCGGGAAGCTTGAACGTGAAGGCCGCCGGATGGATGACAGACTCCCGGAGGCAGCCGTGGATGGGCGGCGTGGCCCAGAACGTCAGCGCCGGGTCGAGGTTGTACAGGCCGCGGAGGCTCGCCTTGGACTCGAAATCCGGCACTCCCGGCTCCATACACACCCGGTCACCGACCTCGAGGCCCTTGACCTCGGAACCGACACGCTTGACCACACCGGCGGCTTCGTGGCCCAGGATCATGGGTTGTTTGACCACGTAGTCGCCGATGTGGCCATGGGTGTAGTAGTGGACATCGCTCCCGCAGATCCCCACGCTTTTGACGGTGATTTCCACGTCTTTCGAACCGAGGGTCTTTGCCTCGGTGTAGTCGCGGATCGAGATTTCTCCCTTCCTTTCCAGATAAACCGCTTTCATGGGTTGCTCCTGTTGGTTTGATCTTACGACACCGTCACCCGAGTTTCAAAGTGTCGGCGGGGGAACGATCTTCGGTTCCCCTCCAAGGTGCAGACTGTTTTCAATCGGATGTCCTGGGACGAGCTTCCGACCAGGATCTCCGTCTCGCCCGGCTCTACCACAAACGCCATTTCGCGGTCATAAAAGCCCAATTGCTCGGTGGAGAGCCGGAACGTGACCCTCTTGCTCTCGCCCGGCGCCAAGCCGATCCTCGAGAAGCCGATCAGCTCCAACACGGGCCTGGTGATGTCGGCCAGCAGGTCGTGGACATACAGCTGCGGCACCTCGTCCGAGGCGACCTTTCCCGTGTTCTTGACCGTGAACGAGACTTCCAGATCGCCTCCGATCTTGAGGGTGGCCGGAGCCGCCAGGTCGGAGTAGGCGAAGCTCGTGTAGCTGAGTCCATACCCGAAGGGGTAGAGGGGTTTGTTGCTTTCGTCGACGTAGTCACCCTTCCAGTGACTTCTGCCTCCCGAGGGTTTGTGGCCGTAGAACACGGGGATCTGGCCGACCGACCGGGGAAAACTCAGAGGGGTTCGGCCGGCGGGGCTGGCGCCGAAGAGAACCGAAGCGATCGCGGCCGCGCCTTCCTCGCCGGGAAGCCAGGCTTCGACGATGGCGGCCACGTGGTCGTTTTCCCAGGTCAGGGTCAGCGGACGACCGCTCACCAGGACAAGGACCACGGGTTTGCCGGTGGCGACGAGAGCCTTGAGGAGTTCTTTCTGATGGCCGGGCAGATCGAGGTTGGCGCGGTCCCGGGCCTCGCCCGAGGTGCAGCCCTCGATGAGGCCTGCCTTGTCGCCCATCACGGCGATGATGAGTTCGGCAGAGGAAGCCGCGGCGACCGCTTCTCGGAAACCGTCCTGGGTCCCGCCGATCACCTCGCACCCCTGGGCGTGGACGAACTCGACGGCAGGAGCCGCCTTGCGCAGCCCCTGCAGGACGCTGTCCATGGCCGGCAACTCGTCCTCGAGAGACGTCAAGTCATCGGGAACCGGTGTGCTGGCGAAATTGTCTGTCTTCATATCCAGGAGCGCCTCGGCGTGGGCCGGAAACGTGTAGTCGCCGAGCATATTGCGGACGCTGTCGGCGTTCGGACCGATCACGGCCACCCTCTTCTTCGTGGCGGACAAAGGGAGGACACCGTTGTTCTTCAACAGGATGATCGACTTCTGTGCGGCCTGCCTGGAAAAGGCCCGCTGGTCCTCCGTCTGAAAATGACCCGTGACCTGCGACGGCTCGACAAACGGGTTCTCGAAGAGCCCGAGGTCAAACTTCATGGCCAGGACTCGCCGCACCGATTGTTCCACCAGGGCCAGGGGAACCTGGCCTTTCTCGACGGCTTCCACCAAAGGCGCACCGTAGCAGTCGGTGGAAGGAAGCTCCACGTCGACGCCGGCGGCCAACGCCAGATGCGCGGCGGCCTTCTTGTCGGCGGTGGTGCGGTGGTAGTCGTGGACCATGTTGATGCCGAAATAGTCGCTGACGATGATGCCGTCGAACCCCCATTCGTCCCGGAGCTTGGTCCGAAGAAGCGCGACGTTCGTGTGGCAGGGAACCCCGTCGAGTTCGTTGTACGCGGGCATGATCGATTGGAGCTTGGCTTCCTTCACCGCCACCTCGAAGGGGTAGAGGAAGGTTTCGGCCAACTCCCGGGGCGGGATGTGGGCCGGAGCCCAGTTCATGCCCCCCTCGGAATTGCCGTAGCCGGCAAAGTGTTTTCCGGTGGCGACGATGCCCTGTTTCGGGTCCTCACCCTGGAGGCCTTGGATGTAGGCCACGCCCATCCGAGAGGTGAGGTAGCGGTCTTCGCCGTAGGTTTCCTCGGTGCGCCCCCACCGAGGGTCCCGGGTGACGTCGAGGAGGGGAGCCAGAGCCTGCCGAGCGCCGAGGGCGAGCATCTGCTCACGGATGATCTCGCCCATCCGCCGGGCGATCGAAGGGTCGAAGCTTGAGCCGACGCCGATCGCCTGGGGAAACACGTTGGCCCCCCGGGTCAGGTAGCCTGAACACGCCTCCTCGTGGATGAGGACCGGAATGCCGAGCCGGGTCTTGTCCTTCATGTACCGTTGGATCTCGTTGGCGGTCTGGGCCGCCGTTTCTGGTTTCTGAAGGCCGGCGCCGCCCAAACGCGTGATCTGCCCCAGGCCCTCACCCATTTTCTCGGCGGCCTTGCCCGCGTCGAACCGAGAGCTTTTCAGCACCTCGTAGGCCCAGATGCCGCTCAGTTGCGCTACTTTTTCTTTCAGCGTCATCCGGGCCAGGAGGTCCTCGACCCGTTGGGCCGTCGGCAATGCCGAATTCTTGTAATCTTCCATGGGAATCCTTTTTCGTGAACTGGGGTTGAGCGGCTTCGAAATCCTCCGGACCTCGGGGCGGCCGGTCATCCATTGCCCGATCCTTCCTGCCGTTCCTGACCCCAGTTTAAAGCCATTGGCCCCATCCATCTCGCCGATTATTGTCGAATATCCCTCAAAAATTGCGCTGAGCGCGATATTGAGACGGGGAACTTCCCGTGTAGGTCCTGAAGACCCGGTTGAAGGTCTTCAGACTCACGAACCCGCTCTGGTAGGCGATTTCCGTGATCGGAAGGTCGGTGCCGACGAGGCTTTCCCCGGCATGGCTGACCCTGACCCGGGCCAGGTAGGCATGAAAGCTCTGGCCCGTTTGTTCCTTGAAATACCGTGAAAAATAGAACTTGCTCAACGGAACCGAAGCCGCGGCCTGGTCCAGGGAGAGGGGATCCATGAAGTTCTCGTGGACGAAGGAGAAGATCCTCTCGAGGGTGTGGTTTCTCAGTTGCCGGGTCTTGAGTTCTCCCGGCCGGACCTGCCGAGCCGGAACTTCGCGGAGGAGCAGCAGGGCCAACTCATAAAGAGCCGCCTTGATTGCCAGGCGAAACCCCTCTTTTCTCTCCTGGTATTCCTGTTGCATGGTCGAAATCAGGGCCTCGAGACGAGAATGCACGTCTGAATCTCCCGTCGAGACGAAAGTCTTCTTCCCGAAGACGGATTTCTGAAAGACCCTGTCTCGAAGGTCGAGGGATTGGTCAAAGATCTCAAGGCCGAACTGGAGCAGAACGAGGCTGTTGTCGGAAACCGTGGGCGAAAATCCATGGATCGACCCCGAATTGATGATGACGATGTCGCCCTCGGCCACTTCGTAGTTTTCGCCTTCGACGGTGATGACCAGCCCGCCGGAGCGCACATAGGCGATCTCCAACAATTCGTGCCAATGCAGGGTAAACTCCCGCATGGGGGTTTCCCAAACGTCAAAGGGAAACTGGGGTTCGAGTTTGATCCGTTCGTGCCACGGCTTTTGATTCGACATGGGAGCTCCATTCTATGGTACATTCGGCCCATGGACACACCCCTCGAAACCCTTCTGCAGCAGGAAACCGAGTTGCAGTTCACGAAATTCGACAGCGCCGTGGCGTGGCGGCTGGGCAATTGGATCGTCGAGAAAGCTAAACGGGAAGGCCTGAAAATTGCGGTCGGCATCACCAAGGGAGGCCAAAGGGTCTTCCACTGGGCCGCCGACGGCACCTGCCCCGACAACGACGCCTGGATCGACCGCAAGACCAAGACGGTCTACAGGTTCGGCCACTCCAGCTTCTACATCGGTCGCAAACTCGCCAAGGAGCAGATTTCGCTCGAGGCGAAGTACCACGTGGATGAACGGGAATACGCTGTCGATGGCGGCAGTTTTCCCATTTTCCTCAAGGGCTTCGGCATCGCCGGAACGATCACCGTCTCAGGCCTCAAGCAGAACCAAGACCACGCGCTGGCGGTGGAGGCGGTCAGGCATCTGCTGAGGAAATGACGGGACCGCCCCTTACGGGGTCAGCAGCGTGTCCAGGTCGATGTCGGCCAGGCACGCCGGAACTCCCACGCCCCAGTTCTCGAGCACCTGGGGGTGTACCTCGCCGAAGACCCCTGCCTTTTTCCCGCTGACAAAGAGGTCGGCGCCCCGGCCCGGAATGAACCGGGGATCGGCGCTTTCCTTGACGCTGAACTCGACGTCGAGGTAGTAGAACAGGCTGGCGATGCGGCTGTTGGCCTGGTTGAAGCCCTCGTCGGCACCGGCGCTCAGGAAGCCCAGACTGTTTCTGGTCACCGACCCCTGGTTGTCCGCGGCATCGAGGCGTACGATCTTGCCCACCTCGAAGATGTGGTGGGGATAGACCGCGTGGCCCGACACCGATTCGGTTTCGAGCAAGTTGGGAGCCACCGAGTTGCGGACGAACTCGTAGTTTTCGGTCATGGGGTTGAGGATCTGCAGCACGTCGTCCCCGGGAATCGTCATCTTGTCGATGAAGTCCTTCTTGCTTCCCAAATAGTTGTAGATCATCTCCTGAAAGCCCATCCCGATCATCAGGTCGCGGACCTTGCGCCCAAACAGCTCCTCCTTCGTCAGGCGCCCGATCGTGGCGTCCTGGGGAGTGACGGGGTCGAACGAGTCGAGGCCCCGGCCGATCATCACGTCTTCGACGATGTCGACGGGGTGGAGGAAGTCGTTGCGGTACGGGGGCGGGGTGACGGTCAGTTGCGCGCCGTCGAAGCGGCTGGCCACTCCGGCCTTTTTCAACGCGGCCAGAACCTCGTCACCGGTGAGGGTCACACCCAGCAATTTGTTCACATAGTCCAGATCGGTGGTCACGGGAATCTGAAACGCGTAGGGAAAGGTGACCTGGCGACCGAAGGGTGTGTCGTAGGGATATTCGACGGTGACCGGAAGAATTTCGAACCCGATGTCGGCCAGGTCGCAGGCGACGATGCTCGCGGCCAGGGCCACGGCGGGCTGGTCGGTGCCCGTGATTTCGATGAACAGCTCGGTGTCACCGACCATCACGGCGCCCAGGTCGGCGCTGTTGATCACCGGCGGGAACGACAGAATGCGGCCGTCGGCCGACTGCTGGAGCGGAAACTTGGGGTGGGCCTCGGCGATGTACCCGTATTCGACGCCCTTGGGGTGCTTCTTGCAGATCTCCCGCAAGGTCAGCAGTTCGGTCATCCCCAGGGGGACGAACTTCGTCGTGTCGGGGTCCGCGGCCCAGTACTTCACGGGGAACTTCACCAGTTGGGTGCGAAACACCCCCATGGCGAACGTGCGACGCTTTCGGCCGAAATTGTGGCAGAGCTTCTCTTGGGTCTGGATCAGGTCTTCGAGGGCGGCGGCGTCGACGTGGCCCTTGACGGCAAACGCCGAGCAAAACGGGCGGATGTCCTGGAGGCCGGCGTCGACCACGAGTTTACGCCCCCCGTCGTCCTGGCGTTCCCCCGGGGTGGAGAAGAAGGGGTACTTCGGGTCCCAGCCCTGGTAGTAGACCCGAAGGCCCCGGGCGGCGCCGGCGGTGCTCCACAGGTCGGGGCGGTTGGTGTCGTTGAACTCGAGCTTGAGGACGTCGCCCTCGGCACCGTCGACTTCGCTCTTCAACACCGGGAGCAGGTCGACGAGTTCCTGGACGGAATACTTCTGGTGGGCCAGGCGGTGAAACGCTTCTTGGCTGACTTCAATTTTGGGCATAGGGGGCTCTCTATTTCCTCTTCCGAAGGCGGAGGGTTTCCAGGTTGTTGGTGAACAGTTCGCGAAGGTCGGACAGGCCGAGGCTCATGAGCGCCATGCGGTCGATGCCCAGCCCCCACGCGAGAACGGGAACATCGATTCCCAGGCTTTTCGTGACCTCTGGCCGGAAAATTCCGGACCCGCCGAGTTCGAACCAGCCCAGGACGGGGTGCTTGATGTGCACTTCGATCGAGGGCTCGGTGAACGGAAAGTATCCGGGGACGTATTTCACTTCGGTGGCACCGGCGACCTCGACGGCAAACATCTTGAGAAGGCCCAACAGCGTGCGGAGGTTGACGTCCTTCCCGAGGACGATGCCCTCGGTCTGGTAGAAGTCGGCACCGTGGGTGGCGTCGACCTGGTCGTACCGGAAACACCGGACGACGCCGAAGTATTTGCCGGGCACTTTGGCTTGAGGCAACTGCTTGGCCGAAAGGACGGTACCCTGACTGCGCAGGACCAGGCGGCGGGTGAAATCGCGGTCAAAATTGTACTGCCAGCCGCGGCTTCCGGTGTCGCCGCCGTCGGTATGGGCCGCCGCGACCCGGTCGAGCCAGGGTTGTTCGATGGCTTTCGCGTGGGTGGGGTTCTTGGCGTAGTAGACGTCGTGGATGTCCCGGGCGGCGTGGAACTGGGGCATGAACAGGGCGTCACCGTTCCAGAACTCGGTCTCCACGATGGGGCCGTCGAACTCCTCGAAGCCGAGGCTGACCAGCTTGTCTTTCACGCTAAGGATGAATTCCTGGTAGGGGTTGCGTCGGCCGATGATCAGCCGGCCGGCGGGCGCCTGCACGTTGTAGGCGCGGAAGGTTCGGCCCTTCCAGCCGCCGGAGGCGAGGTGGGCCGAGGTCAGGGAGTTCAGTTCCTCGCCGGTGACCCCCTTGGCCCTCAGGAGTTCGGCGGCTTGACCGGCGGCGTCGTTCAGGGTGTAGGTGACGGTCTCGCGGTCGCTGACCTTGAACGGGCTGGCGGCGGCGCCGCGCTTCTTGGCCACGTTCGCCAAAACTGCCTTTTGCTCTTCGTTGAGAGCGCCTTCGGCGAGGTCGGCTTCGGCGGCCCGGAGAAGCAGGGCGCGGAGGGCCTTCATCCGGGGCGAGGGGTCCGCGGATTTGCGGACGATGCGCTTGGTCTCGTCCATCCCCAACAAGCCTTCCTTGGAAAGCTGGCCGTAGGCGGAGCCCATGTCCTTCTGCTCGATGCCCAACAACGCCGCGGCCTCGCCCATAGGGATGGGACCCTTCTCCAGGGCCTTCAACAGGTTCTCTTCGGGGGTTCCCTTCTCGAGTTGGTCTCGGCCCAGATCGGTGATCTCGTAAACCGTTTGCGACGTTCGGCCGGATTCGGCCGCCAACCCCTTGGCCACCAGCCAGCTGAAGGCCTGGTTCGACTGTCCGACCTTGTATTCGAGTTTCGAGCCGAGGAGGTCCGCCGTCAGGGCGGACCCGGGGCCGAACGTCAGCAGAACCTTCACCTCGAGGGGGTGGAGGCTCTTCACCAGGGAATCCCAATCCATAATCGCTCCAGTGCAACAGAGTCCTCCCCAAGCGACGGCGGTTGCCCGTGGGGGCACGCGACGCATCGGAAGGACTCTTACTATATAGAGTTCGGGAACTCACGAAAAGCGGGTGAGTCGGGACCACGGGTGGTCAGGCGGCTGAAGTGATCCGGGCCAAGAGGACGACGTAGTTCTTCCCGTAAACCTTGGCGCATTGGGGACAGGTCGTGAAGAAGGCGTAGACATCCTTCGCCGCCATTTGCTTGTACCAGGTTCCCATTTGGTTGTAGGGCCCTTCGAACACCTTGGCGTGGAAATCTCCGGAAAGCGTCTGGAGCGCATAGCCTGGGACCTCTTTGGTCACCAGAACGTAGTGGTCGGTCTTCCAAGGGGAGACATCCTTCGACAACATCAGGTACCGATCCTGCGGTTTTGCCCCCGCCGCGTCGATGTCCTTCTGCGTCTTGGTCATCATCTTCCCCATGTCCAGAGGGACGAAGAAGAAGCTCTTCGTCGTGACTTTGAGGAACCTCAAGCCCTCCAGCGTGAAATCGTGGTTGTCCCACAGATCGGGGTGGAACCGGGGGCAACACCCGGTCGGATTGTCCGAGAGATCCATGGACGGAAGCGTCGCTGCCATAACAAGACCCTCCTTCGGTCATGCATCCATTATAATTCATGGGTCGCCACTCTCCTGGAGATTCCCCGGATTGCCGGTATACTAGGCGAATGCCTTCCACCACTCCCACCGATCCCCCGAAGCGTTCTTGGCTCTCCGCCATCGGAAAGTTCCTCGTCTTCCTCCTGGGCAAACCCCAAATCAAGTACCAATGGCCCTGGTGGATCGTCCCCGGCATTCCGCTGTCGGCTCGCTTCGTGGGCCGGGGCGTGCGAAGGTGGACGAACCTAGGAACCGGAGCCTGGTGGACCCGGATCCTCAAGGCCGCTTCCCTGCTCTTGGTGCTGTCGGCGATCGGTTTCGGCGTGTTCAACCTTCTCCAGGACCGGAGCGGCTGGGTTCAGGTGACGGCCGAGGCCCCGGCCCCCACCCCGCTTCAAAAGGACGCGACGTACTCGGTGCTCCGGCTCAAGTTCTCGTCCTCGGCGGCCCGGGTGGAGCTGGCGGACAAGACCGTCGGCGAGGGAATCACCGTGGAACCCCCGGTGAAAGGCAGTTGGAAATGGCAGGGTGACGACGAATTGATCCTCTCCCCCTCGGAAGATTGGTCCTGCGACACCGCCTACCACGTCACGCTGTCGCCGCTGTTGTTCCGGGAAGGGTTGAAACTTTCTTCCACCGCCGTCGATTTTCAGACCGCGCCGTTCAAGGCCGAATGGGACGAGGTCCGGTTTGCGGTCGACCCCCAAAACGAACAGGACAGGCGCGTCCGGGCCACCCTCGTCTTCAACTACCCGGTCGACGCCGCTTCCCTCAAGAACCGCATCGAGCTCAAGGTCGAGGGGAACCAGCCCCTCGGCGACCTGAAAACCGTGGCGCTCGAGGTGACCTTCGACGAATTCCAAGGGAAGGCCTTCGTGCGGAGCGAAAGGCTCCCGGTTCCCCAGGACTCGGTGGCCGTCCAACTCAAAGCCTCCGGCGACCTCAAGACCAAGGCCGGAGGAAAGGCCCTGGGTGGCGAGTTGACGGCCTCGGTGCGGGTGCCCGGTCTCTACGACAAGGTACACTACGAAGCGCTCGATCCCGCCGTCGTCCGCAACCAGAACTACGAGTACGAACAGACGCTGAACCTGACGCTTTCCGGTGAAGCGACGCCGGCCAAGATCTCCGGCGCGTTGGGTCTCTGGCTTCTGCCTGTGGACAGGCTGGGCGTCCCTGGCCTGCCCGATGAGAAGAACCACGCCTGGGCCGCCGAAGAAGTGGACAAGAAACTCCTGACCAAGTCGCAAAAACTCGAGTTCCAGACGCTCCCGATTGAAAACGATACGGCCGCCACGTTTTCGTTCAAGTACAAGGCCCCGGCCGGTCGGATCGTCTACGCCGAACTCGCGGGAAGGGTCGAGGCGTTCGGCGGCTACATCATCAAGGATCCGCTGCGCGCCACGGTCGCGGTCCCGCCGATTCCCCGGTCCCTCGAGATCATGCACAACGGCTCGATCCTGAGCCTCAACGGAGACAAGACCATTTCGGTGGTTTCCAACGACGTGGCCACGGTCAGGTTCCGGGCGAGCCGACTCTACCCCGACCAGGTGAACCATTGGATCACCCAGACTTCGGGAACCTTCAGCAAGCCCACGTTCCGCGATGCGGAGCTGTTCTCAGAACTCGACATGAGCACGGTGTACGACGAAATCCGGGACCTCCCCGAGGCCGCGCCGGGCGCCGTCCAGTACCAGTCGTTCAACTTCTCGCGGTACCTCAACAAGGCCGCGAACCCCCAGGAAAAATACGGACTCTTCCTGTTCAACGTTTCGGAGTACGACCCCGAGAAGAAGGAAGAGTTTGGCGAGAACTCCCGCCGGTTCATCCTGATCACCGACTTGGGACTGCTGGCCAAACGCAACGCCGACGCCACCTACGAGGTCTACGTCCAGGACATCCGGACCGGGAAACCGCGGACCGGGGCCACGGTTGAAGTGCTGGGCCGCAACGGCGCGACCGTGTTCACCGGCGCCACCGACGGCCAGGGTCACGTCCACGTCACCGACCTCGCCGGCTTCGTCCTGGAACGCCAGCCCGTGGTCTTCACGGTTCACAGCGGCGGCGACATGAGTTTCCTCCCGATGAACCGGGAAGACAGGTTCCTCACCTACAGCCGGTTCGACATCGGCGGTGAACGGGGTGCGGCCGACCCCGAGAAGGTCACGGCGTTCGTGTTCTCGGACCGGGGGCTCTACCGGCCCGGTGACAAGATCCACGTCGCCGCCATCGTGAAATCCGGCGACTGGGCCCGGACGTTGGCCGGGCTTCCCCTCGAGCTCAAGATCTTCGACCCCCGGGGCGTCGAGGTGCAGAAGTCGCAGGTGAAACTCCCCAGTTCCGGATTCCTGGAGGCCGATTACCGGACCTTCGACACCTCGACCACGGGGACCTGGCGGTTCGAGCTGGCCCTGGTCAAGGAGGACAAATCGCGCGAATTTCTCGGGAACACCTCGGTGCGGGTGGAAGAATTCACTCCCGACAAGTTGACCATCGCGGCGAAAATCCAAGGGGTCGACGACCGGGCGTGGGTGCCGTTCTCGTCGCTGCAGGCCGATGTCCACCTGGCGAACCTCTACGGGTTGCCGGCCGCGGGCAACCCGATGAAGGCCTCGTTCCGCCTGATCCCCGAGGCCCTCTCGTTTCCGAAATACCCCGACTACCGGTTCGACGACGCGTTCACCACCGACAAATTCCACGAGGAGACGCTTCCCGACGGAACCACCGACCCCAACGGCGACGCCCGGTTCAACCTCGACTTGACGAAATTCGAACCCGCGACGTTTCAGGTGGTCTTCACCGTCGAGGGCCAGGAAAAACAGGGCGGACGAGGGGTCGCCACCGAAAGTTCGGTCATGGTCTCCCCCCTTGAATGGATCGTCGGATGGAAGGCCGACGGGCGGCTGGACTACATTCCCAAAGGGATGCAGAGGTCGGTGCAACTTCTGGCCATCGACCCAATGCAGAAACCCGTGGCGGTCTCAACCCTGCGGTACGCCGTCGACGAGGTCCGCTTCCTCTCGGTGCTGACCAAGAAAGAGGATGGGAGCTACCAGTATGAATCGGTGAGAAAGAAGTTTCGGGTGCAAACCGGCCCGCTCGCGCTTCCTGCCGTCGGAAGGGCTTGGCCCCTCGACAGCTCGTCCCCGGGGGATTTCGAATTCACGGTTCTGGACACCGCCGACCGGGTCGTCGCCCGGGCCGCGTACACCATCATCGGCAAGGGCAACCTGTCGCGGTCCCTCGACCGGGACGCCGAGTTGCAGATCNAGTTGAACAAGACCGACTACGACGCCGGCGACGAGGTGGAACTGCAGATCAAGGCTCCCTACGCCGGGTCGGGATTGATCACCATCGAGCGGGAGAAGGTCTACGCCACCCAGTGGTTCACCACCGACAGCAACGCCACGATCCAGCACATTACCGTGCCGGCGGGCCTCGAAGGGGGCGCCTACGTGAATGTCTCGTTCATCCGGGCGGCCGACTCCCCCGAGATCTACATGAGTCCGCTGAGTTCCGGGGTGGCTCCGTTCCGGGTGAGCATCGCCAAGCGCGCCATCGACCTCAAGCTCACCGTGCCCGAGGACTCGAAACCCGGCAAGCCGTTTGTCATCCGCTACAAGGCCGACAGGCCTTCCAAGATCGTCCTCTACGCCGTCGACGAAGGCATCCTCCAGGTGGCCCACTACCAGACCCCGAAGCCTCTTGCGTTCTTCTTCAAGAAACGGGCCCTCGAAGTCTCCACGAGCCAGATCCTCGACATGATCCTTCCCGAGTTCTCGATCGTTCGAGACCTGATGGCCATGGGAGGCGACGCGGAGGCCCTGCGGGCTCGACAAAACCCCTTCAAACGCAAACAGCACGAGCCCGTGGCCTTCTGGTCGGGGATTGTCGACGCTGGTCCCGAGGAAAGGTCGGTCAGCTACACCGTGCCGTCGTACTTCAACGGGACGATCCGGGTCATGGCCGTGGCGGTCAGCGACAACGCCATCGGCGTCGCCGAAAAGAAGGCCCTCGTTCGGAACGACTTCCTCATCACGCCCTCGTTGCCGGCGTTCGTGGCCCCGGGTGACGAGTTCCTCATGGGCGTGACCGTGGCCAACAACGCTCCGACGGGAACCAAAGGCCCTGTGATCCTTCAAGTTTCGGGGAGCGGGGGTCTGACGGTGATCGGGGAAGCCAAGAAGAGCCTCGCGGTCCAGAAAAACACCGAGGCCACCGTCTGGTTCCGGATCAAGGCCGGAGCCACTCCCGGTAGCGCCCGGATCGTCTTCAACGCTTCGGCCGGAGGACTTTCGTCCGACTTGGTCGAAGAGCTTTCGATCCGCCCGTCGGTGCCCTGGTTCGAGAAGATCGAGTCGGGAATCCTGAAGGACGGCGGGACGAAGCTCGAACTTCCCCGGCGGCTGTTGCCCCAACTGCGGAAACTCACCCTGTCGCTTTCCTATCGGCCGGCGGCCCTGGACACGGGCCTTCTGGGCTACCTCGCCGACTATCCGTACGGTTGCACCGAGCAGATCATCAGCAAGGCTTTTCCAGCCCTCGTCCTGGGTAACGATCCGCAGGCCAACCTCGACAGGACGAAGACCGAAAAGTCGGTGGCCGAGGCGATCAAGGTGTTGGGTTCCCGTCAGAACGAGGACGGAGGCATCGGCCTGTGGGCCGCCAGCACCGACGCCGACGATTTCATCACGGTGTACGCCGTCCAGTTCCTCACCGAAGCGGCGGCCCGGGGCTATTCCGCGGGCGAACCCATCCGGCGGGCGGGTCTCGAGTACCTTTCCAACCACCTGGACGGTGGGGTGATCGAGAAGGACCCGTCCACGGCCGCTTACGGGGCCTGGGTTCTGGCGCTGAACGGCAAGGTCGCGACCAACCTCGTCCTGGACGTGCGCAAGGCCCTCGAAAAACAAGGGGACTGGAAAAAAGACCCGGCAGTACTCTACCTCGCCGGGGCTTCGTCGCTCCTCAAGCAGCAAAGCGAGGCCGAGCGCCTGTTGGCCGACTATGGCGACGGCCGGTTGGTCGGCGAAGATTCGTACGGGTACGATTCTGACCTCTTCCGGACGGCGCTGAAGGTGTACATGAGCAGCCTCTACCGGTCGGGAAACTCGCTGTCCGACAACAACCCCACGCTGGAATCCATGGTCGGACTGATCGGCAGGAATGGCTTCTCGACGCTCTCGTCGTCCTGGGCGGTCCTGGCGTTCCAGGCCTACGGCGACCGGGCACCCCGGGTGACGCCGACCACGGTTCAGGCCGTGGGGAGGACCAAGGACGGGAAGGAACGTCCTTTGTCGGTGGGAACCGGGGCGGTCGTCACGGTGGCCTACGATTCCGACCTCGTGTCGGTGAACCTGACCAACCAGGCCGGGGTTCCGCTGTACTGGCAGACGATTCAGAGCGGGTTCGACGACTCCCCGCCGTCGCTGTCGGAGACCGCCGGCTTGGAGGTCTTCCGCGAATACGTCGACGCCGCGGGCAAGGTGGTCACGACGGCCCAGCGGGGTCAGACCCTGACCGTGGTGGTCAAGGTCCGGAGTACCGGGAAGAAGGCCGTCGACAACGTCGCCGTGGTCGACCTGTTGCCGGGAGGCTTCGAGCTCGCCTTGGACCAGCAGGCCAACCGCTCGTTCGACCAACTGGTTCTGGGGAACATGGTCAAGGACTACGGCGAGGCCCGGGAGGACAGGGTGATCCTCTTCGGCCAGGCCGGAACCAACCTCACCGAATTCCGATACCCGGTGAAGGCCGTGACCGCGGGGACCTTCGTGTTGCCGGTGGTGACGGCCGAGGCCATGTACGATCGGACCAAACGGGCCGGGACCGCCACCGGAACCTTCACCGTCACCGAATGAGGCGAGCCCTGCCTTCCGCTCTGGTCCGGGTCGCCGCGAAGAACCGCGGCCCGGTCCTGGCGGGTGTCTTGGTGTGGGCCGTGGCCTGGGCGGTGCTGAGGATCGGCGTCGGATGGACCATCCACGGGGCGTTTCCCGAATCGACGCTGGTGACCGACCGAACCGGCGCGGTGTTGCGGCTGACGATGGCCCCGGATGGTCAGTACCGCCTTTGGACCGCCCTGAGTGAGTTTCCGTCCGAGACCGTCGAAGCGGTGCTCCTCAAGGAAGACCGATCGTTCTGGTGGAACCCCGGCGTCGACGCTCCGGCGCTGGCCAAGGCGGCCTGGCACAACCTCGCCCGGGACTACCACTTCGGGGCCTCCACGGTGACCATGCAGACGGTCAGGTTGGCCTGGAACCTCGACACCGTCACGATCCCGGGAAAGGTTCTCCAAATCGGCGGAGCCCTGGTCCTGACGGCGTTCGTCTCCAAGGCCGATGTCCTCGAAGCGTACCTGAATCTGGCGCCCTGCGGAGGAAACGTCCAGGGGCTCGGAACCGCCAGTCGGGTCTGGTTTGGCAAGACACCGTCCCGGTTGAACCTTTCCGAATCCCTGGCGCTGGCCGTGCTTCCCCAGGNCCCGGCCCACCGCAACCCCGGCGACCCGGGATCGATCGTGGCCATCGAACAGGCCCGTCAACGGCTGGCCGCCGATTGGCTGAAGGTCCACCCCGACCCCGGAACCCTGGCGTCCCAGCTGTCGATGCCGCTTTCGTTCCGGAAAAACCTTCCGTTTCTCGCGCCCCATCTGGTCGCCCGTCTGATTGGCGAACACCCTGACCACCACCGTCTGGCCACGACCATCGACTTGAGACTGCAGCGTCTGGTCGAAGGGGCCGTCCACAGGTTCACCCGCCGAAACGCGTCGGTGGGGGTCACCAACGCCTCGGCCCTGCTGGTCAGAGCCGACACCATGGAAGTGTTGGCCTCGGTGGGATCCGCCGACTTCCACGACCCGGCGATCCAGGGCCAGGTCGACGGCACCCGGGCGCTCCGATCTCCGGGGTCGACGCTCAAACCCTTCCTCTACGGCCTGGCCCTCGAACAGGGCCTCATCCACCCCCTGACCACCCTCAAGGACGCCAGGGTCCACTTTGGCGGCTATAACCCCGACAACTTCGACAACGACTTCGAGGGTCCCATTCGGGCGGTCGACGCCCTGGTGAAGAGCCGGAACGTCCCGGCGGTCATCCTCACGGGGCAGGTCAGGCATCCCGACCTCTACGAATTCCTCCAAGGTGCCGGGATTCCCTTGCCGTTCCCCCGGGACCACTATGGCCTGTCGATCATCCTGGGCGGAGCCGAAGTGACGATGTCCGACCTGGTGAAGCTCTACGGTTCGCTGGCGGGCCCTGGAAACCAGGCAGGAACCACTCGCCCGCTCCGCGATTGGATCGATGCCCCCCTGACCCCGACGACAAGGCTGTTCACCGCCGAATCCGCCTGGTTGGTCCGAAAGATGCTCGAGACCAAACCCCGGCCCGACGCCGACGAGGGCTGGAACGCCAGCCCTCTTCTGGCCGACAGCGCCGCGGAACTGGCCCGGAACAGCCCTGTCAACGCCCTGGTGGAAGGCCATCCTGACGCCGTGGCCTACAAGACAGGCACTTCCATCGGATTTCGCGACGCCTGGTCGGTGGGCATCGCCGACGGGTGGATTCTAGCCGTCTGGGTCGGTGATTTTGCTGGCGCCAGCAATCCCGAGTACATCGGTCTGAAGTCGGCGGCGCCGCTCATGTTCGAAATCATCGACGCTTGGCGGGCCGGAATGAGGCCGGACACCGCCGCGGACCCGGCCCCAACCGGGGTGGTTTTCGTTCCGGTCTGCGCGGTTTCCGGGGGGATTGCGACCGACGCCTGTCCGCAGGTGGTGCTCGCACCGTTCATCGCCGGGGTCTCGCCCATCGCCCCTTGCACGGTCCACCAGGTCTACCCGATTGACCAGACGACGGGGTTACGCCGGTCCCGGGAAATCCCCGGCGTCACGAAACCCGTCAGGTTTGAAGTCTGGCCCTCGGACATCCTGGACCTGTTCGCCCAGGCTGGCCTGGCCCGAACGGTTCCGCCTGCGCTGGACCCTTCGGACGAAGGGTCGGGTAGTGGCTCGACAGGCGGCTGGTCTCCCCAAATCCTCTCCCCGG
>JGI26470J50227_1000431_pt1 | contig 17478 bp, 10 predicted proteins | sample FreactTroBogLake_FD_50227 | JGI IMG/M metagenome (IMG submission 50227) | reverse complement strand
TGCTTTCACAGTTGCGGCAGGTTAGGCAGCGATCTAGATGTAGGCGTGTTTTTTCGGTAGGCGCTTGGCCTTCAGCCATTTGCTTAATCAGATAGATGCGTCCGCGCGGTCCATCCAACTCATCGCCTAGGAGTTGATATGTAGGACAGGTGGCGGTACAGAATCCACAATGAACACATTTACCTAAAATTCGGGCGGCTTCTAAACCTTCAGCGGTATTTTGAAATTGGGGGGCGAGTTCAGTTTGCATGGATTACTTATGGAAGACGATGGGTGGCAAAAACACCGGAAGGGTCAAAGCTAGCTCTGAGCCTAGCCTGAATTGGCTCAAGCGCTAGCGAATGACTTTGTTCACTGAGCTGAGTAAAGCGTTGATTTGCAGGATTCACATTCGAGCCCTGACGAAAACGCATTGCATGTCCTCCATGAGCGCTCGCAATTTTTTTTAGAGCGTTAAAAGTGGCGTCATCACTTAGACCTTTTAGCCAACGCTCTTGACCATGCCACTCTAAAATAATGTCATCAGACATATTGTTGAGTTCAAGCGAACCACAGGCTGCAGGCAAGGCGAGGCGATAGAGTGTTTCATCGGCTGCCAGGCTTGTAAAGTCTGGCAACTGCTGCTCTCGAAGATTGCTCCAAAAAGCTTCCGCCTCTTTAACATCCAGCTCTTTCGCATTGAGACTGGAACACAGGGATATTTTTGCGGCATAAACCGCTGCTTCTGCTCCTGCCAATCGAATAGTGAGTTCACCAAAGCTATCGGCTCGGTTTTTACCAATCCAGCAACTTGCAGATAGGGGTAGAGGTTGACCGGCAGATTCATTCAAGCTTTGTAAAGCAGCAGCTTGCGTCATTTGGCAGCGAATGCTCGTACTAGCAGCGGGTTTTGGTAAGACTTTGACTGATGCTTCTAGGATGAGTGCAAGAGTACCTAGTGATCCCGGCATGAGACGAGATACATCATAGCCTGCAACGTTCTTCATCACTTTGCCGCCAAAAGATAAATCTTGACCCTTACCATCCATGATGCGAGCGCCTAATACAAAGTCACGTAAATTACCTACGCTGATACGAGCTGGTCCAGCTAAGCCTGCCGCGATGACACCTCCAAGCGTAGCGCTTTCACCGAAATGTGGGGGCTCGAAGGCAAGCATTTGATTTTTCTCAGACAGAACTCTTTCAATTTCTTTTAGTGGAGTACCGGCACAAGCGGTGATTACTAGCTCTTCAGGTTGATAGTCGAGGATGCCGCTATAAGCTTTGGTGCTGAGCTTAGAAAATGAATTGGGGTTGCCGTACCATGCTTTAGTACCGCCACCCTCAATGGATAAAGGCGTTTTAGATTGTGCTGCCTCGAGAATCTGTTTACGAAAAGACTCAATGTGCTGCTGGGAATCTGCAGGGCTCATTAAAAGCGCTCCAACTCTGGGTGAGGGAGGATTCCTTTGCTAATCCGCATACGACCATATTCTGCACAGCGATTGAGTGTGGGAATCGCTTTATCTGGATTGAGTAATTTATCTGGATCAAAGGCATTTTTTACGCCCCAAAACGATTCGCGTTCACCTTCACCAAACTGAATGCACATCGTATTGATCTTCTCGATGCCAACGCCGTGCTCGCCAGTAATCGTGCCACCCAATTCAACACAGGCTTCTAAAATTTCAGAACCAAAGTCTTCAGCGCGATGCCATTCGTCTTGATCAGCGCCATTAAATAAAATAAGCGGATGCATATTGCCGTCGCCCGCATGAAATACATTTAAGCAACCAAGGCCATATTTCTTCTCCATTCCCTGGATGCGTTTCAAGAGAGTAGCGATGTGGCGGCGAGGAATGGTGCCATCCATACAGTAGTAGTCCGCTGCGAGACGTCCAGCTGCGGGGAAAGCATTTTTTCTCCCGCTCCAAAACTTCAAACGTTCAGCTTCATCACGTGAGATCTGAATGCCACTTGCCCCAGCTTTTTTCAGAACTTCGGTCATGCGCTCAATTTCTTCAGCAACTTCTTCTGGAGTGCCGTCGGATTCGCAGAGCAGAATCGCTTCCGCATCGAGGTCATAACCTGCATGAACAAATTCTTCTACGGCACGTGTAGTTGCTTTGTCCATCATCTCTAAACCGGCAGGAATAATCCCTGCGGCAATAATGGCTGCAACGGCATTGCCACCTTTTTCAATATCGTCAAAGCTCGCCATGATGACTCTTGCAAGTTTGGGCTTAGGTACGAGCTTTACGGTGACTTCAGTTACCACTGCGAGCATGCCCTCGCTACCGATCATCACCGACATTAAATCTAATCCTGGTGCATCTGGGGCTAGTCCACCAAATTCAACGATTTCGCCATTCATGAGTACGGCACGAACACGTAGAACATTGTGTAGGGTTAGGCCGTACTTCAGGCAGTGCACTCCTCCAGAGTTCTCATTTACATTGCCGCCAATTGAGCAGGCAATTTGGGATGAAGGATCGGGCGCGTAATATAAGCCAAGATGAGCAACTGCTTCAGAGATTGCTAGATTACGAACGCCTGGCTGGACAACGGCGGTACGAGTAAAAGGGTCAATACTGACAATCTTTTTGAGCTTAGCTAAAGAGAGGACTAGGCCTTGGGCAATCGGCATTGCTCCACCAGAAAGACCGGTGCCTGACCCCCTAGGAACAACAGGGATATTCATGGCATGACAAATCTTCAGAATTTGAGCAACTTGAGCCTCAGTCTCTGGCAATGCAACGGCTAGAGGCATCCTGCGATAGGCTGCTAAGCCATCACATTCATAGGGAATCGTGTCTTCAGGCTCCCAAAGGAGGCCATCTTCAGGCAGGATTGGGCATAGGGCGGCAACCAGCTTAGTCTGTAAAGCGCTAATGATTGCGAGATCAGGGGGTGGGGCGACCATATTCATAACTGCCATTTTAGCCATTTACCTATAATGAGTTCATGGGTAACCGACTTTCAAAAATTGCGACTAGAACGGGTGATGCCGGGATGACTGGTTTGGGCGACGGCAGCCGGGTCGAAAAAGACCATTTGCGGATCTGCGCCATGGGTGATGTCGACGAGCTGAACTCCGAAATCGGGGTTTTGTTGGCAATCCCATTACCAAGTAGTGTCTCTCAAGCCCTTCAGGATCTATTGCTGCAAGTGCAACATGACTTGTTCGACTTGGGCGGCGAGCTTTGTATTCCAAATTACACCCTCCTCAAAGAGGCACAAGTAAGCCGTTTGGATGAATGGCTTGCTCAATACAACGCTACCCTAGAGCCCCTTTCAGAATTCATTCTTCCTGGCGGCACTATGGCAGCTGCACAAGCACATATTTGCCGAACCGTATGTCGTCGTGCTGAACGGTCAGTGGTTCGTTTAGGGTGGGATGTTGAAATCAATGATGTTCCACGCCAATATCTCAATCGACTCTCTGACCTCTTGTTTGTTTTGGCTCGCGTTTTAAATCGGGCTGCTGGTGGGCAAGATGTATTATGGAAGCACGAAAAAAAAGAGACTAAATAAATTAGTCTCTTGATCTAAACAAAGCGTTGGTTTATTTCTTAAGCTTGCGACGATTCTTGACTGCAAGCGCCAATCTTTGTAAAACATTTACTGAGTCTTCCCAATTAATGCAGGCATCCGTAATACTCTTGCCATACTCAAGTTGACTTGGATCATCTTTGCCTGGTGTAAATTTCTGTGCACCATCTTTAATGTGACTTTCGATCATCACGCCAAAAATTTGATTTGAACCCGATTCAATTTGCTCAGCAATATTTTCAGCAACAATAATCTGACGCTCATGCTTTTTGCTTGAATTTGCATGGGATAGGTCAACCATCAAGCTGGCTGGAAGCTTGGCTGCTTCGAGCTCAGCGCAGGCAGCTTGAACATATTGGACTTCGTAGTTTGGTTCTTTGCCACCACGTAAGATCACGTGACAATCCTTATTGCCTTTGGTCTCAACGATGGAGACTTGGCCATTTTTATGGACTGATAAGAAGTGGTGTGGACGACTTGCTGCTTGGATTGCATCAGTAGCAATTTTGATATTGCCATCGGTACCATTCTTAAAGCCAATTGGAGCGGATAAACCAGAAGCGAGTTCGCGATGCACTTGGCTCTCGGTGGTGCGTGCACCGATTGCACCCCAAGAAATTAAATCAGCAATATATTGTGGCGAAATCACATCCAGGAATTCGCTACCAGCGGGCATACCAAGACGATTAATTTCCATCAACACTTGACGCGCAATGCGCAAGCCTTCTTCAATGCGATAGCTCTCATCAAGGTAGGGGTCGTTGATCAAGCCTTTCCAGCCAACTGTAGTACGGGGCTTTTCGAAATAGACACGCATGACGATTTCAAGTTCGCCCGCAAAACGCTCACGTTCAGCTAAAAGACGCTGGCAATACTCCAAAGCAGCTCTGGGGTCATGAATCGAGCAGGGGCCGATGATGACTAAGAGACGATCGTCCTTACCGTGAATGATGTTCCGAATCTTGACACGAGTTTTGCTGATTAGTGCCTCAGTTGCTGTGCCCGAAATCGGAAAGAAACGAATCAAGTGTTCTGGCGGAGGCAGAACCGTGATGTTATGAATGCGTTGATCGTCGGTATCCGACGTTTTGTCAACGGCGGCATACCAATTAGCGGGGTTGGTGTTTTGTTGGCTCATACGGCTATTTTAAGCCGTATTAAGCCGTACCACCGACAGTCATGCCGTCAATGCGTAAAGTAGGTTGGCCAACCCCTACCGGAACGCTCTGGCCTTCCTTGCCACAAACCCCGATACCGCCATCCAGTTTTAGGTCATTTCCGATCATGGAAACCTGTTTTAGTGATTCCGGCCCGTTGCCAATAATGGTGGCACCTTTGACGGGATACTGGATTTTGCCGTTTTCGACCCAATAGGCCTCTGAGATCGAAAAAACAAATTTACCGCTAGTGATATCGACCTGGCCACCGCCAAAATTGACGGCATATAGACCACGTTTGATGCTGGCAACAATTTCTTCTGGATCATCTTTGCCAGCAAGCATGTAAGTATTGGTCATGCGGGGCATCGGTAAGGATGCAAAACTCTCACGTCGACCATTGCCCGTTAAGGGCATATTCATGAGGCGGGCATTCAAGCTATCCTGAATGTATCCCTTTAAAACCCCATCCTCAATGAGCGTGGTGCATTGTGTCGGAGTACCTTCGTCATCAATATTGAGAGAGCCTCTGCGGCCTGAGAGAGTGCCATCATCAACTACAGTGACGCCCTTGGCGGCAACCCGCTCACCGATGCGCCCTGCAAAAGCAGAGGATCCTTTGCGATTAAAGTCTCCTTCAAGGCCATGTCCAACAGCCTCATGTAATAAAACGCCAGGCCATCCTGGGCCCATCACAACCGTCATTTGACCTGCTGGTGCTGGTCTAGAGTCTAAATTGACTAAAGCACTATCGACGGCTTCATCGACATATTGATTTACCAGCTCGCTATTGAAGTAAGAATAGTCATGACGCGCCCCGCCACCAGAGGAGCCAGATTCACGTCGGCCATTCTGTTCTGCAATGACATGAACCGAAATCCGAACCAGTGGCCTGATATCAGCAGCTAGCAAACCATCTGAACGCACCACCAAGATCACATCGAATTCACCAGCGAGACTGGCCATTACTTGAATGATGCGAGGATCACGCGCTTTTGCTCGATGCTCAATACTTTCGAGCAGTGCAATTTTTTCTTTAGGCTGTAAGGAGTCTAGGGGATTGAGGTCGGAGTAGAGCTCATTGGAGGTGGGAATGAAAATTTTGCTGCCAAGTGCTTGTTTGCCGCCTTGTGGGCCTATGACTCGAGTTGCTTTCGCAGCCTTATTCAGGGCCTCTAGATTCATTTCATCGGAATAGGCGAAGGCTGTTTTATCACCATAGATGGCACGCACACCCACACCCTGGTCAATACTGAAACTTCCCGACTTCACAATTCCTTCCTCAAGACTCCAGCTTTCATTGCGGGTGTGCTGAAAGTAAAGATCGGCATCATCAAGGCGATGCGTAAACATATTGCCGAAAGTGCGATGAAGATCTTGCTCAGTTAAGCCGGTAGGCTCAAGCAAAATCGTTTTTGCGAGCTTCAGCAATTCAGCTTGTTTCTTGGCCTGGGTCCAACTGCTAGGAAATAATGCTTCGGGTGCGTTCATGTCATTAAAGCTTGCGATGTTTCAGGGCGGGTAACTTAGAGCGTACCTCGTTTAACTTATCTTTGCTCAGTATCCCAGAAATAAAGCCTTCCCCCTCGGGTAGATGGGCAAGAACGGTACCCCAGGGATCAATCAGCATACTATCGCCCCAAGTGCGTCGTTGATTGAGATGCTGACCACCTTGGGCTGAAGCAAGAACATAGCATTGGTTTTCAATTGCACGCGCCCTCAATAAGATTTCCCAATGATCTTTTCCGGTGGTATAGGTGAAGGCGGCTGGAATAATGTGACAGTCGACTGGGCCAATGGAGCGATACAGCTCCGGAAAGCGTAAGTCGTAGCAAATGCTGAGACCAAACCGCCAACGCTCACCATCAATACTGAAATCAATCACGCCTGGCTGGCTTCCGGCCTCGATAGTTTCCGCTTCGGCATATCTTTCTGTAGAAGTCTCGAATCCAAATAAATGAATTTTGTCGTAGCGCCCAATTTGCTCTCCAGTAGGACCAAAAACGAGAGTGGTATTCAGAACTTTAGTGTTCTCACTCGCCTGCAGTGGAATAGTGCCGGCAAATAGGAAAATGGCATGCTCCTTTGCCAATGAGCTGAGCGCTTCCTGAATCGGGCCAACACCAGCTTTTTCTTGTGCTTGGATCTTGTCGGTATCTTTCAAACCCATGAGGCAGAAATATTCCGGTAATACTGCTACCTGAGCACCTGCGTCTGCTGCTGCTTTAATGAGTCGAGCTGCCGTCTCTAGATTTTCTTGGGGCACTGGCGTCGATACCATCTGAATGGCAGCAATCTGGATTTCGGATGAGTTCATATTGAGTACAGAGAAATCATTCAACCGGGCTTGCGGCCACAGGGGCTGGAGTGGGGGTGGGATTGCCTGAAGAGTTTGGCTTACTCTGTTCTTTCAGCAAACCTTTTTTACGAATTGTGTCCAAAGTTTTCTGATCCAAAGGCTGTCCTTGTTGATTCAGTGGTACAACCTCTGGATCGCTCCATGATCCTTGAATGAGATAGTCTGATTGCATCGAACGATTGATTTGATTGCTTACTAAGTATTGACCAACTAAAGCACTCAGGCCAACGATTGGGTTAATCGCGAACAGAGCGAGTGAGCCCGCAGTGGCGTCGATCGTTGGGAAAATGGTCACCCGTAAATCTTGTGTTTGTTTAGGGACATCAATTTGCCCATTCATCGCAACGCGCGCCTGATCCAGAATCATGACAAACTGATCAGTCTTGGCAATGCCATTTTGGATATTGAAAGTGGTATTGATGGTGTTGAAAGCCGTACCTTTGCTCACGAGATTTCCGACGCTGCCTTGCAGGTCCAGTGTGGCGAATTTAAATAGACTTTGCAAGCTCAATACATTCAGGATTTGGGCTGCGCTGGAATTAACCTCGAGTAGACGCCCCTTTTCTAGTTTGAGATTCAGCTGTCCGCTCAAAGTTTGAAAATCAGGTGAGAAGGGATTGCTCATCCACTCTAGCTTGCCAGTCAATTGGCCTTGACCACCTTCAACGGATTTTGCTGGAGTCCAGTGCGCAATGATTTGACCAGCATCCTTAATTTGGAGATCTGGAATAAGTGATGTTTTCTGTTGACCTGTTCGAGGGTCGATGCTCCATTGGCCGGTAATGGTCGCATTGTCTTGTGGATTAATAACCTGCAGCTTTTCTAGGTTGAGCAGATTCTTGGCGGTTTGGCTTTTTATTTTGACTAGACCAAGTTGGGCTCGTTCCCAAACAAAATTATCTACCGTCAGATCTAGGCTGGGTATAGAGTTTGGCGAAAGCTTGGTATTAGGCGTCGCTACTTTTTTATCCTTAGATGCGGCTTTAGGGTTTTGCTCATCAATCAATTTCAGAAGATCAAGATGACCGCTGATCATGCCACTGGGTAGAGCAGAGGATGGCTCACTGTAAAGAACTTGCCCGGTTATTTTGGGAGAGCTCAAATTCAATTTCCAACTCTTATCTTTGAGGCTTGCAGTGAGGCTGAGATTGGGCCAAACATAGTCTGCGGCGGTCAATGCTTTGACTTGAGCGTTGATTTGGATGCCATCGGATAAGTTCGTCGGACTCTTGCTTGGAGGTGTTTTAGCTCTATTGGCGGACAAAAATGTCAGCCATGTGTCGAAATTCAGTTCATTGACTTGAATGCCTAAATTCAAGCCTTGCGAGGGCATCGCAGCGACCCCACCAATACCGATCGCGTAACGTAAATCGTTATTCTGATTAAGTGCGCCTTGAGTAAAGAGCTGGCTGCCTAAGTTTCCAGACCAGCTGAGACGATCCGGATTGGTTTTTTTAGCAAAGGTTTGTAAAAGCAACTCACCTTGTAAGGATGCGCCCCTTTGTTTTTTGAGAGGCATCGGAGTATTGCTTGCCCAGTTCTCTAGATTGAGCTTCAGCTTTGTTTCGCTACCTGCCTTGCTGAAACTGATCAGGCCATCATATTTGGCAATTCCGCTCATGCCATTCAATAAAGTTCTTGCCGATTCAGAAATTTCAGAGGAATAGTTCTTTATAAAATCTGCGCTGAGATCGCCAGTAATAGTGAAGTTATGTTTATCTGTTGATGATGGTGCGCTCGCCATTTTGATTGAGCCGCCCAAAAATTGAGCGCTGACATCCTCAAATTCGGGGTTGCTTTCAGTGATGCGTACTTTGCCATTCAAGTGTTCAAGCGGTGGAATATTGGCCCACTGCGCCATATTATTTTGGAGACTGAGAAGTGCATCTATTTTTGTGTCGTCACTGTTGCTCAAGGGGACTTCTAGTTTGAGATTCAGGTCAAGAGGGCCTGCAAGCTTGAGATTCTTCTCAAACTCTGGACGTTTTTTGCCAAAAGGCGATGCAAATAGATAATCCAACATCTGAGGCGCTTGGCCTTTGGCATTGCCATTTAAAGCAAGTACTAGTTGATTGGCGCTCACATCAGCAATTTGTGCATTGATATTGCTTACACTGATCTGCTGATGATTGGCTTGCGCAACATCCACATTTAAGGCGGACTGTTTCATGCTGATCGTTCCAACAATATTCGTAAAGTCTCCCCACACTCCTTGCTCGGGACTGACTAATGGCGCTGGCCTGAATGTCACCCCGTTAATGGGGAAGGTCAGAGCAAACTCTCCTGTGCTGCCTGGGGGGAATGGAGCTCCATTGGGATCTCCATTGATGTGCAGGCTTCCATTCTCAACCTTGCCTGCTGCAAAAGCTTTACTTAAATACAGTTTGGTATCCGTTGACATTGTCACTGGCAGGTAACGATAAGCATTAACTAAGTTGGCTTCCTGAAAATCAATATCTAAGTTGAGATGATCGGCTTGCTTGGGTCCGGTCATCAGATAGGCAAAGTTAGCCTTGGCTTTTAGATCCGCATTTTGAATATTGAGTTCTTTTGAGCTAATCAACCAGCCTCCACTTTGTTTGCTCCAAGTGATTTGACCTTGGGCTTGATCCAGTTTGATTTTTGGATCAAGTAAGAAATTTTGTACTTCAATTTCCAGCATAGGGGATTTTAGGGTCAGCACACCCTGCTTCTGATCCCCAGCTACTTGCCCAGTGAGATGGGAGACGCTAGGGATGTCTTTGTTAATACCAGTAAAGCTGAGATCGACAAGACGGGCGTTGATGCTGAAATCTAACTTATTAAAGTTGAGCCACGATCCTGGAATAGGGAGGCTAGCAAGGGCAGATTGTTTTTCTGACCAATGCATGTCTAGATCCTGCAGCTCACCATCTGCTTTTGCAATTGCAATCCATTGATGAATTTTCTTGGAAAGCGGAAGGTTTAATGCAAAGCGAGTCACATCCTTCACCAAAATTTTGGGAGAGCTAAAACCAAACTCTTTAATTTCTTCACCTGGCTTAGGAGGAAACCACCGAAATGTCATGGGGCTCAGGTGTTGCAGTGGCGAGTTGCTTGGGCTACTCATTTCACGCCATGCAAAGGATTGGGTGGTGATCGAGAGTAGCTGACCATCGCTTGCTTGGGTGAGTTCAGTTTCAAGTCGACTAAATTCAATCGGCGCATCTTCTTTTGCTAGTTGCAATCTAAATTGATCTGCTATTAAGGTCATTTGGCCACCATCTGGCCTGCCGCCATCTAGGCTCACATGACCTTTTGAGCTCATGTTGCCGCTAAGAACATTAAATGGCATGTCAAAATCACGGCTCATTTTCTGGAACTGAAGATCAGAAAAATTCCACGTAAATTCACCAGCCCAATCACGCCAATTTCCAGCTTGTCCACCAAAGCGATGAATGAAGTGGGCGCTTAGCTCTAGCGAGCCATTGTTCCAGGGGGTTTTTGCTTGAATCAGGGCATCATGTTTGCGTATTCCATTGGTTAAATGGAAATCTGCTAATTCAACGTCAGCATTCAGTGCTTTGCCTTGAGCATCTTGCAGATTGATCTGTATATTGGTGAGATGAATATCATCTTGCGCGAATAGCCAATTGCCCGTCGAGAAATCATCCGAGCTATCTTTAATGGTGATGCCGGCAATTTGGATTGTTCCATCTTTAGAGCGCTGAATTTGAATCTGTGCATCTTCAATTTGCAGCTTATAGAAATAAGGCTGAAGATAATAAAAGCTGACTAGGCTTAATTCCCCATGAATTTTTTTAATCTGGAGTGGAGCAGATGAGTGCTTGGCATCATTAAAGCGCAATCCTTCCATTGAGAATTGAGGTCTAAGTCCATCCCAAGAAACCTGAAGATGATCGATAGTGACATTCGTGCCTAAGCGAGTGCTCAGCAATTGTTCGATTGCAGGTTTGGATTTCTCGATACGAGGCCAAACAAGATAGCGAACACCGGCATGGAGTAGACCTAAGCAAATGATCAAAGCGAGAACTAAGATCAAAAGACGTTTACGCCAAAGATTGCCGGAGCCTTGCCAATATTTTTGAAAGGCGTTTAGCAGACCGGGAGGAAGCAAATTTCGAAGCATAAGGGCTATTATCCTTCACCCCATTAGAGATGCCCATTCTTTGCTGGCTTGAGGGAATGAAGCGATTAAGATGAGGGAATGCGTGATTTTCAAGCCCAACTGGATTTTTTAAAAAAGCATTCGACCTTTGCTGGTCGTTGGCTGAGCGCGCATCCCGATTGGGAGCTATGGCTTGGCGAGGTCGGCCCAACCCAGGTGGATGAAGACAAAATTTTCGCTCTCCTGAAGCCCTGCCAGGAGCTACTAAAAAAAGAGCAGGTCGATGAAGCGCAATTTATGAGCGAGCTGCGCTTAGTAAGGCAACGCTTAATCATTTGGCTTGGCTTTCGAGATCTCAACGGCCTGGCCGACCTAGACGAGGTAACGCATAGCCTCAGTCTATTTGCGGAGTCAGCTATCAATATCAGTATTGAATTCATTCGCACTGATTTAAAGGAGCGGTTTGGTCTACCGTGGAATACCGCCCTCAATCTTGAAATGCCCTTAATGGTAGTAGGCATGGGCAAGCTTGGTGGACGTGAGCTTAATCTCTCTTCGGATATCGATTTAATTTTTCTCTACGAGCATGAAGGGGAGACTCAAGGCGGACCTAAAAGCCTTTCTCATCATGAGTGGTTTACCCGAATGGGTAAGCGTTTAATTAAGTGCCTCGCCGAACATGATGCCAATGGTTTTGTATTTAGAGTTGATATGCGGTTGCGACCCAATGGTGACTCCGGTCCTCTAGTCTGTAGCTTGGATATGCTTGAAGAGTATTTACTTGTGCAAGGACGTGAGTGGGAGCGTTACGCTTGGATCAAAGGCAGATTGGTCGCGCCATCATCAGGATCAACGATCTTTACGCATTGTGAAAAAGAATTAGAGCAACTGATTCGGCCATTTGTGTATCGACGTCATCTGGATTATGGGGTTATCTCAGCTATTCGTGAGCTTCATAGGCAAATCCAGCAAGAGGCTGAGCGCCGCTCTCTAAAGCACGAAGGGCGCTCTCGAGATATCAAGTTAGGCCGCGGCGGTATACGTGAAATTGAGTTTTTAGCGCAAATGTTTCAGTTAATGCGCGGAGGCACTGAGCCCCAACTCCGAACTCGGTCAACGGTAGATGTGCTCCGTTTGCTCGCTCAAAAAGCCATCTTGCCTAAAGATGAGGTCGATCAATTAAGAACAGCTTATATATATCTGCGTCGTTTAGAGCATCGCATTCAGATTTGGGAGGATCAACAGACCCACTACCTGCCAGATGATCCATCCTCCAGAATCCGTTTGGCTGAGAGTATGGATCTAGGAACTATGCCTGAAAATGCAAATGCCTTCATAGCTCACTTAGACGAGCACCAAAATGCAGTGGCTCGCTACTTTGAGAAAGCATTTATTTTGGATGCGGGCGCCAGTCTAGAGCAAGCGTTAAACGAGCTGGATTGGCAACCTAGTGCAACGAGCTTTCCGAACAGCTTAAAGCGCTGGCAGGTTTGGACTGAAAGTCATAAGCAAAAAGTTTTGCCAGAGAAGAGTCAATGGATTGTCAGAAAGCTGGTCCGAAAAGCAGCCGATTTTTTGGAGCTGGACACGGCAATATCGCCCAATAGGGATGAAGTGCTCTTGCGTTTTTTTGATCTCCTAGAGGCTGTAGCGGGGCGCACAGCATATCTGGCGATCTTGGCGGAGTATCCGCAAGCTCTACAAAATGTTTTGCACCTACTCAGAGCTTCTCAGTGGGGAGCGAAATACCTTACTCGTCACCCACACCTGTTGGACCACTTATTAAATCCACGTGCCGAGCTTGCGCTGACTCAAGAGCCTGTTGAATACTGGCGTGAGGTCAAGGCGAATCTTAATTTACGTTTAGATGATGCGATGGCTCATGAGGGCGGTACTGAGCAGGCAATGGATATCTTGCGAGTGACGCACCATACTGAAACATTTATTACCCTCTTGGCTGATTTGGGTATCGGAGTGCAAAATGCACTGCCAGTAGAAAAGGTTAGTGATCATTTGTCTGCATTAGCTGACCTCATTGTACAAACTGCATTTGAGCGTGTGTGGCCTAGTATTGCTAAGAAGTTTGATCAACATTCTGACACCCTGCCACCTTTTGCTGTGATTGCCTACGGCAAGCTAGGCGGTAAGGAATTAGGTTATGCCTCTGACTTAGATTTGATCTTTTTATTCGAGGCAGAAGATCAAAACTATGCAGCCCAAGAAATGTATGGGCTCCTAGCTAAGCGCATGATTAATTGGCTGACGGCATATACCTCGGTAGGTAGTTTATTTGAGATCGATACGCGTCTGCGTCCCAATGGCTCGGCTGGATTCTTGGTAACCAATGCAGAGGCTTTTAAAAGATATCAATTGCGTGAGGGCGATAACAGTGCTTGGGTATGGGAGCATCAAGCTTTAACGAGGGCTCGCCCTTGCGCCGGCAGTGAGCAGGTCGGTCAATTTTTTGACAAGGTTCGCTCAGAAGTGCTGAGTCAATTTCGGGATGTCGATGCCCTGCGTCAGGAAATCTCAGAGATGCGACAGAAAGTCCATGCTGGCCATCCCAACACAACTGCTAAGTTTGATTTAAAGCACGATGCTGGCGGCATGGTGGATATTGAATTTACCGTTCAATTTTTCATCCTAGCCTATGCATCTCAATATCCACAACTTATTCAGAATCTCGGAAATATTGCCTTATTGGGTATTGCTGCGAAGATGGGACTGATCAGTGAAGAGCTTGCCCAAGCAGTTTCGAATGCATATCGACTGTTTAGGTCTAGACAGCACCGCTTGCGTCTAGATGGATTTGAAAAAACGCGAATCGATATTGATTTAGAACCAGAATTTATTGCGGCGAGGTCTGCAGTATTCAGTCTTTGGGAAAGCGTTTTCAAGCGCTCAACTCTGCTCTAGTAGCTCCCGAGCATGCCGGCGGGTGGTATCGGTAATGGTTGCGCCACCAAGCATGCGCGCAATTTCTTCCACCCTTTCATTTCTACCTAAGACATTGAGCTGAGACAGTGTCTTATCGCCCGATTGAGATTTGCTGACTTTGAAATGTTGGTTACCTTGAGCGGCCACCTGCGGCAAGTGAGTGACACATACAATTTGATGCGATTCACCAAGTTGTCTGAGTAGTTTGCCAATGGTTTCAGCTACAGCTCCCCCAATACCAGCATCGACTTCGTCAAATATCAAGGTTGGTGTAAACGAAGCTTTGCTAGTGATTACGCTAATCGCCAAGCTAATGCGAGCCAACTCTCCGCCTGAGGCCACTTTACCCAGAGGGCGCGGGGTGCTGCCTGCGTGCCCAGCAACCAAAAACTCGACTTGCTCCAGTCCATATGAGGCACCTTCATCCAAGGTCTTGAGAGCAATCTCCAACTGTCCGCCAGCCATCGATAAATTTTGCATGGCTGCAGTCACTAGCTTAGCTAATTCGGTGGCAGCTTTTGCCCTCTTTTGGGAAAGCAGTTTTGCCGCTTTAAGGTATAGGCTTTCGTGCTCTTGGACTCTAATGCGGAGTGCTTCAATATTTTGCGACGCACTGAGGGCATCTAATCGCTCAGAGGTTTCGCTTAAAAGTTGAGGTAATTGATTTGTGTCAGTACGAAATTTTCTGGCGGCAGCATGAAGTGCTTGCATGCGCTCTTCCAATTGATTAAGGCGCTCTGGATCTAAGTCAATCTTTTGTAGATAGCGATTAAGACCATGAACTGCTTCATCCATCTGAATTTGAGCAGACTCCAGTGCTTGACTGATTTCACCCAGAGCGGGATCATGCTGAGCCAAACTGCCAATACTGAGGCTCGTCTTAGACAAAATCGATTCGGCAGAGTTTTCAGATTCACTCAAGCCATCAATAGCTTCTTGGCAGCCCGTAATAATTTTGGCTGCATTAGCTAAGCGAGCATGATCCACTTGAATGGCATCCCATTCGCCTTCTAGTGGAGAAAGTGCTTTGAGTTCTTCATATTGCCACTCCAAGCGCTCACGTTCACGCTCGATATCCTGCCCTGCATTTTCTGCTTGGCTTAAGAGTTTGCGAGAGTCACTCCATTGTTTGTAGAGCTCACCAAGCTCATGAACCTGTGGCAGAAGACCGGCATGCCGATCTAGCAGTTCACGCTGTGCACCACTTTTTAATAACAGTTGGTGGGCATGTTGACCATGGATGTCGACTAGCTGATCTCCAGCCTCACGCAATTGTGTAAGGGTTGCGACGCTACCGTTGATAAAGGCGCGGCTACGCCCATTACTTTCAATCGTTCTTTTTAGAAGCAGGGTGCGACCTTCTTCGTTTAATGGAAAGCCTTGCTCATCAAGCCACTGGTTGCATTGGGTAATCTGTTCATCAGCGATCTGAAAGAGTGCGCTGATTTCTGCGCGTTGAGCACCTTCTCGAATCTGACTGCTATCGGCGCGTTCACCTAAAACTAAGCCAAGCGCATCCAAAAGAATTGATTTACCTGCGCCTGTCTCACCAGTCAGAACAGTAAACCCTGAGGCGAGATCAAGTTCTAACTGATCAACAATGACGAAGTCGCGAAGGGCGAGATTTTGAAGCATGGTCTAGCGTACAAATAAATGCAACATCAGAATGTCGAGGGGTACTCATTCCAATGCAGCTTCTCACGCAAAGTTTTGTAGTCGCTATGAGCACGAGGATGCAAAAGACTGATGGTTTTTGTGGATTGACTCACTTCAATGGTGTCACCAGATTGAAGTTTAGTTAGCGATTGCATATCAAAGTTCACAATCACTTCATGTCCATCTACCACTTCAATGCTAATCGTGACGTCCTCAGGTAAAACGATGGGGCGATTCGATAAGGAGTGCGGTGCAATCGGTACGAGCAAGAAACCGGCAACACGAGGATGAAGGATGGGCCCGCCTGCAGACAGGGCGTAGGCGGTAGAGCCGGTTGGAGTCGAAACAATCAAACCATCCGAGCGCTGGTTGTACATAAAGGATCCATTCACGCTGACGGATAAGCCAACCATGCCAGATATTCCAGAACGATTCACTACAACATCATTGAGTGCCAGAGCGCGATTAATTTCTTTTTGATCACGAATCACTACTGCATCCAACAAGGTTCTAGTATCGGCTTCGTAATCACCCGCAATGATTTTCGGTAAGACAGTTCCAACATCTTGAATGGGGATGTCTGTCATATACCCAAGGCGACCCATATTGATGCCAACCAAGGGTACGTTACTGCCAGCCAACTGCCGTCCAATCGCCAGCATGGTGCCGTCACCGCCAAGAACCACAGTTAAATCAATTGACCCAGAAAATTCAGAGACCTGTTTGCTCTGAAAATCTTTCAGCCCCAAGTGGCTTGCGGTGCCTGCCTCGATATAAACCTCGCAGTCGAGACTTTTAAGTAGCTTTGCCAGGTCTTGTAAGTGGGCCAGCATTCCTTCGGCCTGGTATTTGCCAACCAGGGCAATCCGCTTAAAGGCCTTTTTGGGAGAATTTGAAGATGGGCTTAACATATAACGATTAAACCATAGGCACCCAATCCCTTCCACCATGGATGATCGTTCTCGCACCCTCCTTAAAACCCTCATCGAGCGCTATATCGAGGAGGGCCAGCCGATTGGCTCACGGACGCTCTCTCGGTTCTCGGGTCTAGACCTTTCTGCTGCAACGATTCGCAATGTCATGGCCGATTTGGAGGATTTGGGTTTGGTGACCAGCCCCCATACTTCCGCTGGCCGGATACCCACCCCCAGAGGCTACCGTTTGTTTGTAGACACCATGGTGACCGTGAGGCCTCTTGAGGAGATTGCCGCGCGGGAGATGGAAAAAGGGCTGCTGCCGGATTCCCCCCAGCGGGTCATGAATTCAGCGGCACAAATTCTGTCTAATTTGACCCATTTTGCTGGGGTCGTCATGACGCCTAAAAGGGCGCAAGTCTTCAAACATATTGAATTTCTGCGTTTGGGGGAAGGCAAGATTCTGTTGATTGTGGTCACTCCTGAAGGTGATGTGCAGAATCGGATTCTGCCAACCACTCAGGACTACACCCCCAGTCAACTCATTGAAGCCAGCAATTACATTAACAGTCAGTTTGCCGGCAAGAGTTTTATTGAAGTCAGAAATCATCTGAAATCTGATCTCGATAACTTAAGGAGTGATATTTCTGGCTTGATGGCTTTGGCCCTTCAAAGCGGAGTGACAGATTACGGCATGGGGCAAAGTGACGTAGTCATGTCTGGAGAGCGTCGCTTGCTCAATGTGGGTGATCTCAGTTCCAACTTAGATAAGCTACGCAAGATGTTCGACCTCTTAGAGCAGAAGTCGGTTTTGCTACAACTACTAGATGTCTCAAG
>JGI26470J50227_1000430_pt1 | contig 17483 bp, 16 predicted proteins | sample FreactTroBogLake_FD_50227 | JGI IMG/M metagenome (IMG submission 50227) | reverse complement strand
GACAATTCGTTTCAAATCATCGTAGCTGGTTGTCTCAGCAACTGACTCTTTGCCGACTGATACGTGTACATCTTGCGGATTTCCTGGTTCTTGATGATGTCCCATTTGATGTCCGTGATCAACTGGTTGGCTTGGATCTAATTTGTCAATCATTGTAATAACTTGTTTGACATGGTGTGGAGTAGCACCTTTGAACGCACCATTTTTAAAATCTTTTAAAATTTTAATTTTAGCTCTCATTCCGCCAATTGTAAAATTCTTTTCTTGTGGATTAAAGAAACCGGTAATTGATTTCATCATTTCTTCAATTGGAGCATCATGACGAGCTTGTGGTTTCGTTGGCATATCGCAACCACATTCTTCCATTGCTTCACCTAATGTCATTACTCTATGTCCAAAATCTAATTTAGTGTTTAAATCAGCGCCTGCTTCAAAAACTCTAATTAGTTTTGCTTTAAGTTTTGCCATGCTTTCTGCTACAGGAGGAGCCGGAGGCATTGCACCTGTTTCAGGAGCAGTAGGTGCTTCTGCGGGAGGTGCACCTGCTTCTGGTCCTGGAGGAACTTCACCTTCTGGAGGCATTGCACCTGCTTCTGGTCCTGGAGGAACTTCACCTTCTGGAGGAGCACCTGCGCCCATATCAGGGGGAACTTCTTCACCGCCTACTGGAACTTCTGGGCTAACATCTAATGCCTTGCTGGCTATTAATTCTTGTGCAATATCTTTTGCTCTAGGTGCAAAAGGTTCTTGAATTTCACCATCTGCAACATCTTTTAGATATAACTTAATTGCAGTGCCGGCATCATCGTTATCAGATAAACCTTTTAAGAATTTTTCTGTAAATTGTTCGCTATCAATAATGCCTTTTAAACTTGCTACAGCATTGATGCCATCAACACCTGGCTTTAATCCACCAGCCATTAATTGTTTTAATTGTTCAATAGCTTGTGTTCTTTTAGCAACATCTGGACTAAACAAGTTGTTATTGCCAATTGCAGTTTCTTCGTCTTCATTCATTAAGCTATCTATGAATGACTCAAATTGATCTTCTGGTAAGTTTGGAACATGGTGTTGTCCTAAACTTCCTCGAATATCATTTTTCATACGATTTCTTCTATCAGCTGTAAGTTTTCCTTTTGAGCTGCCTTTACTAGATATACTACCATACCCCCAGTTTTCAGGATCGTTGTGATGTTTAGGTAAATTATTTCTAGTATCTAATGGATCTGTCCATACAGTATCTCTATCAAATGTAGAGCGTTTTTGTCCAGGATCTTTTTTAGGTCTTTCTTTCATCCCGTACCCGTAATCTATATGATCGTAATCGTCGCTATCGCCTTTCTTTTGAGTAAACAGTTTACCTTTATACTTAGGATCACGCCACTTAGCAGATTCTTCCATGTCTTCATAATCTTTAGGATCATGTTCATTGTAGTGTAAGTGTTCTAATGCTTCTTGACGGCTCCAGTGATACTTACGCATCAAATGTTCAATCTTTGCACTTTCATCATCGTCATCGTGATGATTTTCATCTAATAAATCATCTGGTGATAATTCTTTAACTGGAATTTCGCTTTCGTCTACTAAACGGAAAATGTATGGGAACGCTGTTTTTAAATCTTCGTTAAATGTGCGGATTGTTAAACGATCAATCCAGTCATTCATAATTTCTTCTGGAATCATTTGATCTTCTGCATCTTCAAATGATTCTGCAAATGCTTCATAATACGAAGGACGTTGTAGCATGGCTACTTCTTTTTTAACAGCTTCAATGCGTTCCATTACACGTGGTGTAATGTCATTCATAGCTTCTGCTAAATTACCGTTGCGTGTAACATAGCCTTTGAATTTACGTAATTGTGTTAGTTCTTCTGAAAGGTTTGAAATGTGTTGTCCAATTGAATCGTAAGGATTGCCACCATGTTTTAAATGTTCTGCCATTGCACGAGCACCGTTAAGGTGTTTGAATGGATATTTAAAACGCTCACCGTCTGCATTTTCAACATAGATGCTGTCAATGTGCATTGTACGTCCAGCGGCAACTTCAGGATTAACAGGTTGACTGTGTTTAATAACTAGGCGAGCTTCGCCTAAATCTTGATAGCTCATACGAGCATTGCCGTACATCTTACTTTCCATAACAGGTTGTTGCGATTGCATAACTGGTTCTTCCTTAGGTTTCGCTTGAAAATTATAATCTCGTTTGTCTAGATGATCCTTGCCAATGTTTTGCACATGGAATTTTAATAAGCGATTTTTAGCAAATTGTCTAAAACTGCGAATAAATCTAAATGCGCCATAGTGCTTGCTGTCAGCTAATTTTCCACTGATTTGCACAATGATGCCGTCATCTTCGTCTAGTGTAATAGCAATCGTTCCTAACTTTTCACCACTCTCTTCGTATTCAAACTCAAAGAATCGTGCTTTAGGAATATCGGTTTTTTTGCTTAAAACACCAGCATTTTCATCGCCAATCTTAATGTTAGGAAAACGTGTTTCAATTTTCCCATACAAATCCTTGGCTATACTATCTAAATTCTTGTTCATGTTATATTTATCATATACCCGACGATATGAATATAGGCAACGGTGGCTCAAACTCTGGATCTTCTGCCCAGTCGCTAGTTACACGTATGCGCTCAAATACATCTGGATCCCATTCTGATAGCACTTCGCTCATGCGTACAACTAGCAATGTTGCTGATACTAAATCGTCATGTTGTCCTTCTTTAGCTTTAAAAGTTATATTATGGGCAATATAAGTTTTAAGCTCTGAAATTAAAGGACGACTATGAACTGTCATCTTATCTTCTTCTATTAGGAATTTAACCTTAGCGCAAGCCGCAATTTTTGACCCATGCGTAGTGTTAAATCCTTTACGATATTTCTTAACATTACCTTTGCGTACAGCTTCTGTAAGCATTACTCCCGGGAACGTTTCTTCACCTAAATTGTCAATAACTACTAGGGCACTTTCACCGACTGTGTTATTTTCCACACTCCAGTAAATGTAATTGTATGCTTCTCCACCTACTTCATCATTAATATATTTTAATATATCACGCAGTATTTTAACCTGCTGTTGAATAGGGGTTATATTATGTTGCCACTCTGCTACTTGTATCATAGAGGGCATTTCAAATACTTCAATAGCACCATAGTCGCCTCCGGTGCCTAGACTAGGATCTAATGCGGCTAGATAAACTTTACCTTCTTCAGGCTTTTTATACCATCGAACTTGCCCCATTTTAAACAAGGGCTCTCGTCCAACCATATCAATAAGTTTAAGTGAATTAATTAGTGTTTCATCGTATACTAAGAACTCACAACCGTATTCACGACGGAAACGTTCTTCACCGATACGTCCCATCTCAGTCTTTTTCCATTCTTCTCCACGATCTGGATGTTCCCACCAGTCTGCTTTAAATCCATGGAACCCGTTACGTCCTAATCCGTCTTCACGTGTGTCGCCATATTCATCAAATTTATCCTGCGACTCTTTCCAAATAATAGCAAATGTATCTTCGTCACTGTTTGGTGTTGAAGTAATAATTGCTCGTCCACCAGTTGCTAGTGTTGGCGATATTGATGTCCAAAACTCTTCTGCAATATTAGGTTGCAAGAATGCAAACTCGTCACAGTATAGTAGGGAAATTGACATACCACGACCAGTATTGCCGGTAGTAGTAGCTGATACAATTCTTGATCCATTTTCAAACTCCATTGAGCCTTTGTTATAGTTTACCACACCTGCCCTAATATGGTCAGGACATAATTCGTATCCATAGCGGATGCGTTGCATAATTTCTTGTGCGCCTGTATATTTGTGCGCGGCAATTAGAATTGTTTGATCCGGATGAAACATAGCATACCACAACAAGTATGCCGACGCACAAGTTGTTTTACCACTTTGACGCGGTAGCATATTAATATTAAAACGAAAATCGTGATATGCGTCTAANAATCTTTCCTGATATTCATAGGGTTCAAATTTTATCTTACCTTTAACAGGGTGCTGAATATGAAAGAAGTTTTTAGAGAAATAGTGATAACCATTTTTGGGGTCAGCACAGGCTAGAAGGTCCTGGACATCCTGTTCTGTAAACTTTTCTTTTGTATGCGCTTTTTTGGTTAAGACGCCGTCTAGTGATTTTGACATAACATTATTTACACAAAAAAATAGACCCCTAAGGGTCTATTTGGCACCTTGGACAGGGTGCTAACTGCGACGAATTACTTCTTCATTTTTTCTGTTTCACGGCGAGCTTTATCACTCATGTTAGTTACTTTGCCACGGCCGTCTTTGTTTGTAGCCTTGCGCCATGGAGTTTCTTCTTTCCATTTAGTAACTTCACCCTTTTCGTTCTTTTCTTCCGTACGTTCTTCTTTAATAGCCTGGTACATTTGACTTAAACGATTTACTAATGACTCATCATACTGACTTGGTTCACGCAATGGGTTTGTTCCTGAAGCACGGGCAACTGGGCTAATTTTGCCCTTGCTGTTCATATCATCGCCGCTGAATGTAACTGCATCAACACCGTGTGTATGATGTCCAGATCCACCGTACGCTGAATTACCCCATTCCTCGTGTTCGTCATCAATAACTTCTTCAACATCAGTCGGAGCAGTGGTAAATGGACTGTCATTACTTTGCCCTTCGTTGTCATTGCCCATGATAGGTTCTTCGTGCCCATGTTGATTATGGCCAGCATGTTCTTCACCTTGCTCAATGTTGCGCAACATATTCATAATGCTACGAAGTCCGCCTTCGCCTTGTCCGTTAACATTAATAGTCATTGAAACATTGTCTTGCTGTCCTTGAGGACCTGCAGAAATAATTGCACCGGGAATTGGCATTGTGCCACATTCATCAACTTCAATTGCCTTTCCTTCCTGGATAGCATCCATCTTTGCGATTAAGTCTTTAAAATTCATTATCTTGCTCCCTTCATTGGATCAGTAATCTTATTTTGTTTTGTTCCAATAGGACTAGCATGAGCTGTTTCCAACTTAGCTTGTTTTTCTTTACGATATTCTGGAGCAAGACCAGGAACGTCTTTAGCTAGGATCTGATCATTATATCCTTTGACTTGCGTACCTTGATGTTTTTCTTTGCCTAATTCTTTTAGTAATTGATATTTGTATTCGTCATTAACTAAGTTACTATGATTGCTAGGTTCTTGTTCTTTACCAACTAGAGCTTTACCACTTTTTGTATCATACTCGTGATTTATTTCATATTCTCTTTCTTCTGCTATGCTTCGAACTTTAACATGATTATGCGTAATTCCTAGTCCTGTAGCAACACGGTCACGAATTTGTAACCCAGTTGCTGGATAGTCTGTAGAAACATCATACACAGTCATTTGTGTATTTCTGTGCTCTGGAAATTCTGCTTGACGCTCTTGAATTGGAGTTGTTTTGCCAGAAGAAACTGACTGCACGTGGAATTCAGCAAGAGAGGCTTTGATTTGCTCTACTGCGTCTTTGGCGTGATCGCCAGCAATTTTAATCTTAAATTCATAGATTTTTTTGCTTTCTGTTAAGTATTCTTTAAATGATTTCATAGTATGATCCTAGTCATATATTTATTTTAAATTCTTCAATTTTTCTAACAAGCTATTACGATCTGTAATAATAACACCGTCGCCTTGAAGTGTTACACCCTCATCAGAGTTATTAGCATCTTGATCTAATTTCTGCTTTTTCAGCTGTAAATCGATCATCTTTAACTTTTTATCTAGTTTAGCAGTTTTAGCAGTAATAGCGTTGCCTAACATACTTGCGGCTACTTCAAACAAACGTCCGCTATAACGTGCTTCTACGTTCATACCTAAGTCCATGATGTCTTCGTATGCTTCTGTAGCTTTTTTAGCAAGCTCGTCTAATTCGCTATCGCCTAAATCACCTAAACCCTTAACTGGCGGAAGTGCGGCTGATATTTTATCAAACTCAGCCATGTCTCGTAGAAACGGTTTAGCTACATCAGCTTTAGCCTGTTTTTTTTCTTCGTCCTTGACAATCTTTTTGCTTTCGGGAAGATTGAGAACCTCTTCTAATCGTTTAGTCATAATATTACTTATGCTTAGATTTGACTGAAGATATCATTTTCATTAAGAATCCTAAATTTAATACCTTGTTGTTTGCACCATAAGTTAGCAGCCGCCCATTTGGCTTGATTTTTAACAAATTGTGCTTGGTTGAATTTATTCTTACCTACACGTTCTAGTATAGTTTGACTAGCTGGTTTTATTTCTATCAGCTCTACGTGCATTTTATTATTTTTGTCCATGTACTGAATGAAAAAATCAGGAACATAAACAGTTTGACGTTCAGTTAGGGGATCTCTGTAGGGAATTTGTACAGCTTCACTAGCCCACTTAGCTACATTCTCGTTAGTATCACAGAAGTTCATAAAACTCCATTCCCAACTTGAACGATATGTTGGAGTTTTAGTTCCAACATATTTTTCAGGGTGTTTCATTGTGAACTTGCCGCGAGCAAATTTAGCCATATTACACTAAAATGTTACGTGCTTCAAACGTGGCAGTATTGATAGCAGTTCTATAGCCTAACTGGCTAGTTTTTTCTCTGTAGGAATTTAGAACTTGAGTAATTACTTGCCCAAGCTGTATTTCAGTTAGTCCTTTTAATTTGTCTAGTAAACTAAACACACTAACATTTTCTACTCTAGCTTGATTAAGTAAGATAATAGCAGTTGAATTTGCACTTGAATTATCAAATCCACGTTTAATAAAAAATCCAACAGTAGCATCTATTTCTGCCGCAGGAAAACTTACTTGCTTTGTAAAATAATTATCAAAAACTAATTTAACTCCGCCTGTCTGCGATATAGGTAAATTTCCAGTAATCATTAATTAGCACCTTTAGGGTTAGCAGTAGTACTGTTATTTGTATTTGTCTGCGGAAACGATACCCCAGGAATTCCGTTAACAGTATTAGTTGATGTTGGGGTTAGTGCGCCAGGTGTTCCTGAATTTGCTGTAGGAGCTTGGGTATTCTGAGCATTAGATATTTGTGTAATTACACTAGATAAGATTGACCCTTTGGCACTTTCAATATCTAATGTTTGTACAAAGCTAGGATCAATAACCGTTGGATCTGGATTAACTCCACCTAGTGTACTTGGGCTAACATCATAATGACTTTGTCCAAATCCTTCTACGCCGCCTGCAGGATCTTGTGCAGGATCAGTTGAACCAATATCATACGTTACTGCTTCATACATAATTTTCATATCAAATTCACGAGGCTTACCGTCAGAATAATCAACTTTATTGTGAGTCCAACTAGTAATAATAGGATTGCTTAGAGTGTATTGAACATACTCGTGTCGAGCCATTTGATATATTTTTATATAACTAAAAAACGGATCTGTACTACCGTTGTCTAATCCGTATGATGTTGGAGTAAAATCAAATTTCTTTGTTGCATTTCTATCATAGGCACCGTTTACTTTTGCTGATAAAGAATCAGCAAAATAATAAGCATAATAATTTTGCCACAATTGATTAATTAATCCCATATTATCATCGTGAAATTTAATAGTTATTTCACCAGGCTTATGATAATATTGTACTACTTTTTTTCTGTTGTATTGATTTAGCGTTTCTGTTTGCACAGTATAGCTTGGTAAATCAATACTTTTAACTAGCATATTAATTTCTTGCCCGTAACGCTGTATAAGATTAATATTTTGTAAGGCACCTGAATTAATTCCAAACGCTACATGAAACTGAAATCCAAACTTAGGCGCTAATCTAAATTGATCAGCATTAAACAGATCTGCGGCATGTTGCCAATCGCGCAAATATACGTTTGGATTAGATTTTAAATTTTGATCGGCTGTGAATCCCATAGTATTATTTATTTAAATAATTAAGTGCGTAGTTAATGAACACTCAATAAAAAGCCTGCAACAGCAGGCTTAGTATTAACCTAATGCGTTTTTACTACTATTCGCGCCGGGTGTTTGTACTGACTTAGTAGCGCCGATTGCTGGAACAGGAGCAGTTTGTACTGCATTGTCAAAGCGGATTGATAAGTCAATCATTACCGGACCTTGTTCTTTATAATCTAATGTTTGCCAGTTAGTTGATTCAACATAGCAACCATAACATTCCCATGTTTCTAAAACATTAGGGGTTTGCGATCCATTGCCGCCGTCTAACATTTCAATACGCATTGTGAATTTGTAATCACCAGCCGCAGCCGCTGAACTTTGTTCAAAGAAGTCAAATTGTTTCTGATTTTGTTCACCAACTAAGCGACTAACATTACCGCTAACATCGTCACGCAATTTAACTGCAATAGGTTCCCAAGCTGGCTTGCCAGCATAGTGAATCTTACTATTGTAAATTTCAATAACGTTATCTTGGAATTTAACGTTAGGACGACTTGCATCTGAAACTTGTTTTGTTAGTTCTGTTGTAGGAGTGCTTACACCAAAGTTTTCAAACGAAATACGAAATCTGTATTTCAACTTTGGCATCAACATGCCTTGTGATGCCGCGCTCTGGTCGCTAGCTAAGGGTACTGTAAAGTTTGATAGTGCCGCAATTGCCATTATATTCTCCTAATTATTTGCCCAATCCTGCGACTGCGCCAGTGTTTTCTAAACGCAATGGAATGTAAATGAATTCCACTGCTTTAACTGGTTCAATTGCGATGTCAACATACAACTCGTTAGCATCAATTCTGCTTGGAGTGTTGTTTGAAGTGTCACATACAACTAGATAGTCATATAGAGCACGTTCACCTGTTAAGTTAAGCAATAATTTTTCAATTTGTTGTTTAATTTCGTTACGTGTAATTGTATCGTTAGGTTCAAAAATGTATGGCTTAGCAATAGCATTTAATTGGTAACGTAAGTAAATTACTAAACGTGCAACGTTGATACGATCTAATGAACTAGCAACCAATTGACGTGTGTACTGTCCATAAGCTACTAATCCTGTACCGCCAATGTATGTAATTGGATTTACATGAACTGCGGCTAATGTATCACGCTGTCCTGTGTTTAAAGCAGTTGGATTAAATTCTCCTGTTTGTCCGTCAACATAACCTACGCTACTTGCATTAGTTACACCGCCACGACGTACACCAGCTGGTGCAAACCATGGATAGCTAACATTGTCACTTAACGCGATTGTACGCAACATGATATGACTTGGAGGAACAACGATGTCATTACCGTATAAGTCTGTTGTAAATGCCCATGGATAGTAAACTGCTGTGTTAGCGTCTGTTGTTACTAAACCTGCTTCGCCATCGCCAGTTGCATTGTTTACGTTGTTACCCCAGTTGCTTAAACTTGTAGCATCTGGTGTTAAGCGAGCTGGAGCATCAGCAACAATAAATGATAGTAAACCGCGATCGTTATTTAGACTTACTAACGATGGCAGTGTTTCTAAATAACCTGGGCAACTGATAATATCAAATACGCGGCTGTCTTCATCGCGGATTTGTTGATTACTATTAATCAATGCGTCTAATGCTTGAACAACAACAGCACGTTGAGCTTTACGTCCAAACTGTCCAACACCGCGATAGTCGTTTGGTGCGGCACTTACCCAACGATCTGGATAGTAGTAAGTCATGTATGGCTTGCCAGACATTAATGTATTTTGTGCGGCTGTGTTAACATAACCAGTTACATATTTCTTAACGTTAAATCCTGAACGACGTGTGTTCCATAGCAACATACCCTTTGGATATAGTGCTGGATTAGGAGCATCAAAGTCAACAAAGTCACTAGTAATCAATGTACCTGATGTAGCACCTGCAATGTTCTGTGGACTTGCGGCACCTGTTTTTGCACTGGCACTATTTGTACTATCATCGTACCAACGTGCATCAGCAAAAATAATACCGTTTTGTGTTGTATGGTCTGCACTATTAACTAGTACCCATACTTTAGTTAAACTATTCCACTTGTAAAGTTGTGGCCATGTTTCTGTATTACTTGAGTTTAACCATAAGTCACCATTTTGTAAACTACCACCTGTTGAGTTTGTAGTTGGTTGTGTAGCACTAATAATAGGACCATTAATATCTGTATTTGTTGCGGCATTAGAATATCCTACACCTTGGTTAACAACTACTTTACCAGCTGTTGAGCAATAACCTCTCCAGTATGTACCGTCATTAATCATGATGTCTAAATCAGTAATAACTGTATCGTACCACAATGTACCATTTGCAGGAGTGGTTGTTGGTGCAGTTGCACTTGGTAATACTAGCGGAGTTGCACTAGCAATTGAAGCTGTATTAGCCCATGCTGTAACAAGATATTTTCCATCGCTACCAGTTGAGCTAGGATCTTGATAGAAGTTGCTAATACTAATTGTGCCTGAAGTAGTAAATGCTTTATTAATTGGAGTATTTGTGCCGTCAGTAAAGCGAATGTCACCACCTTGTGTATGTGAAAGCACAATTTGATTGTTTGCATTAATTGTAGCTGTAACATTAGTTAATGTTTGCGCGGCATTATTAATTGCTGTAGCAAATGCTTGCGCATCAGTTGTAGCATTTCCTGTTGCTGTAAATGTAATTGCAGAACCACTAACTTGTGGAGCTGCCAACATAGTTCCGCTACCAACTTGACTTGAAGAAAACGCTGTAACTGTATTGCTACCAGATGTAAATGTGCTAGCTGTAATTACATTTGATGTTACTGTTGTAGCACCAGTTGATGTGCGTTGATAAATTTTGTAGTTAGCTAATGCAGGAGTTGCTTCTGTATCATTATATTTGATATAAACTTGTCCAACTGGAATATTAGCACCACCGCCAGTTGCATCCAATGTGGCCATAGCTGATTGATTGTTTGGATATAACTGTGTTATAGCTTGTTGAATCCAGCTAGCTGTTGTGCCATTGTAATATTGAATATTAAAGTTAGCACCTAAGTTAACTGTTGTTGTTTTAATCCATAAACTACCTGTTGGATATCCATTTGTACCTGAATATGTACCAGCTGAATAGTTACCGTATTGTGGAACTTGATAATGCGGAGCAATAGTCAATGTTGGAGCATTGTATGTTCCAGCTGTCATACCTAAAGTTGTTAAACTTTGTGTACCAGCGGCAATAACTACTGCAACACCTGTTGAGTAGATGTTTAAGAATCCGTTTTGTACACTGGCTGTAATACCTGCGGTAGNTAATGCNGAACTAGCGTTAATTGCAGTTGCTAGTGTTGATAATGAAGTACCAGCATTGGTAATTGTGTTNGCATTGATAATGATTGTTTGACCACTTGTCAATGTTGGACTTGCCGCTGTTGAAGTAATTGTTGGCCATGATTTAACCCAAGCTGTTGTACCAACTTGAACCCATGCACTATTGCTTACAGCAATAGTTGATCCACCTGTACCATCATTGGCTGTGTTGTATGTCTTAAACCATAGGATGTTTGTGTTTGTAGCGGCTGAACATGCTACAACTGCGTAGTCGCCTGGACTACCGTAACTGGCTAAAGGAGCATCATAAACATCTAATCCATCATTACCAGTCGCTGAGCTCAAATATTGTGTGCTAGTAATAACTGACAAGTTGTTAATAGATTGTTGTTCTTGGAATGTTTGTCCGTTAGTTACAGTTGCGGCACTTGCGTTCCACTGGAATACACCGTAGTTTGTAGCTGTAGTATTCCACCAGTATTGTCCAGCTGTTGGACTACCTGTTGGGATTGAAGCTGAACCTTCTAATTGAGCTAAGTCAACGTTAGCACGTACTACGTATGCTTGATTGCTTACACCTAAGAAACTGTAGGCAGCTTGTAGACCATATTCATTAACTTCACCAGCATTAACTGGATTGTCTTCTGCATCAGTTTGGAAGTAAGGTACACCAAATGTAGCGCCTAAGTCTGCTTGACTTGTTAATAGATATACTGCGCCAGCATTTGCTGTAAGTGTTCCTGGAGCAGTTCCTGTTCCAGCTGAATTCATTTTGTTCGCTTGCGTAGCGACTACGATTAAAGGTACGGTACCGGGTGCGGCTGGTGTGTAGAACGATTCGTCTACAACGGTTACGCTTACGCCTGGTGAACTTAATTGAGCCATTGTGTTATCTCCATGATGACATACTGTTAATGTATTTATGGCTTTTGGACTTTTTGTACGAGTTATAGCGCCAGAAAAAGGGGTAAAAAAGGTGCGATTTTTTAAATATACACATGAGACCTTTATGCAACATGTGCGGTACTAGACCCTCGGCTATTAACTATCGTAAGCAAGGACGCATTTACTATAGACGTAAATGTGAAGGGTGTCTCGGTGGTAGGGGAGTTGCACGATGGTATCAGGCAGGATACCGTATTAAAAACGCTTGTGATAAATGCGGATTTAAATCACCCTACAAAGAAGTATTTGCTGTATTCCATGTTGACGGAGATCTAAATAATTGCCGTCACTCTAATCTTAAGACTGTGTGTGCAAATTGTCAACGAGTCCTTCATAAAGAGGGAGTTCGCTGGAGGCAGGGCGACCTAGTGCCTGATTTATAACACTCTTAATTTGAGTATATAAGTCGTCAATAGTTTCGTTATTATCTAAAGTATAATCAAACTTAGTACCAACCCATGCTGTTTCGCTAGCATGAATTCCTACATTTTCTAATATACGTTTGCTAGTTGCCCAAGTTATATTCCCGTCTGGGCCTCTATTGGCACTTACTGCGGCATCATACCAGTCGGGTTCTGGACCACGAACAACACGTACTACAATACCGCCAGCGGCTTTAATTGATTTAATTTCATTAGGAAAACGGCAGTCACTAATAACTATGTCATCTTTCGAGTTGCGTAGTTTATTCTCTAATGCGGCAATCCAAATATCGTCATGAAAAGCCTTGCGACAAACTTCAGTACCCCAGTATTGTAATACCCAACGCGGTGTTAAATTAGGCATGTTTAAGCGTTCTGCCCACCAAGGATCTACTTGTTCGCGCCACTCACGGGCTTGTTTTGTGCGTCCTTCTAGCATAGTGCGGTCCCATCCAAACACTTGTGCTACTGCATCTTTGAGTGAATTTGCAAACGATTCTCGTCGAAATCCGTGGAAGTTTGTCAAGTAATCAGCAATAGTATCTTTGCCAGAACCAATAAAACCGCATACGCCAATAATCATAAGAATCCCCTGTAAGTAGTGCTAGTATATAACACTTTTATTACAGGGGTCAAATTTTTATTAGCCAGTTATGAAGTAATAACCAGTACCACCGGCTACTAATGTTTCCAATTCTTTATCTAATTTTTCCAATTCTTCTTTGGCTTCAGACAGCATAGCTGTACCGTTAAGTGTAATCGGACTGCCTGGTCCTGCAACTGATGCAAACTTGCTACGAGCTTGTCCTAACATTTGTTTACATAATGCTAGTGTGTAAGTTTCTAGCCAGTGACGAGCTTGATAGTCTTGTAGTAATACCCAGTCTGGACGATAGTTATAGCATTGTACAAGTATCTGTTCACCTTGTGCAAAAGGACGTTGGAGGATATTTAAAATATGAGTAGTTGGCTTCCAAAGGAATTCAATATAACTACCAAACATACGTCCAACTAGTTTTTGATAGCCAGCAAAAGCATCATAAGTTGCTAGTCCGCCCATCATGCTACCTGACATCATATATGTATTGGTATATGCCAAGTTAAAGGGTTCAAACAAAGTACCACCAGCACCAATACCGGTACGGCTACCAATAGCGCGGCGAAATACTTGACGTACTGTAATAACTTCATCAGGTAATCTGTATTCATTTTGATCCTGTATAAGCTCTAAAAACATATAGCTTTCTTCTACAGCATTTGAACTGCGCTGACGGTATCTGCTAAGAGCACGATCTAAGCCCATTTCGTAATGTGCATCATCTAGTTCAACATCAACCATGCCGTCACCCAGCATTTTTCTACAGTAGTCAAATACTTTATTTCGCTCTACTACAGAAGTACTTTGTGTGCTTGATGGTAAGGAATCGGCCATTTTTTACTCTCCTAAGTATATTTAGCTATCGATAAATATGTTACTATGCCAAGATTAAGTCTATATAAACCGGAAAAAGGCAATGACTATAAGTTCATTGACCGCCAAGCTAGCGAAATGTTCACAGTAGGCGGTACAGACGTCTATTGGCACAAATATTTAGGTGCTAATACTAGTGCTGAAAATGCCACTGCGGACCAACCTAATTACCCAAGTGCAAAACTAACAAATATACAAGATTTGTTATTTTTAGAAAACCGCGATCGCACCTATGATACAGAGATTTATCGAGGACGTGGAATTTATAACGTTCAAAATATTGATTTTAACCTAAGTCAATTTGGTCTTTTTATTGACAATGACACGCTGTATATGAGTGTGCATATTAATGATATCATTAAAACATTAGGACGTAAACCAGTTACAGGAGATGTAATAGAGTTACCCCACTTACGAGATGATTTTGCTATTAATGATTTAAACGTAGGATTACCGAGATATTATCAAGTAACAGACGTTGGTCGTGCTTCAGAAGGTTTTTCAGTTACTTGGTTCCCACACATCTACAGAATAAAATTAAAACGTGTTGCTAACCAACAGCAATTTGCACAAATTTTTAGTGCGCCAGCAACTGACGTTAATGGCGATCCAGTAGTTGGAGCAAACACTACATTAGCTGATTTGTTAAGCACTTACAATACTACATTAGGTATTACTAATCAAGTTGTAGCTCAGGCAGAAGCCGATGCTCCAATGAGCGGATATGAAACTAGACAATTTTATACACTAGCAGTTGATCCTAATACGGGTAAACCAATTGTTAAAACAGCAGACGAATCAGATTTAGATGCTAGTCAAATAAGTTATCTTGCAAATGAAAACGCCGGAGTACCAGTGCGTACTGGTTATACTGGATATTTAATTGGTGATGGCTATCCAGTTAATGGTTATGCATTTGGATTTGGAATTCAGTTTCCTGAAAATCCCGGGGTAGATGATTTCTTTTTACGTACAGACTTTTTGCCCAACAGATTGTTTCGATTTGATGAAAAGTCTAGTGCTTGGATTAAAGTAGAGGATGCTGTACGTATGGACATGACACAAACTGATTCACGTAGCACACTCAAAACTGGATTCATTAATAACAACAATTACACTTACAATGGACAAGTTGCTAGTGATGTTGTAACATTAACATCTGGTTCTACTACTGTGTTTACTAGAATTTTATTTGCTACCGGAAGTGCAGTACCATATGTTGTTCTTAAACAAGGTATAACAACAATGGCGTATGCATTAAGTGATTATCCAACTACATTGTATAGCACCTATACATACACAAGTCCGGCAAATACAACATCGGCTTGTTTAAAAATTACTTTACCTGTAATCAATGACGAACAACAAACCATACCAGTTGGCGGACAATGGACTGTAACACTATATAACACAAGAGAAGCAGAACGACAAAGCCTGTCAACTGCTCTTAAACCTAAGGCGGACTTCTAATGCAATGGTTTTATGACGGACAAGTAAGACGATATCTTACACAAACAATTCGTGTTTTCAGTAACTTTGTAGTCAAGTACGGTGACGGTACATTGCATCCAATTCCTGTAATTTACGGTGATCAAGATCGTCAAGTTGCTAGTATATTAAATCAGAATTCAGAAAATTCTATTGCAACTGTGCCTAAGATTGCTATCTATATAACTGGTTTAGAATTAGATCGTAATCGATTATCAGATCAAACTTATGTAGGTAAACTTAATTTTCGAGAAAGAGACGTTAATAGCGTTACTGGAAAATATACTACTAACCAAGGACGAAACTATACCGTAGAACGTCTAATGCCAACTCCATATAATTTAAAAATGAAGTGCGATATATGGGCATCAAGCACGGATCAAAAGTTACAAATACTTGAACAAATTCTAGTATTGTTTAATCCAAGTTTAGAACTACAAACTACAGACAACTACATTGACTGGACTAGTTTAAGTGTATTAAATTTAGTTGATGTAACATGGAGTAGTCGTCAAGTTCCACAAGGAACGGACTCTGCAATTGACGTAGCATCATTAACATTAGAAGCACCTGCATGGATCAGTCCGCCAGTTAAGGTTAAACATCTTGGAGTTATTACTAAAGTTATTACTAGTTTATACGGCTCAGAAGGCACATATCCTAACGGGTACATTGACGGATTAGGCATTGACCCTGCACTACAGGGTAACAGCAATAGCACTAATTTTAGCGACTTGTTGGCTACAGAAGTAACTACGATTACTGGTTATACTATTCAAGTATATAATGGGCAAGCTAGATTGTATGACAGTACTGATGGTTTTGTGCCATACGAACCTAGTTTAGATATTCCAGCATCTACAGGAACACCTGTAGATTGGATGAGTTTATTTGCACAATATCCAGGGCAATATGTTGCAGGGTCTAGTCAAATATACCTACAACAAACCACAGGAACTTATGTTATAGGAACTATTGCTGTTAACAGTCTAGATTCAACTATATTACAAGTTAATTACAATCCAGATACTTACCCTAGCAATACAGGCATTGACAGTAACGGATTGTTATCAACTGATCCTGGTTATAATGCCGCAGGCAGTTATCGTGCCAACAGCCCAGGAACATTTGATGCTATTATAAATCCACAAACATTTGTTCCTAATGCTCCTACAGCAGGAACTCGCTATCTTATCATAGAAGATATAGGAAATAGTATCAACGCAAATCCAGCAACAGCATGGGGCAGTTTAGTTGCAGTTACCAATGATATTATTGAATACACAGGTTCTGCATGGCAAGTTATTTTTAATGCCGTTCAAGAATCAGACACTATGATATGGCAGACGAATATATACACTGGAGTTCAATACTTATGGAACGGAGTTTCATGGGTTAAGAGCTTTGAGGGTGAATATAAGTCTGCACAATGGAAAATCATACTATAAAAGAATCAATAGTTTGTAGCGGAGCATTGTTTTACGCTAAATCTACACGACGATTCCTTTTACTGCAAAAAGCCCACGGTAAACACGAGGGCACTTGGGGGCTAGTGGGTGGTACTAACATTGTTGGAGAAACTCCATGGCAGGGGTTACAGCGTGAAATTACTGAAGAAATTGGTGTACACCCAAAAATAATTAAAACAATCCCCTTAGAAACATTTGTTTCAAACGATAGAGTTTTTAACTTTCACACATACTTGTGTGTAGTCGAAGACGAATTTGTGCCAACTTTAAGCGATGAGCACCAAGGGTGGGCGTGGGCTATTATAGATCGTGCACCTAAACCCCTGCATCAAGGATTGCGTAATAGTTTTTCAAGCAAAACTATTCGTACAAAATTACAAACAGTATTTGATTTAGTGGAGCTAATCTAATGGATTCAAGAATNGANAANNTNTANGTTACCCCAATATATGTTGCTACTATCACAGAGCAAGAGGGATTT
>JGI26470J50227_1000426_pt1 | contig 17542 bp, 13 predicted proteins | sample FreactTroBogLake_FD_50227 | JGI IMG/M metagenome (IMG submission 50227) | reverse complement strand
CGCCCGCCGTGCCGGCCGTCGAAGGCGGCACGGAACTCTTCTGAGCCTGGTTTTCGTCGGCCTGGGGGGGAATACTTCCGGTACTCTCCCCGCGTTCCAGCGGGTGAAGCTTGTCCTGAATCGACTGTTGGTTCAGGCTTCCTTCTCGGCGCTCTACAGAACGGTTCCTCAGGACGACCCTGACCAAGGGGACTTTTGGAACGCCGTGGCTGCTGGCGTGTGGTCCGGCACGGCGGAATCGCTCCTGGAGAGACTGCTCTTGATCGAAGCGGGCGAGGGTCGGTTGCGAAATCCTGTCCGGCCCAAGGGTCCGAGGGTTCTCGATCTGGATTTGTTGGTCTTTGGTGACGAAGTCAGGTCTTCGGCCCGGCTCGTCCTACCCCACCCAGGTTTGCCCACCCGACGTTTTGCCTTGGAGCCGCTGGTGGAGCTTTTTCCAGACGCCAAGGACCCTCGGACGGGGCTATTTTGGGCCCAACAGCTCGGAGCGATGTCGGCTCAAGGAGTGGACCGGACCGGCCTTCCGTGGTAGGATGGCCCGGTTATGACGGTGGTCCCCGAGAAACAGCGATTCAAGCTCGACGACTTTGAAGGTCCCCTGGACCTTCTCTTGTTTCTCGTCCGAAAGAACGAAGTCAACATCTACGACATCCCCATCGCGGCCATCACCGAACAGTATTTGGAATTCCTCAAACTCGCCACCGCTGTGGACCTCGAGGAAATCACGGAGTTCTACCAATTGGCGGCCACCTTGCTCTACATCAAGAGCAGAACTCTCCTTCCGGCCCAGGGGGGAAGCGAGGAGGAGGGGGAGGATCCGCGTCAAGAATTGGTCGAGAAACTCATCGAGTACCAGAAATTCAAACGGTTGGCAGAATTGATGGCGGAGCAGGAGACCGAATCGGAATGGATCTGGGAGAGAAAAAAGAAGCACCCAGTCCTTCCGTTCGACGATCAAGATGAGTTTTGGGACAAGATCGAGGTTTGGGACCTGCTTCAGACGTTCAGCAAGATCATGAAGGGTCTCAGCCCCCAGAGGATCATCGACCTGTATGAAGAAGTTTCCGTCAACGAGAAGGTCGCCCTCGTGTACGAACTCCTGGAGAGTCGAGGATCCTTTCTTTTCACCGATCTGATCACCCGGCCCGAATCGCTGCTTGACGTGGTCTGTGCGTTCCTAGCCTTGCTCGAACTGGTGAAGAACAGGCAGATTGTGTTGGAACAAAGCCGGCTGTTCGGAGACATCCGAATCAGCGCGCGGTCAGAGGAAGAAGCCCATGGATAATGACGCGGCCTTGGTCGAAGCCGTTCTTTTTCTCGAGACCGATCCTGTCGAGCTTCCCCATCTGGCGCGGATTACCCAGCTGGAAGAAGACCGGGTTCGGACCGCCTTGGAGCATCTCCATGCGCGCTACTCGCGGCCTGACTCTGGATTGGAGTTGAGCGAGGTGGGGGGAGGCTTTTCCCTCATTCCGCGACGGGACCTGATGATTCTTCTGCGCCATCACTACGGAAAAAAAACCGATGAGAAGATGTCTCGGGCCGCCCTCGAGACTCTGTCCATCATCGCGTATTCCCAACCGGTGACCAGGATCGAGATCGATTCGATCCGGGGAGTCAATAGTACCGGGACCCTGAAAGTTCTGCTCGACAAGGGTTTCATCCGGGAGACGGGTCGCAAGGACACCCCGGGACGGCCGGTTCAATACGGGACATCTAAGGAATTTTTGCAGCTTTTCGGGCTGGCGTCCATCGCCGAACTGCCCAAACTCGACGAAGCCGAAAGGGAGCGCTTTGAACTCAAACGAACATGATGACGCAGGGCCTGGAATCCGCCTCCAGGTGTGGTTGGCCAGGGCAGGGGTGGCTTCTCGCCGATCCGCCGTCGAGATTATCCAAAACGGACGGGTGAAAATCAACGGAAAGGTTTCCTGCGAACCGGGAGCCCGGGTGACCGATGACGACCAGGTTTCCTTCGACAACCGTCTCATCGGGACCGCGCAGAGGCTAGTCTACTACGTGCTCCACAAGCCGGCTAAGTACCTTTGTTCCACCGCTGATGAGGACGGAAAGCACCGTGCCATGGCCCTGGAATTGATCCAGCCCTTCGTGAAGGAACGCCTGTTCTCCGTGGGCCGTCTCGACTACATGACCAGCGGACTTCTCCTTCTGACCAACGATGGGGAGTGGGGACGACACTTGGCGCATCCTTCCAGCAGCGTCGAGAAAGAGTACCTCGTCCAGACCAAGAAGGAAGTGCCGATCGAACTCCTCGAGGAATTCAAGCTGGGAATTCGGATCCAAGGCGAGAAATTCCAGTGTGCCGACTTTGCTATGACGGGGCCACATTCGGTCCGGTTGGTCCTCTCCGAGGGAAAAAACAGAGAGATCCGGAAAGTCTTTCAAAGCCGAAACATCACTGTGAAACGAGTCCATAGACTTCGTGTCGGTCCTGTCACTTTGAGAGGCCTCGAAGCGGGAAGGTTCCGAAAACTCACCGAGAGCGAGATTCGAACCCTCCGCGGTTCGGCAGGGGGCGTCCTTGGTCGTCGCGATTGACGGACCGGCCGGAGTTGGAAAGAGTACCCTTGCCCGTCATTTGGCGAAACGGTGGAACTTGCACTACCTCAACACGGGCCGGTACTACCGGACCGTGACGCTGTTGGCGTTGGAAAAGGGAATCCTCGCGTCCGAAGGGTCAGCCTTCGATCTGCGAAACTCCTCGGAACCACGGATGCGCCTGGGCGGTTTGGCCGAGCAGATCCGCTGGGACTACGAGGAGGGGGCGGTCGTCGCCGACGGTCGTCGCCTTTCCAGTGAATTGCATTCCCTGGCGGTGGACCGGTGGGTCGCCCAGGTTTCGGAACTGCCAGAAATCCGAGAGACTCTCAACCGCTTCTTCCGGTCCCTTGCTGCCACGCTCAGCCTCGTTTGTGAGGGAAGGGACGTCACCAGCGTTGTGTTTCCCGCGGCGCCCATCCGGATCTTTCTGGACGCCACTGCTGAAGTCAGGGCACAACGAAGGTTCGACGAACGGGCCGAGGGTCAATCGCTGGAAGCTATTCTCGCCTCCATTCTCGAGCGGGACCACATCGACAGGAACAAACTTTTTGGAGCGTTGGTTCTGACCGACGGGTGCATCCTCATCGATAGTTCGAGCTTGACCATTGAGGCTGTTTGTGAGAAAGTGGACAGCATCGTTTACGAGTACCGTCAACAGTCCAGGAGTCCTGTACCAGCCATGGCAGAAACCGATAACAATCAGACCATCCTTCAAGAAGAGTACCTCAAGAATCTGGAGAACCTCCAGGAGGGAAGCCTCGTTGAGGGAACGGTCATTTCCGTCACCTCGGACAGCGTCAGCGTCGGGATCGGGTACAAGTCCGACGGTATCCTCCCCCTCACCGAATTTGCGGTTCCGCCGAAAGTCGGCGACCTGATCAAGGTCGTCCTGGTCCGCAAGGAGTCCTCCAAGGGGAACGTGGAGATCAGCAAAGAAAAGGCTGACGCGCTCTCCTTCCGAGAGGAGCTGAAGGCCGCGTACGATAACAAGACCCCTCTGGACGGAAAGTTCACGAAAGTTGTGAAGGGTGGCTACGAAGTTGACCTCGGTCATGGATACACGGCCTTTGTCCCTCTTTCCAAGGCCGACTCGTCTCGCGTCGAGATTCCCGAAGAACTTCTGGGCAAATCGGGCCAGTTTCTGGTGGAAAAACTTGTCTGGGAAAAAAAAGCAAACATCGTCTTGAACCGTCGGGACCTTCTCCTCAAAGAGACCGACAAAAAACGCGACGCCTTTTTTGTCGAGCACAAGGAAGGTGACGTTGTGGAGGGGGAAGTGAAGACTTTCACTTCCTTTGGCGCTTTTGTTGACCTCGGGGGGTTCGATGGACTCCTCCACGTCAACGATATGAGCTGGGGGCACGTTGCTCGTCCCAAGGACTTTGTGAACAAAGGCGACAAGATCAAGCTGAAGGTCGTGAAGCTCGACCTAGTGGAAAAGAAGATCAACCTATCCCTCAAGGCCCTGGGGTCAAACCCGTGGTCTGCCTTCGAGAAGAAATATAAGGTGGGCGATGTCGTGACCGGCAAGGTCACGAAATTGGCCGACTTCGGAGCTTTTATTGAATTGGAAGAGGGCATCGAGGGCCTAGTGCACATCTCCGAGATGTCTTGGGTCAAGCGAATCTCGCACCCCAAGGAGCTTCTGAAGCCTGGTGATGTGGTTCAGACCAAGATTTTGGCGTATGATCTGGCCGCCACTCGCATCAGTCTGGGTCTCAAGCAGACCGGTGCGAACCCTTGGGAAGAGGTCGCTCTCAAATTCCCTGTGGGATCGGTGATTGCGGCTCCGGTAAAAAAGGTGACTCCAGCGGGTGCCTTCGTCACCCTGGAAGACGGAGTGGATGGATTTCTGCACGTCGACGACCTTTCCTGGACAAAAAAAGTACGCAACGCGACTTCTGAAGTGAAAGACGGGCAAATGGTTGAGGTCAAGGTGTTGGAGATCGACATCGAGGCCAAGCGGATTCGTCTCGGTATGAAGCAAGTGAACGATGATCCGTGGGAGAGCCTCCGCAAGAGTCATCCCCGGGGGACGCCGATTGAAGGTGTGATTGTCAGCAAGACTGACTTTGGCATCTTCCTCAGGATTCCTGGAAACATTGAGGGCCTGATCGCCAAAAGCAACCTCTGTGATTCCCGGGACCAGAGCCCCGATGATTTTATCAAGACCTTGAATGTCGGTGATAAACTCAAGGTCACGGTTTTGGAAGTCGCTGCCGATAAGCAAAAACTCTCGCTTTCCTTGAAGGATTTTGTCCGTCAACAGCAACGGGAAGAGATGAGCCGATACATTTCCCACGATGAGGATCATTCCAGTTTTCGCTTGGGAGACCTGTTGAAAAAATAACAGGGGTTCCTGATGAGGCCCGATGTTCAAATCTGCGATTGATCCCCAAAAACTGGAAGCCTTTCTAGAGATCAACGAGCTCCTCAACTCGCGTTATTTTGACTTGAACGGTCTGTTCACGCAGATCCTTGAATCTGCGACCAAGCTCACCGACGGAGAAGCCTCCTCTTTGCTTTTGCTCCAACCCGAAAGTCAAAGGCTTGAGTTCATCGTCGCGTTGGGCTCGAAAGGGGAAGAGGTGAAGACCTTCACCCTTCCCAAGGGCGAAGGCATCGCCGGCTGGGTTGCAGACCATAACACCGCAATCAACGTCCCCGACGTCGCCCAAGATCCGCGATTTTATTCAAAAATTTCAAGGAATGTCGGATTTCCAACTCAGAATATTTTGGCAGTTCCGTTGCGGGTGAAGGGCCAGTGCGTTGGTGTTCTTGAAATGATCAATAAACTCGGTGGAAAGATGTTTACTGATGAAGACATGACTTGGCTTGAGTTGTTTGCGAATCAAGCCGGGCTGGCCATTCAGAACGCCAAAAATTTCTTGGCCATGAAAGATGAGCTTCAATCGCTCAAGAATGTTTTGGAAACGAAGAAGAAGCCACATTCCCTTTTGACGCAAAACCCACGAATGACAGAAATCCTGAGCCTCTGTCGCAAGTATGCGTCCACTGACTCGGCGGTGTTGATTTCGGGGGAAAATGGGACCGGCAAGGAGTTGATTGCCGAGTATGTTCATGACCAGAGTCCGCGTTCTCAAGGACCCTTCATTCGCGTCAATTGCGCTGCCTTGCCCGAAGGTCTGCTCGAGAGTGAGCTCTTCGGGTTTGTCCGGGGGGCCTTTACCGATGCACTCGTCGACAAGTCTGGTCGATTTGAACAAGCTCAAGGCGGAACGCTTTTCCTCGATGAAATCGGAACAATCTCCGTCCTTCTTCAATCAAAACTTCTCAGGGTTTTGCAGTCAAAAACCGTTCAACGCGTGGGCGGCAATCATTCGATTGAACTCGACGTTCGGATTATTGCCGCGACAAATATCGAATTGAGTCAGGCCATCGAGTCCGGAACCTTTCGGCAGGATTTGTTCTATCGTTTGAACGTCCTTCCCGTCCGGGTTCCCTCGCTTCGGGAGCGAAGGGAAGATATTCCGTTGCTCGCCAATTATTTTTTGAAGGAAATGAATCTCAAATTTCATCGAGACGTTGAGGGTTTTGAGCCTACGGCTCTTGAACGGCTGAGGCGTTATGATTGGCCCGGGAATGTACGACAATTGCAAAATTCTGTCGAGCGGGCCGTGGTTTTGGCCAGCGGGGTCCAACTGGGTTTGGAAGATCTTGGGTTGGAGTTGGAACAGGATGGGAATAGGGGCGGGTCAGACTTGAAAACGTCTGTACAACAGTTCAAGGCCGGCCTCATCGAAAGAACATTGGCGGAATCGGCAAACAACCAAACGAAGGCTGCTCGCATTTTAGGGATTCAAAGGACATATCTGTCCAAATTGATCAAAGAACTTAACATTGAAGCTAACGAGAAAGGAGTACATGATGTCCCAAAGCACTGAGAAGGTCCCATTTCGGACGAAACTGAGGGTTGAAGTTGGAAATTTCCTGCAAAAGTATCGTCCTATATTATTGGGTTTGGTAATTTTCGCTGTTGTTATCATCGGTGGTTTGGCCATTTGGACACAGGTTGATTCTGGTACCAAAGTTGCTTTTGCGGCTCAAATTGAAAAAAGTCAGACCGACTATGCCACTTGGCAAGCCGAAAGCGATGTATCCAAAAAGGTCGCATTGGCAAAAACTCTTGAGACAGATTTGCAAGAAATCCAGAAGAACGCACCGGTCGGATACGGTTATTCAAAGGCCTGGTTTCTGATGGGAAACTACTTGGCGTTCCAAAAGAAATGGCCGGAAGCCTCGAAGGCTTTCCACACGGTTTACGAGAATGACTCGGGAAGCTATCTTGCGCCCATCGCGTTGGTAAACTCTGGTGTTAGCCTTGAAGAATCGGGAGATGATGCCGGGGCTTTGGTGGCCTATGCAGATTTCGAAAAGAGCTTTTCCACCGACTCGGTGTTGGCTCCCCAGGTCTTTTTTACCCAAGGCCGAATCCTTGAGAAACTTGGAAAGGTGGCTGACGCCATCGCGGCCTACAAGAAGTTGCTTTCAAAGTATCCCGAGTCAGGTTGGACAAAGCTTGGACGTGACCGTATACTTTTGCTGAGCCAGGAGTGACCCTCCGGGGGGAGGCAAAACAATGATCAACCGATGGACGGCCTTGAAGCGAAACCTTTTGGATAGCAAGAATTTCGGGTTGATCCTTGGTTTCCTTGTTTTCCTCTTCCTGGGATGGGTTGCATTTCTGTCTCCGTTCCAGGTGATGACGCTCTGGGACCGCTCCTTGAGTGACTTCTACTTCAAGTTGCGCTCTGCCATCACCCCCGAAATCCAACAGGAAGGGGCAGTCCTCAAAGCTCAAAATAAGTTGATTTCCCCTGACATTCTGATTCTTGGGATAGACAATAGAAGCCTGGATACCCTCGGTCGATGGCCGTTTAGTCGAAGTTTGCAGGCCGACTTGCTCAACAGCCTTACCAGGATTAAGAATCCTTCTCAGCGAGAGAGGGCTGTTTTCTTTGACTTTTTCTTCCTTGACCGAGAGCACGTCAGCGAGAATGACCTTGCCTTTTCCCAGGCCATTGAGGAAAATCAGCGGGTATTTCTTGAAACGATTTATTCTCCCGAATCCCAAGATTCCGATCTCACCGCCGTGCAGTTTCAGCGGCTCGATACGCTTTTGCAAAGGAGCGGTCCGATCGGGACGATTGAAGGCCGTTGGAAAGAGATGGGCTCGTACCTAACCATTCAGGCGCCTCTCATTCCGCTGGGAAAAATGGCCAAGGGTCATGGATTTGCGACATTTAGTCCCGATCATGACGACGTCTTTCGAAGACAGAACCTTGTCTCCAAAATCACCCGCGTGGTGGAAGAGGTCGAGGTTTCCAATCTGAAGCCTGACGTGTCGGACTACGATCAGAAGTTTCAGCGGTACGTCTACACCGACAAAGCCGGCAGGAAGGTGACGCTCCCTTCACCGCTGACACCAGAGGTCTTGGCCACCCTTCCTGGGCTTCTTGCCCGCGACGGGTTGACCCGACAGGTAGAGGTGGAGGGTTCGACCGATCTCAAGGAAGTCTACGTGATTCAGAAGGTGCAAGATATTTTTCTCCCTTCCATCACACTGGCCCTCGCATTGGAGTACTGGCACAAGAAGCCTTCCGACATCCGAGTGATTCTCGGCAGTCAGATCGTTATTCCATCTCCTGAACTTTACGACGCCGAGACCGGAGCTTGGTCACCTGCCCCGTATCCTGAGGTACGAATTCCGATCGATGGCGAAGCGGCCATGACGATCAATTTCATGGGGATGCGTTCTTCGGAGAACGGGAGCGAATACCAGACATTCCCGGTCCGAAGTTATTCCAGTTATGCTACGAAGGCCCCTTCGACCGATCAGGCCACATGGCCGCAGACCCGGCAGTTGGGTGGAAAATTGATCATGGTCGGGCCCTTTAGTTCTGGGGTGGCCGACGATGAGAAAAACACTCCCTTTGGCCAGATGTACGGTGTGGAAATGCATGCAAACGCCTTGAACACCATTTTGATGAGGAATTTTCTCTTGCCGGTTCCTTCATGGATCGCGGCGCTCGTCCTTTTGTTTTCGATCCTCATCATCGCTTTCCTCGCGAGTCGGTTTTCGACGCTCTGGTCCCTCTTGGTCACTTTCCTGTTGGTGGCTGCCGGATTCACCGCTGTCTTGATTCTCTTCGACAATTACTCTTTGGTCTATCCTTTCAGTTCTCTCCTCACGGGGCTTTTGACGACCTTTCTTCTCGTCATCGTTTATCGCGCCTTGACCGAAGAGCGGGAGAAGAGAAAGGTCAGGACGATCTTCAGCAAATACGTCAGCCCTGATGTGGTCAGCGAGTTGCTCCTCCATCCACCGGAACTAGGCGGCGTCGACAAGGAACTGACAGTTCTATTCAGCGACATTCGGGGGTTTACCTCGCTTTCCGAAGGGATGACACCCCAGGAACTCGTCAATCACCTCAACCTTTACTTAACGGCAATGACCGACATTATCCACGAGTATAAAGGGACTCTTGATAAATATGTGGGCGACGAAATCATGTGTTTCTGGGGTGCTCCGCTTGAACAAAAAGATCACGCCATTTTGGCGAGTAAATGTGCGCTGAGAATGATGGAAGTCCTCAAACAGATGAATTCAGAATGGCCGGAGAATAGAAAAATCAACATCGGTATCGGCCTGAATTCCGGTATTATGACCGTAGGAAACATGGGCTCCCAGGGACGAATGAATTACACTCTCATGGGAGACAACGTCAACTTAGGGGCGAGGTTGGAAGGTACGAACAAAGAGTATCTGACCAACATCATTATTAGTGAAAACACGTACACGTGTTTCGAAAACTTGGCGGTCGTACGGGAACTTGACAACATTCGTGTCAAAGGGAAGAACAAGCCTGTCTTAATTTACGAACTTGTCGACTTTGTTGATGGGATTGATCCACCTTCGGCACCCAAGAAGAAATGAAATCAAAGTCTCTCGGGGTGTTGTTGTCGTTTCTTTTCTTGCAGTCCTGCGGGCTTGAAACTGTTTCCTATTTGCCCCCGCCTCTTTCAGCTTCCGCATACCTCAGTCAAATCTCGGGGCTACAACAACTGACGGCAAACTTCGATCCCAGTGTGTATTCCAATGTTACCGGATTTCAAGGATATGAAATCTATTACAAAATTTATCCTGTGTCGACTGCCAATACCAGTACAAACCTGGCGGCCGATGCCAACCTTCTCAATGTGACCCCGACCCGGGATTACTTGATCACCATGGGGTACCAAAGGATGAACGGGTCGAATTCTCAGTCCACGGTCCCGCCCCTGATTCGGCTCAACACATCCTCTGCCACCACCATTACTTTGGATTTCAGTTTGTTGACGGGCACGCCTCCTCTTCAGTCTCAATTGGGGAACGTGCCAGGTAGTCCTCTTCCAACGGTTGTCCTCGGTTCTGGAACGACGATACCCGTCTTTCGCACGGTGAATGCTTCGGGGGTAACCGTTTTTCCTTACTTCAATGAACTATTCCTTCCGTGGTCGTCCAGAACTGCGGATATGAGTGTGTCGGTTGTTTCGTCGACGACTCCTTACGAAGTGGATGTCTTCCTTGTGAGTTATGCCTTCACATTGGAACAAGTCACGTATTCGCAACCCGTTCCTTGGGGTGTTTTGGAACCTTTGGCGGTGGCCCGATGATCTACAACATGTTGACGCTTACGATTCAACTCCTGCTGATTGGATTCTTTGTGGGGGTAACCGCCTACTTCCTCTTTCCGAAAGGTCGAAGTCAAGTGTTTTTGATTGAACTCTCATTGAGCGTTTTGGGCGCTTTTTTGGGAACCGTTTTTGAAGTCCTGATCCGGTCTTGGTGGAACCTTCCCTTTTTTTACTACCTGGTCTTTCAGTTCCTCGTACCACTGGTGGTGTCGGTTTTGGTTCTACTGGTGTATCGGATCGCGAACAGTTTTCGAGACTAGAGCGTCTCGTCAGGGTCCGGTTTCCCCCAGGTGCGCTGCCGGTATTCGATCGTTTCCTGAACCGGACGAGCCCTGAGGCGCGGACTGCTCGTGCTTAGCCTCCAATCACCGAGGTCCCGCGCCAGCGTCCCTGCCCCCACCTCCAGAGGTTAATGGCAGCTCGTATCGCTTCGTCGAAGAGAAGACAACACCAGAAGCCGATGATGCCCCAGCCCCAAGAGGAGGCGAGCAGAAGAATGGGAATCAGGCCCCACATGAAGACCATGGCGAGAGCGACTGAGAATTTTCCGTCCCCGACGGTCTTCAAAGCCACCCCTCCCAGGATATTGATGGAACGTATCGGCTCNATGAAGAGACTCAGGAGCAGCAACCAGAAGCCGATCTGTTTGATTTGAGGATCCTGGGTGAAAATCGACAGAACCGAATCGCTGAAGACGACGTAGACGAGAACATTGAAGAACGCGAAGATCGTCGTGTAGCGAACGATCTGGAAGTAGGTCTTGTTGACGGCTTCCTCATTCTTGGCACCAAACCGATGGCTCATGATGATTTGGCCCGCGGCTGTCAGGGCCCAACTCATGGTCAAATCGAGAAAGACGAGGCGCTGGACGTACGTGTTCGCCCCCATGGCCGGTACACCGAGGTGAATGATCACAATGCTGACCACAAAGCTCTGCACGGTCCAGCTGAAGGGCTCCATGGCCGAGGGAAGGCCTATTTTAAGAATGGGCCCCACCACGCTTCGGATCTTTTTCAACCAATAACGTGGTCGGAAGTTGACCTTGAGTTTGAAGTGGACGAGATAGAAATAAACAACGAAACCTACGAAGTAGGAGATGAGTGTCGCCAACGCGACGCCTGGGATACCGAGTCTGGGGATGGGGCCAACGCCCTGGACAAAGAAGTAGCATAGGACAATGTTCAGAACATTTGTCACGATCGCCGAAGTCATGTTCCACTTGGTCAACGTGTTGGCGGCCAAGATGGCAGCGTACGAAGACCGAAGTCCGACCACGACAAAGTTGAAGGCGATCACGGTCAGATACTGCCGGGCGTCCTCATTTCCGGCGGGACTGAGACCCAGCCACGTCCCGATGCTGGCCGCGTTGAGAAAAATTCCTAACGTGAGCAGACAGCCCATCAGCAACCCGACCAGCAGCGTGGCCACATAGGTGGGCGTGGCGAGGTCATCTCTCTTGGCCCCCAAGTACTGCGCTGCCACACTTCCTCCGGCTGAGGTGAACTGGGGGAGGACGAAGTAGCCCAGGGTGAGAACGGTTCCCACCATCCCCACAGACGCCGCTACCTCATCTGAAATTTGACTCAGGAACCAGGTACCGCTGAGGGTGACCAAGCCCCCCGTCGCTCGTTCAATGAAGATCGGCCACGTGAGTTTCAAAAGATTGAGCTGGTAGTTTGGTTTCATCGTAACCTCCCGGAGGGAGGCAGACTCCCGTGTTTCCCTCCAAAGCATATCAGAAGCACGGTCCTCTTGTCGGAATGAGGGGCATCGGAAGCCGTTTGATGGATCTTCCCGATCGATTGCCTCTCCCGTTGGGAGGGTTCGTTGGAAGGATGAGCCTTCCTCCCCGTTGCGCCTTCGACCTTTTGGGAGCCTTTGGAACCTTCGTGGATGCAAAAAAAAACCGGCCCTTGAAAGGCCGGCTGAAACTCCCCCGACTGGACTCGAACCAGTGACACTCGGATTAACAGTCCGATGCTCTACCGACTGAGCTACAGGGGAAAGACGTTGATGACTCTACCGATTCCGGTCGGATGTGTCAAGCTTTTTTTGGTCAGAGTCGGAAGGCTTCCAGGATTCCCCGGACGATCTTCTGGGCGCTCAACTGACGGGAACTCCCCGCTCGCATGGCTTTGCTTTGTTCCTCGCTGGCCAAATTGTGGACTTCGAACAAAACCTTGAAATCCGCGTCGTTCCCCCGCAGCACGGCGAGGTTTTGAGTGCGGGCGTAGGCGTCAGGCCCGAGATAGGGGACCAGCTTTTGGGCCCAGGTCAGGCTCTTGGTGTCCAGAGAACCTTCCTTTGTCTCCAGGGCGTAGACGCCCGTACCGAGCGGTGAGAAGGGATTGTTGTCGGCATGGATGCTGAGGAAGACCCGATGCCCCGCAGGAACACTGCGGAAAGCCCGGTCGGCGATGGCAATCCGTTTATCGAGGCCCTTCTGGGTGCCGTTGGGCCAGGCCTCGTTGTCATCGCTTTGGTTCAGGCCCGGTTCGTTGTAAACCTGGTTTTTCTCGTTGATCAGCGTGTTGTTGGCTGGCTGGGTGTCCCGGATCAGGTGGTTCGGTGCCAAGACCGTCAGCTTCACGTCGGCGCCGTGGCGTTTGAGCAAAGCATAGATCCTCAGGCTGATGTCGTAGACGTACTCGTGCTCGGTGACGTAGGTCTCTTTTCCGGACGCGTCCACGGATTTGACGATGGCCCCCGGGTCGAGGCCTCCGTGTCCGGGGTCGATGACGAAGGTATAGCCCTTGAGGATGGAGGACAGGGGGCCCTTCTGGTCGATCAACGAGTCGAATTTCGTGAGCAACTGCCGGGCCTTCTGGTAGGCGTCCATCGGCGAGGGCCAGCTGTTTTCATAGTAGCCGCGGTTCGGCTGGGAGACTTCCCCTGGGTGGGTCCAATAGTAGTAGTCGTTGTTCCATTCGAAAACCGGAATGGCCTTGTCCAGGACGACGTAGTTGTCCCATTTGATCTTGGCCTGGTCCTCATCTCGGAAGGCGGGAAGGTCCCCGGGCGAAGCCTGGGAGGCGGGAGAGGCAGCGGGGAAGGAGACCGCGGCCGGAGCCTGGGGGAGGGCCGGGGTGGCCACAAAGGCTACGGGAACCGGCACCCCCGAACCCGTGCCGGCCGAGAGGTTCAGAATCTGGCCCACCCGCAAGCCCGAATCGGCCGACAAACCGTTCCAGGCGAGTAAATCGCCCAAGCGGATCCCGGCGTTTCGAGAGATCTTGACCATGGTGTCGCCCTTCTGGACGGTGTAGGTTTTAACCTCTGTCGAATCGGGAAACGTCACGGGAACGGCCGGTTTGGCGGGCGAAGCCTTTTCCGCCAAGGCCTGTTGCAGACCGGGGGACTGGAACACCGTTTGACTGGCGCTGGCGTAGGACCGAAGTTTGAGGACTTGTCCCACTTTGAGGTTCATGGCATCGGCACCGTTGATCCTCTGGAGTTCGGCCACGGTCAGCCCGTAAAGTGCGGCGATGCCGGCCGGGGTATCGATCGCCGCTACCGTGTGGTTCAAGGGAACCTCGGTGGGCTTGAAGACCCGCAACACCCTTCCGGGCAACAGGTTGGTGTCGGTCAGCTGGTTGATGGCCTTCAAGTCTTCCGAAGACTCATCGAACAGGGCTGCAATGTGCCCCAAGGTGTCGCCGGATTGGACCGTGTAGAAGGTGACCCCCACCGGACGGCGGATGTAGAGGCGCTCCCCCACGTACAACCCTTGGTCCGCGTCGACGCTGTTGATCTTCCGCAGGGTCTCCACCGGGGTGTCGAACTTCAGGGCGAGGGCGGACAGCGAGTCGCCGGTTCGGACGGTGTAGAGGAAAGGGTTCAACCCGGGGTTGACCAGCGAGGTCTTGGCGGCGGGTTTGACGACCAGGGATTGGCCGACGCGGATGGCCGTGTTGTCGAGGTTGTTCCAGGACCGCAACTGGTCCACCGACACGTTGTAGAGCCGCGCGATGGAATAGAGGGTCTGGTTGGACTGGACGGTATGGCTTTCCTGCGCGACGAGGGGCAGGGTCAAGAGCAGCAACAGGGTCATCAGGCAGGAGTATTTCATATTCAACCTTCCAAGGAGCGGAGCGCCAGTTGGAGCTGGCCGTTGTTTTTCATCACGGTGGCGTCGAGGGTCGTCAGGGTATCGGCGATCCGAAGGGAACCGCCTGTCAGCGCTTCGCCTTCGTCGAGGTCGGCAATTTCGTGGGCGAAATCTGGTTTGAACGTGGCCTTCTGGCCGTCGTATCGGACGAGCATCCCGGTCACCAGATGCTTGCGCCGGGGATGGCGGAACAGAAAGGCCAGGGGACCCGTGGTTGCCTGCCCCTCGGGGGTTCGTCCGGTGAGGGGGTCGGTCTCGACTTCGAAGGTTCCATAACGCAGGAACACCTCCCGGATGTTCCGAGCGAGGGCTTCGGCGTCGCCATGGTATTGCAGAATGCCGTTGACCCCCAGGAACAGCGCCTTGTTGGCTTCTTCCAAGGCAGGGGGACCGTTGCTGACCAGCAGGAAGATCACCTCGTCCTTGGTGTTCTCCTCCCTGAGGTACTTGGCGAGGATTTTCCAATGGCGGGGAAAGTCCTGCAAGTCGTAGAGCACGATGGAGGGCTTGATTTCCTCGAGGTTGTCCAAGGCCTTCAGGGGATGGAGGTAGTGGACGACGCTCACGCCGTAGGGAGCCAGGTGCCGGCCCAGGTCGGCGGCCCAGGGCGTTTCATCCTTGACGAGCATCAGAATCATTTCCGGCCCTTCCTTTCTGTCCCGAGGTTGCGCACTTGATAGTCGTAGATCTCCCAGAACCCCGCGTTCTTCTGAAGGGCGTACTTATACTCGCGGGTTTCCAGGTAGTCCCCGGCGTCGAACTTCAGCCGGGCGGTCACGGTGGCTTCCCGGGCCGTGTAGTTGGTGGTCAGGATCTCGAAGGAACTGGGCACCTTGGCCAGGGTTTCCTCGCGCCGCCACAGCTCGTCCTGGAATTCGACCAGGATCCTGTGACGTTCCTCCTCGCTGCTGGCCAGGAACGTCCGTCGGAACTGGGGAGCCCGCTTGTAGAGCGCCTCGGTGTTCAGGTAGAGGAAGAACTTGGCTTCTTCCTGGCCCTGACGCGAAAGTAGAAGGTAGGTCACCACCGCGTCGGGGGCCAGGGCCTCGCGCTTGAGGTAGTCCTGGGTGGCTTGGTCGAGGTTTTCATGGAGGGAGGCGGCCGACCCGGCGGGGAGGGCGGGTCGCACCGTGAGCGTCAGGACGTTCGATTTGTACATCGTGTCGTCCACCGCTCCCACCGGTGCGTCGGCCAGGGAAGCCCGGAGTGTCTGTCCCCGGGCTCCTTGGAATTCGGGGAGAAGGGAAGGATAGAAGGCGCCCTGGATGGTGTAGACCCCGGCGTCGGAAACGGCCACAAAGTCCCTGAGGTTGATGGTGTAGTTGAATTCTTCGCCGGGAAGGATGTTGACGTCACGAAAGAAGACGGGTTGGTTGTTGAACCGGTTCTCGTTGAACTTGTCGGCAGGGGCCAGCGCAAGTCCCGTCCTTCCGGCCGGAAGCACCGTGAGAGCCAACTGGAAAACCGGTTGGCTGGGAAGGCTGAACCACACCGGCGTGGTCCCTTGATTCCGAAGGCCGACTTGGAGCAAGATGGCTTGGTCAGGGTCGTTCGTATAGATTTCTTTGTTGTAATACCTGAGACTGAATTGCACAGGTGGCGTCACGGCTTCGGCTTGGATCCAGAACGCGGTGATCAGCAGCAGGGCGCACAGTACGACTTGTTTCACGGACATAATCCTCCCAAGACTCTCGCTTCATTGTCGGAACAATCGATGATTACCTTACTGGTGAATGAAATTTCCCAAGCCATGAAAAAAGACTCCCCCTTCCAGGCGTTGCTGGATGACTTCCGGGCCGGACACCTGCCGGTGGAAGTCGAAGGGGCCCAGGGGTTTTTTCAGGCTCTCACGGTCCAGGCCCTGGCGGTCCGGTATCCCGGAACCGTCTTCGTGGTTGCCCCGACCGACGCCGAGGCCAACGCCTTCGCCCATGACCTGGAATCGCTGGGACTCGAGGTCGACCTGTTTCCCTGGTGGGGACCGCTCCTCTACCAAGGAATCTCGGCGCCGGCCCAGGTGTTTGGCCAACGAAGCCGGGTGCTGTCCCGGTTGATCTCGGGACAGGCCAAGGTTGTCCTGATCAGCCTGCGCAGCCTCCTGTTCCCCGTCCCGCCCCAGGCCGATTTCAAGGCGCAACTGACCACTTGGAAGGTCGGAAACACCCTGAACGTGGCCAAAGTGGCCGACCAGCTGGCCCGGTTGGGGTATTCCCGGGTGCCCCGGGTCTCGGTGCCCGGCGAGTTCGCGCTCCGGGGAGAGGTCCTGGACCTGTACCTTCAGGGGGACGACGACGCGGTCCGGGTGGTCTTCGATTTCGATACCATCGACGAGATCAAGCGGTTCAACCCCCTCAGCCAAGCGTCGACGGCGGCCTTGAAGGAATTGACCGTCTACCCCGCCCGGGAACTGATCTGGACCGAGGCTCACCGCGCCGCCCTGGAGGCGAACCTGGCCAGGCTCGGACTGACCGAATCGAGCGCACCGGTGGTGGCCAGCTTGGCCGAGACCGGCGACGTCCGCGGGGTGGAATTGTTCTACCCATTGGCCTGGAACAAGCCCTCGGGTCTGTGGGACTGGGCCGGCCCAGGAGTGAGTTTCCTGTTCCTCGACCGAGACCATCAGGACAGCCTCGAAGGGACGCTTAAGAAGGAGCGGGCCGAGCTCTACAAGCAGTCCCAGAGTCTGGAACTGGGGTTGCCGCCGCCCGAGGCGGTCTTTTTTTCGCCCCAGGATCTAGCCGCCAGCGACAAGCGGTCGGTGTGGTTTCGCAGTTTCCACGACGAAGGAACCCCAGGCCTGAAACGCCATAAACTCGACTGCGAGCCCCCGCGGAGTTTTTTCGGCAACGTCCCCTTCCTCCAAGAAGAAATCGACACCCTGATCGCGAACAAGTACAAGGTCTTCGTGTTCGCCGAGAGCCAGAGCCAGGCCCAGAGGATTGAGTTCCTCCTCAAGGGAAAAGCCGTCACCATCGTTCCGCAGGGAATCAGCGCGGGATTCTCGCTGCCCCGGCAGAAGATCGCCGTCATCGGCGAAAACGAGATCTTCGGCCGCCGCAAACGGGCTCCCGCCAGCCTCCGGAAGGTGGCCAGCGAGGTCATCGAGAGCTTTGTCGACCTCTCGCCCCAGGACTTCGTCGTCCATATGAACTACGGCATCGGCCAGTTCCAGGG
>JGI26470J50227_1000425_pt1 | contig 17570 bp, 26 predicted proteins | sample FreactTroBogLake_FD_50227 | JGI IMG/M metagenome (IMG submission 50227) | reverse complement strand
GTACCTTGAGTTCCCTGTTGACCTTCAGTTCCCTGTGCGCCTTGTGTTCCATCAGTGCCCTGAGTTCCCTGAGTTCCATCAGTGCCTTGAGCACCTTGTGTACCATATACACCCTGTGTGCCCTGCGTTCCTTGAGCACCACGAGTACCTTGAGTACCCTGTTGACCTTCAGTTCCTTGTGTGCCATCAGTACCTTGAGTTCCTTGGGTACCATCTGTGCCTTGTGTGCCCTGAGTGCCGTCGGTTCCTTGAGTACCTTGCTGACCGTCTACACCTTGTGTACCCTGTGTTCCATCTGTACCTTGTGTGCCTTGGGTACCGTCTGTACCCTGTGTTCCTTGAGAGCCAGTTGTACCTTGTACACCTGTTGCTCCATCAAGGTTAATTGTCCATGAAGAGTAGTTTCCAGAACCAACAATNGTATGNATNTTTATTTGGATGTAATCAGATGGCACTGTCTCGTAGTAAGCAACAGTTCCAGTCATGTANTTATTAATGTCGTAAGCAACAACGACATCTTGACCTACTGAGTAAGAAAGATTTTCGTCATTTACATAGAAGACTACGCCATCTGCTACTGCAATATCATTTGCGGTATTAGAGGTTGTCTTGTAACGGTCAGAGTGTCCATCAAGACCCTGAGTACCGTCGGTACCTTGTGTACCTTGTTGTCCGTCTGTTCCCTGTGTGCCTTGAGTACCATCAGTTCCCTGCGTACCCTGAGTTCCATCTGTACCCTGTGTACCTTGCTGACCATCCGTACCCTGAGTGCCTTGTGTGCCATCAGTGCCTTGTGTTCCTTGGGTTCCATCAGTTCCCTGTGTACCCTGTTGACCATCAGTACCTTGCGTACCGTCAGTTCCTTGAGTTCCTTGGGTGCCGTCTGTACCTTGTGTGCCTTGTTGGCCGTCTACGCCTTGAGTGCCTTGAGTACCATCTGTGCCTTGAGTACCCTGCGTACCATCTGTACCTTGAGTACCTTGCTGTCCATCTACACCTTGAGCACCTTGAGTACCAAGTGTTCCTTGGGTACCTTGAACACCTTGAGCACCAAAGGCAACCCAAACGGTTCCGTTCCACTGCTTGATGTACTTGTCTGTTGTGTCATAGTAAATCTGACCTTCAACAGGGTTAGTTGGTTGGGCGGCAGTTGAAAGGTTCTGAATGCGAGCATTCTGAAGCTCTAATTTCCCAAGATCTATGGGGGTCAGGAATTTACGTGCCATTAGATAATCTCCTTAGAGTCTGTTCTCTTCAAGTAACTTACTGCTTTCTCTAGACCCTCTAGAGAATCTCCCAAGAATCCAATTCCTGAGTTGCATTTCTGACATAACAAACCACGTACCGTACCCGTTGTATGGTCGTGATCTACATATAGTGCCGATGGTACAAGTCCACAGACTGCACAGACTCCACCTTGTTCCATTACCATGTAAGTAAACTCTTCAGAAGTAAGATTGTATTTTTTTAGTTTATGGGCTTTAGCCTTTTTATCAGCCAATTCTAGATGAGAGGCTTGGTACCCTCTCATATACTCTCTTTGTTTATTAGTAGTGCACTCTTTGCACCACATAGGACTTCCCTTAGTGTTGAAGACAAATTTATCTAAAGACTTTTCGACAAAACAGTTAGCACAGGCTTTAATTCCTGTGTCTACCCATGTTCCTATCGGTTTTGTCATTACTTTATCTCCTTAAGATAACTAACTTAGATACGCTTCGCCTGAGAAAGCTGTTGAAAATGTGACGGTAATGGAGTCCACTGTAGTGTACGTAATTTCGCCTTCCACTATGTTACCAGCAGAATCTTGAACTGTAAGGTTAGGATAAAAACCAAGATTATGGTTAATAACCCATGAACTACTTGCAACACCTTGCACGTGGTTATATGAAACACGCGCCGTGGTGAAGTACTTATTTGATACACCCTCGGGTAAATCATCTGTAGACGCTAATGCCGAGGCAGCAATAGCATTTAAAACATATTGGGCGCTGACCCCACCACCTTGTGCACCTTGTGCACCTTGAGCTCCTGTATAGCCTTGCACACCTGATCGTCCAGTGGTTCCTTGGGAACCATGCCCCCCCACCAGCCCCTGTACCCCTTGTGCCCCCTGTATACCTTGTGACTGTGCATACCCATAACCTTGTGCTCCCGTTGCTCCTTGAATACCTTGAGCAGCGTACTGTCCAGCAACGCCTTGTGCGCCCAACTTACCTTGAGTTCCCTGAATACCTTGTGCGGTAAACCCTGGAAGAATGTTGGTATTAGTCTCAGGAGTTACGCTGATGACTATTGGTGCAGGGGTAACTACCTGGATTGCGCATTGACAAGGCCAGTTATTACAAGAGTTGCAGTAGCTCAATTATTACCAGCTTCCATTCAAGGCGCCAGAAGAGTCGGTTACAGCTTGAGTTACGAATACTTGACCTTTTAGGTACGTGATCGCCACCTGTGAGTTAGATACTTCAGTGGCAAGTAGATCCCAGAACCCACGAACAGGTAGGTATTGAGTGTCGTTTACGCTTAGGGTTAGTTGGACTTTGCTGATAGCAGATGAGTAAGACAAGATATTTACGGTAAAGTTGGCGTAGATTGAAGGGGCATTTGGGTAAGTGCGGATTTGAGCGGCCCAAGTGAATAGTGAAGCGTCAAATGGGAAATCAAACTCAATAGCATAGCTATTACCTTGATAGAGGACAATGTCGTAATTTTGAGCATTAGTTGGTAGGGGGGATTTACCTGTAAGGTTGTTCTTAATGTAAACTCTCTCCGGCTTGCGGGAGTCATCTACCTCTTGACCAACATAGATAGGAACATACTTGTTAGTTGTGCGGGATGTCCGAATAAGAGTTCCCATTTCAATCTTCCACAGACCTACATTTAATTGTGCACAGAGGGTCTTGTATTGTTCCCAACGTTGTTGAATGATTCCTGTTAATTGGCGATAGCGCTCAGATCGGGGAATATTAACACCGTCTGGGGCTTGAATATCAATATCAAATGCGGAGTCTGTAGCTAGCGCCCACAGAGCCTCAATCGTGGCTAAAATAGCAACTGGATATTCCTCAACAGCATCTAATGATGAGATAGTCACTTGAGTGCCAAAAGAATCTACACGGTTATATGTATGCTGGTTTACAGCATCATTAATAAAATTACATAGTTCAGAGTCTAAAAAATAACGATCTTGAAGACCCGATACAGCGATGTTTGTTGCGGTTACTGGGGCGGTAGCAAAAGTTATGATCCCAGTATCTTCCTCGATAGTATATCCATAAGGATAGGCAATAGGGTTATTATTGATAGTTACATAGAGATTAGTTGTTTCAATAGGCTTAATGCCTGTGGGGAATATGGTAGTTGTTCCATCGCCAGTGGCGGTAAAGTTAAAGTTTTTTTGTAAGTCGCCTAGTTCTAAACGAACTCTAGAGAGTATGTCAGAAAACGTTGCCACAAAAACTCCCTACACTACGGTATGTCTAATGATGTCAATAAATAGTTAAAAAATCTGTGCAAACGAAGAAGGCGCCTTTTTATGGGCGCCCACTTCTAACAGGTTATTTTTAGATGACGCCGGCCAAATAGCCTTTTTCTTTAAGATGCTGGGCTACATGTTGCTTAACTTTATATTTTTGACCCGCTTTAAAATTATAAGTATTTCCATGCCCAAGAGTCATATTTTCAAGATCCTGTACTACACGAATCTCTACTTCATCTTCTTTAGTAGAACCTACGGTAATTACCTCATCGACAATCACTGTGGCGCGGTTTGGCTTTGTAGCGTCTATAACGTTAGTTTCTAGATCTACTTTTGCCTGAGCTGTTGCCATAGACATCTTGTTTGCTGCTTCTTGTTGGGCTTCAATAGCCTGATCTTGAAGTTGCTCACGCATGCGACCTGTTACGTCAGTGGGTTTTGATTTTGTTGCCATTAGTTTTCTCCAATTTAGTGTCTCGGTTAAAAAGTCAGAGTTCCTGACCGTAAGTACTTTATCGCGGCCTTTAAGGTCTCGATGTCGTCCTTGGCACAGCCAAGAACTTGGTTACAGCCTCTGCATAGGAGTCCTCTTATACATTTGCCACATGACCTCATTTGCTCATTACAGCAGGTGTGGTCGTGGTCTATATGGGGAGAGGAGGCCTCATCCCAGAACTTGCCTTTGCATATGGCACATTTGCTGTCTTGCATCTCGAGTAACGCATCGAACTGCTCTACAGTTATCCCATATCGCTTTACGTTCTGTACCTTACCGTTAAGACGTTCGCACGCCCTGCAGTGTCTAGCAAACTTGCCGTTAGGCTTTCTATATGTAATTGTGTTCTCTTCATCATAAGGGTGTCCTTTAGGGCACTCAGTCTTGGAAGAATTATGAGTTCCTTGTCCGACTCTTGGCTCTGACTTTCTGCGTTCTCTCATTCGCTCTAAGCGACAAGTTCTGCAGTGGGTATAGCCGTTCTTATCTATGTAAGAGTTTTCTTCTGTGTACTTGTGCCCTTGAGGGCACCCTGCTTTTACTGCCATGTGGACAAGACCTCCTAGCAGGCTAGTTACCTACTAGGAGAATCTTATCACAGATTACTTAGTTTGTTTCGGCTATTACTACGCTCTGGTCTGTAATTAGACCAAGACCGAAGATTGAGTACCAAGCAAGTGCGTGCTCACGACCGAAGTCCAAGATACCGCCATCGCGGAGTTCGACTGGAAGTGAGATAGCATGACCGAATGCGTTATCTCCAATGAAGATTGCGCTATAACGATCAGAACCACCATTACCTGTGTAAGTAGCAGGGGTTGTGTAACCTCCGCCAGGAACTACTACAGGTGAAGCAACTGCTGTGTCGGTTGTATAAGATGCTCCAGCACCGCCAGCAACTTTGAGAACCTGAGTGGTCTCAATGAATACTGTGTCGTATAGACGACCGATCTCACCGAGCATGAAGTTACCAGGAGCGGCATACTTCGTTACTTCAATGAATTCAGGCATGTCACGTAGACGACGTGATTGGTGAGGGTGAACAAATGCAACGTAAGTTTCGCCCAAACGAGGGATATTCTTGGTTGCTAGGGTCTCGGCAGCATCTTTGATGGTGCGAGGTGTTAGGTAATAAGTACCGGTCATAGATGCACGGTTTGTGCCTTCTGTGCCGTATGCGTACCAGCTGTTAACAGCGGTAACGTTAGAGCGGTCTTCACCATAAATGGTTGAAGATGCTGAGTATAGAGTATCGCGTGATAGCTGATCAAGGTAGAGAGCCATGTTACGACCAAGAAGACGTGAAGCCGAAGCCATTACGTCATCAAATGAAGCATTAAGCAAAAGCTCTGAAACAGCAAGAGCATAACCATGCTCAGTTACTGTGATTGAGAATTGCTGTGCTGTCAATGCATTTGTCTGCATACGAACACCTTCAACAAGCGGTGAAGCAAAGCCGAGGTTGTTGTAACGCATAAAGTTAATCTGAAGACCAGGGGCTACGCCGAGTTCTGTCTTTTTAACTGCGAACTGCTCAAAGCGAAGGATAGGCATTGCTTGGAACAAGATTTCCTTGGACCAGATTGTCTGAATCGCTTGGGTGAGCTGTGTGTTTGTGCCTGAATAGGCTGTAGGTGAGGCTGCGAGTGAGCCTGTTCCTGTAATTCCTGATGCCATTTATATGACTCCTAGATAGTTGTTAAATTAAGTGGGTTTAGCCGAAAAGTCCACGAGTCTTACCACGAGCGGAATCGCTCATGATTCGAGGTCTGTATTTCGCGTATTCATCCATGGACATTGACGCAATTTCTTGCGCCGTTAACGAACGTTGTTCCGAATTAGTTTCCAGTGGTCCTGCTGGTGGCAAAGTTGCCTTTGTACCAACCATTTCTCGGCGGGTTGCTTGCGAAGCCTCCTGCACCGATTCAAATATCCTTGCTGAGCGTGACTTTAATCCTTCAACACTTGCTTGCACTTCTTCAGGGGTATTCCCGCTGACTAAATCAAGCAGTTCCGGAATAATGTTGTCACGTTCTTGCTCAAGAATTTGTTGACGATATGTTTGCAGTTCAGCAAACTTTTGTTCGCGCTCCAGAAGAGCGAAGGCACGTTCGCGTTCGTTACGCTCACGCTCCAACTGCTCTTGCAACTCTTTAGTTTTAAGTTCTACGAGTCCTCTAGTATCTAGGTCCTCTTCAAGCTTAGCTTTTTGCTGAGCCTCTTTTTCAGCGGCTTCAGCTGCTTTACGAGCTGCTTTTTCTTCTTTTTCTTTTTCAAGAGCAGATACTTTAGCCTTCAGTTCATCGATCTGAGGGTAAAGCTTTTCTTTCTCTTGTGAACGAACACGAGCCAAATCATCTTCAGTATAAAACTTTGAAGACTTGGTGGAGTCGTTCTCTAGTCCAATTGCAACAGTAGGCGCGTCAACGCCCGACACATTTACGACTGGAGCGACATTGGCCTCTGCTTCAAAAGCGGCTGCCATCTGTTCTGCTGTTTCTGCCATGATTATATCCTTAGTATCCTAGGGGTCGTTATCCGAATTGAGCCGAAGCCCGTAGCACAAATGACCTAACGTGTATTCTTATTTTGACGCTCTACTACGAAAGTGTCAGCGTAAACGCTTATTTTTCATAGTCTTGCGGAATCTTCCTATTAGGGAGTTGAGTTCCGTAAGCTTCTGTTACGAGGTTTGTACGCAGTTGCTGTTCGCCCGTTTGAGCGGCAATGCTTGCCTCATCTATGATTGGTGGGAGGGTTGACTGTGGGACACCCTGACCAGTTTCTGGGTTAGCCTCTACTGGACTTGCTGGCTCCCCGCCTTGTGGGGATTGCATTCCCGTAAGGTTCATAATGTCATTTTCAATTTGAGTTTGTAGCAGTTTAAGTGCCCCATCAGCCTTAGCATCGTCAAGAAGTTCTTGGCGGATCTCTGTAAGTTTTTCCGCTGGAAACTCTTCTCCAAGAATACGTAGAGCACCCTCTTTGGACTCTAAACCGAGAGAAAGCATTGATTGAACTTCATTAATAGCAATTAGCTTATCTAATGGCAAAGGTTGTGGGAAATGCACAATAGAACGATAAGTAATAGGATCATTAAAATCTAATTGAGCTAGTTGACCAGGTTTTAAAGGTGTGGTTTTAGTAATAGGATCCCATTTAAATACTTCTGGCTCCTTTAGGGCAAGGTTTAAAAGGATTAATTCGTTTATGCGCTCTAAACCGTGGGCGTATTGAATAATCTTTTGGTGGTAGCGGTTCATCAGAGGCTGAAATTGAATGCTTAGGGCAACACCAGAGGTATTAGATATAGGCTGTGCTTGACCCAATGCAGTTTCAGGAACACCAATCATTTCATGCATAGACTTTTTAAGCATTGCAAGGAAGTCCATTGCACCTTTAAGACCCTGAGCACCGCCCTCTAGGTTCTCTACACGGGCATCTTTTGGCAAACCGCCCCATACTTTGTTTGCGCCTTTTTCTAGTTGTGAAGCCTTTGCTCCAATAATAACCGTAACTGGCGCAGCGTGGTAGTTAACAATGTCGGCAATGTCAGTAGCAGTCTCATTGTAAGCGCGATTAATGTTAATAATATCGTTGCAATCAGAGAGACCCCAAGGGCTACCACTAATACGAACGTTTGGAATATGAATAACAGGTATAACGCCAAGCGGATTAGGGCGCGAATCAATAAGTTCGTCATTAATGTATTCCTCGATAATGTCATCTGTCAAGATTTCCGTATAGGTGAAAACTTGCCGAGTACCTTCCAAAGAAGTACCCCAAAAACGATACTTAAGCTTAAAGCGAATAAGGCGTTCTCTGTCGTGTGGGTGGAACTCGGGAAAAGCGAAACTAGAGTTAAGAGGAAGAATTCGTACACGACCAGGGTGCTCACGGCCAGCAGGATCNTTATAAGACTCTTCATAAGCCACTTTAATAAAACAGTCACCCGACACCGACCCTTGCTGACCCATTTCCCACAAAACTGTGGCTTTATTATTGTCTACTTCCCATACTCTTTCTAAAAGATCTGGGATAATTGCTTCTGTTTCTTTTGGAGAACGGAAATTAACCCCCTTACCAAAGGTAAAGTTAATAACAAAATCTGTAAATGCGCGATAATAGTTAAGGGCTAACTGAGTCTCACCTGTCTGGCGACGATAACTCCAATGATGTCCGAGATACATAGCCCAGTTTAGGGAGTACCGATTTAAACGAGGACCGTGAACTTCACTATTCGAATTCCTCGTCAGCTAATTCAACTAGTCCGAGCGGACTAATGGAGATTGTTAAATCGCTGCTAGCAGCACGGTATGAAGGTGGGCTAAAATCAATGGAACTCATGGCATCACCTCCTCAAACTTAGTGAGGTTGCTAACCTCAAAGCACTTAACTAACTTTAACACAATTGTCGATAAATATATAAAACGACGCTCAATATTTAAAAGTTTCCCCTGCGGTTAGGTTTTTTCCTACCGGGTGTGTGACTTTTTTCTTTGACTCTTCTTTTTTCTTATCAATTGCTTCTTGGACACGGTCTCTGTTTCTAGGATCTATTTCTTTTTTAGACTCTACAAATTTACCGCCCATTTGAACGTAGTGGGAATGAACCCAGTGGGCTGCGGCTGGGGATGGGTATTTAGAAAAACGGGCTTTAGCTTGAACCACAACCATGTTATGAAGTTTTGGGTTAGCTGGGATCTGTGTAGGACCCTCTTTAACTTCTTTTCCTCTAATCAGTGCCATCATTAATCCTTAATAGGCCCCCGCCCCCGCAGCATGGTAAAACGCTGAACGAGGACGGGAAACTTTAGTTAATTAGTCGCGGACTACTGAAGCGTTGCCAGCTTTTTGGTTAGCACCACTACGAATTACTTCTTCAATGCGGTTATCCCCATGATCAGCAAATGCTCCTGAGGCGAACTCAGTAAGATGATCCGGTGCTTCTACCCAAGCAGCAGAACCGACATGTGCGCGTTCGCGCATTGTCTCTTCTGGAAGCTTTTCGAAAACATTTTGGTTACGGTTTGGGCGGCCCGGTGCAGGAACATATCCTTGCATAGCGCCTTTTGAAAACTCCTGTGGAACATCGGTATCGGTTGCGATACCCTCTTCAAAACGAAGTGGTCCACGTTGTCCGGCAGAAGCGGGAGAAACTTTACGGTCGTAAATGTTTGCTGCGCGTTCTGGGAACTTTGGGTCTGGTGCGATTGTCATTATGACTCCTTATAGGTTGAGGTACCTCATAGAAAAGTGTGCTACAGAAACGCCATACAGTCAGCGTAAAGTCTTAACGATAAAACGGAGAAGATGAGACCTCCACCGAAGGCATTGTTAAGTCCATTGTTAGGGCGCAGGCTAGAGCCAAACTATCGGCATAATCATCGTGCGCGTGTGCCTCGTCTGGTGCGTGGGCTAGGAAGTTAGGACCAGTAAACTTAGTCTCTAAGTCCTCCATCTGCTGACGGAATCTGCGGTAGGTACGTAATCTGCGGGTCTTGGCGTGGGAAGGCCAGCTAACCATACGACGATCAATGAGCGCTTTTAGATGTTTCCATCGTTTAGACTGCTCCTGCTGACTACTATTAATTGAGTGTACCTCAGCATTAGGAAGCAAAACTTTAAGTCGTTGGGCTACAGCATCCCCCACGCCATTAGCATCAACCCCTATAGCCATGACATCATAATTAGAAAGAAATTCTCTAATTTGAAAATATTGGTTTTCCCAATCGTCACCTTGTAGTTCCAACCAGTTAAGTATTCTATGGTCGTAGTAACCAAATTCATCCGGTCTATTCCAGTCTACCCAAACTACTGTCACTACTGTTGAGTCAATTTTACGGGCTGGGTCTATACCAACTACTACTGGGGTTTTATACCAAGCTTTTTGAGTTTCCATAGATGTGTCACCTAGTTCGTCGAGCACGGTAGATGTAACAAACATACCGCGCTCTAGCAACCATTTACAGTTATACGACATTTGAAATTCATCAGAGTCTTCACCAATTCGTAACATCTCTTTACGAATGAATTTTCCATAGTTTGTGTTGACTTTGGCTACATCTCGCCAATCCCATTCAAAATGATTTTGTTTACTACGGCTAGTCTGGCGTCTGCGATTAAGTTGTATAGAACGATAAAAGTTATTTTTGTGCGTAGTTGGGGTTCCCGTCTTAACCATAGTTCCAGCAGTAGACGCCAACATAGGAGATATAGATTTAGATACTACAAAATCATCTGCTTCTTGACACTCATCAATAATAATTAAATGGAAAGTTTTAGATTCAATCTTTGCTCTTGGGTTAGCGGTCATCATTGTCAGGCTTGATCTAGAGTTCTTTAATCTTATTTGACGCGTGACACCCGCCACTTTACCTAAGCTATCATCAATCTCTGGGTCACCTAATATTTCAAGGGCGCGTTCGCTAGTGAGGCGATCCACTGTACGACCAAATAATGTTTCTACCTGAGTCTCTACGGGAGCAAACATACCGACCATGATTCCATCTTTAAACTTACCTAATAGATCTGGGTACATTTTTGCTAATCGCGGTAATAAAACCATAAGTCCAGCAACAGTATTTGCTACAGTCTCTGACTTACCAGACTGACGGGAGGCAAGCGCGGTGATTTCCTCACCATCGTTAATAACTACAGACTCAATTATTCGCCTAGCGAGGGGTAGTTGATAAGGGTGGTATGGGTGACCGGAAAGAGCCTCTGTAAACTGTATGCATCGATCAACTAGTTTTTTAACAAATTCTTTAGAAAGCTCGTCTAGTTCATCCTCTTCTTCTTCAGGAGGAGCCGAGCCTTCTTCATAGTCTTCAGGTAGAAATTCTTCTTCGTCATCTAATATTGGTTGTACGTCCATTTGAGTCCTATTTTAGATTTAAACAGAAAGTCTGGGTGATTAAACCCAGACTCACTGACGCCACCTACGGGAAGAGAAGAACGCGGCAATAGTAGTGTAGCACAAATGTCGATAAATCTATTTATTGGCGTGTCATGCGCGTGTACAACTCATCAATAACCGCATGCAAGGCCTCGGCTCCAGTAAGGGCTTCTTCTAAATAGAGTCTTTCACGGCTTTTAGAGTAACTAGTTAGACATCTACCCACCTCATACAAAGATTGATCAGTCCATAGTTCAAGTTCTCCAGTGGGTATCTTAGATACCCTTTTTGCAATCTTTTCAGAAAAAGGTTTTTTCCAAACCTCTTTAGTCTTTAAAAAACTCATCATAAAGTCCATTCTCTGGTTTCCAGGCAACTCTAGCCTTTAGCGCATTTCCCAGCAACCCCGCAATAGCCTCTTCGTCATCTTGGTTTACGTTAGGGTTTGATACCCAAACACCTAAGTAAAACCCTGGTTTAGTAAATGGGATGCGCAATACAAGGCATTTTCCAGTTCTAAAGGGATACTCAGTTTCTTGCGTGGTACCTACCTCCAGTATTGGAAGTGTCTTTCTATGCCAGTATTGTAGTCTTCCGCCGTATATTGATCCTTTTGTTATCATCAGTCAAATAAAACCTTAATCTCTTCTGGGAATTGTGATTTACTTATTTTGTTGTATGCTACCCCATCTAAGCCGGAATACCTAAGGTATTTACCCGTAGAATCCGTAGTTTTTAAATCCTGCCAAACCTCAGCGGGAACATTAGGATACTCACAGATATAAGGGGCATCTCTAAATTGTATTAATAAAGTCTCTGTTTCTTTCATATAAGCTAAGTTAAGGGCTCTAGGGCGCGGAGGGTTAGTGGTTGGTGCGGTTCTTCTTTCCACAGGTTGAGCGAATTCTACCCCATATTTGTTCTCTACTTGCTTATACTTCTCATCCACATAGTTAGCTTCTAACTTCTCAGCCATACCAAATAGTAAATTAGTTTCTACATCACCTTGTCGTTCCGCTTGTTTCTGGCGCTCTAGGTAGTAGTTATAAGTCTTTTTTCTTCCAGCCATCATTCCTCACAAATATGATTTGCGGTTTCTGTTTCTAGCACTCTAGCAAAGCAAGAACCGCATCGTAAATACTTAGGTGGATTGTAGTTATTTTGAGAAGTTGCCCCTAAGGGCATATCCCCACCATACTCAGAAGAATCATAATTATCATAGATTATCTCCGGCTCAGAGAAAAGTTCCCTAGGGAATGGTCCCCTAGGGTTTGTAACATGATCAGGTACATGATGAACCTGTTTTGCTTTATGTTTAATTACTCTCACTTGTTGGCGCCTCTGAGGTAGGCACAGCAGTAGACTTTACAGAAGATTTCTTTTTAGCAATTTTATTATCTTCTTGAGTTGGATCCTCAATAGCACCTTCTACTGTGTTTTCAATAGGTGTCATCAAAGGAAAGTGTCCAGCATTAGCCCGATCTTGTAACCAATGGGGTAGGCACTTAACACAATAATGCGCGGGGTTTACCCCGGCATCTGCATGGGTGTACGCGGCTTGATTAGAACAGTTATCGCACTTCATATAATCCTCCTAGTAAAGGCCCAGTATAGCAAAAAGCACCCCATAAGGGGTGCTCTCTGTGATTACTTATTAAACGGTTGGTGCAGTAGGGGTAGCCTGACCATTAGCTTTTGCCTGCGCCTGTGCAAGTTTTGAGGTAACACGAATTTGAAGTGGGCTAAGCCATGGCCACTTTTCTACAAGTGCGCGGGTGGCGGGAGCCGCAATAGCTCCTACGGCTGCATACGCAAAAGATACGTAGTTAAAGTGAGGTAAGACTGAGTGTGACCCAGTTGGTGCTGAAACGTAAGCTTTAGCGTATTGAATAACAAACGCAACTTCTACGGCAATTGCTGCATGCCAGTAGGATTTGATTAACGCTGAGTTCTTTGCTGATAAAGACACTTATTTCTCCTCTATGTTGTTGGCGTACGGGGTTACTATGTGCGAATCCGCCGCGACGTTAGGACTAGACGAATCCGATGTATGGGATGAAACACCCGCCAAAGCCGCGGTAGCAACTGCGACTAAGTGCTTTGCATCCGTAGGATATCCTAGCATACTCCAAGTACCCATAGCAGCAGTACCTGCTATAGTCAAATGCGCTGGGCTAGAAAAATTAAGTTTTAGTCCCACGAATGTGCTCCAATATCTCGTTTACATGCCTTCTGAGCTCCTCAATATGATTGTGGCTCTCTTGNTCTAATCTTAAGTCTTTAATAATAATACGCCTATCCTCATCTCCAGAACGATTAGTTGCATTTAAAAGCAAACCAGAAAGTAAAATAGATTCTAAAGATACTGTTAAGGTAAGTAAGTTAAAAGGNTAAGGGTCAAATATAGCAAAAGTCATCCATAAAGACCAAAATATTAAATGAAAAATTAAAAACCAAGGTGATCCAAAAGCCGTAGATGCCCAGTCTGACATTTTTTGAAATCTCTTCATGCACTCGCCTTGGCGGTCATAGATGTGTAGGTTGGGGCATCAATACCTTTTCCAATTGATTTCTTAAGACCTATTATTTTATGTTGATACACTGGTACTAACGCTAAATCCTCTTGAGTTAGAACATTAGATAATAAAGTAGTTGGTAAAAGCCCGGCATTTATAAGGGCCCTAGTAACTATTAATTCTGCATTACCTTTTGCCCCAACTTTAAAAGATGATGTCCCTGGAAATGGTGGCGCAACTATAACTACAGTTTTTAAGGGTGGGGTTGTAGTACTTGCGCTGTTATGGAGGGCAGCTACCCCACCACCTGTTAGTGCTGTAGCCCCCGCTACACCAGCGGCTAATCCCCTGTTTTGACCAATTGATTTAGTTGGGGAAGAACTCGTTGTGTACTCAGGTCGCACAATTGCTAGTACATATAAATAAGGTCGGTGACGCCGATAACATCCATCACCATTTGATTGATTACCTGTGTAACTTTCAGGTCCTGTATTAAATCCAATAGTAGTTAGGCCATCTCTAGACGCGGCTTCTACAATCTCTACGTGGTCTGCAACNCCATTACCTGACCAACTAAAGAAGACAATGTCCCCAGGGAGTGCGGAGTATTTATCTACAACTCTTTTTCTTTTTTGAAACCATGTAAGACCATCTGGGCAATAGGCAAATCCTTTTGGTGTCTGAGCCGCAACAAGATGGGACGCGTTAACTTGAGCAAAACACCAAGAGATACCCATAGCGCAGTAAGAATCATTAGGAACCCCATACCAAGTGCCATACGGGTTCTCATTATTAGGACCCTCTATGAACCCTAATTGAGTACGAGCAACATTAACAATATCTACGCCAGCTGTCATCTAAGAGACCGCTTTTAGAAATTCAGTTAAAGGAAAGTTTGGCCCAGGATCTGTGTGGCCACCAATAATTTGCTTAGCTGATGTAATGTCAGCATGATAAATTATACCTTTTGACTTGCCATCAAGTATTTGTTTAGGGTTCAGATGCAAAGCTGGTATTTCATACTCTTTCATAAGTGACTTTACAAGGTTCTCAAGATGATTCAATTCTGCGGATGAGTATTTATCGTGCCATTCTATGACAGTCTGTTTTGCGGTTCCAGATAATTCTATAGATATGGATTGCTCGTTTAATGCAAAATCATCCACTGCCCATGCGGTATCTGTGTTTTTAACGCATTGGTATATTACAGTTCCATCATCTACACAATAATGTGCAGATGCTTGCGGTGCCGAGTTGGATCCAAACCATGTGGCAACTTGAAGGGCTCTACCTTCGGTCTCCGGTGTTTCCATAGTATGAAGGACGATCATACGTGGCGTAGAACCACCTCGTCCTACACTGTAGTTTTTTGCTTGTATGAATTGAATTGTCACTGGTATATTAATCTTTCTGCTAAATCACCTGGGGTTACAATATTGGCTGGTTTATTGCAAAGTTTAATACCCGCGGCATCGTAAGATAAAGCGACTAATTCAGAACAGATGACTCCGTAACGTTCCGCTAATTTTTCCAAAATAGCAGTATTAGCTAAAAGTTTAAGACCAAGTATACGAAGCATTAAGTTTGCTATGTCTAGAAATCCATATGGCCTATCAACTAGCTTTTTAGCCTCGTTGACTATTAACCTTCGTTGGTCTTCAGTTAGATCTTCGTGCTGGTTCCAACCAATTATTGGATATTCTGTAACTTTACCGATCGCTACCCCTGTGGGATTAGCCTGAATAATAAGGCCATCACCTATGTAAATAAATGCGTGGTTCCATCTGGACACGGTACCAATACGAATTATCTTTCCAAAAAAACCATTAGTCTTTACTACACCGTAGTCTCCAAGACGAGGTTGGTATGACATCAGTCTTTATGCTCCTCAACATATTGATCAAAGCGACCTTCTAATCTAGCCTGCTCTACTTTTATGTCAGTTAAGTCACTTCTTATTTCATCTTGATTTTTATCTAATTTTTGTAAAATAGGAAGAACTTGTAGTTTAACAATGTCGCTCAAAGAGCTTCCGCCATTCTTTTTAAGTTCTTTTGAATTCTCTTTAATCTCTGATAGGTACTCTTTTATAAGAGACTCTGTGTGATTTTTTAAAATAAAGCGGGCTATACCCACTATTACACCTCCAACGACTGTAGCGGATGCGGCGGTTCCTATAACAGTTGTAGCGTCCATTGTCAACCCAGTTCTATGAAAGCGTGATAAGTAAAGGGGGCTAGGCCGTAAAGTTTTCCAAATTAAATGTCACAAAATGTTGTATTTTGCATAATTTTACATATATTTATATTATTTTTCTGTACAAATGCTACTTAAGAGTTGACATACCTTGTAACTCTGGTGTTTCATAGAGTATGAGGGAGTCAGTAATGACTCTCTTTTGCTTACTGAGAGGGGCAGAAATGCTTAATATCAGAATTAACTTTGCGATAGACGTAAAGAAAGTTTTTAGATGGGCGGCCGCCGTTTTAATTGTGTGTAGCCAACTACTCACACCAGCGGCACAGGCTTTACCGGTCAATGTCTCTAAAGAAAAANCTATAACAGTTTCTCTGCACTACCTAACGGTATCAACTACACGATTAGATGCTAAGAGNGCGTTGTCTAGCCCATATGTTAAGTACTTTGATCCAGAGACTGTAGCGTTCCTTACAGAGTACTCAANAGGGGCTTCTATAGCCGAATGGCGGTGTTTAGATGCTATATGGTTACATGAAAGCCACTTTAACCCTAAAGCCCTTAATATGGGGTCTCAAGCCTTTGGAATAGCACAGTTTTTACCGTCTACTTGGGGTAACTATAAAGTGAAGAAAACTTCTAGCCCAACCCTACAAATTAAATATGGACTACATTATATACAAATACGATATGGAGATGCGTGCAATGCTTGGAAGTTCTGGAAAGCCAACGGATGGTATTAAAGCACCTATGTTTGATGGCACACAAGTGTGTGCCCAGATCGATCCTGATGCCTTTTTTCCAGAAAGCCCCACAGAATACACAATTAACCTTCGTGTATTAAAACCTATTTGTGATGCATGCTTTTTTAAAGACCCATGCCTTGACTATGCAATAGATAACCCTGAATTAATGGGTATCTGGGCTGGTACAAGCCATAAAGATAGATTGATACTAAGAGATCTAAAGCGAACTGCATAAAAAAACCCCCGATTTTTAGTCGGGGGTTTTTTATTAAACTACTAGTAAGTATACGTACCAGCCTGTGTTCCAGCATTTTCGCCAGTAGCCAAACGGTAAACAACCAAGTTAACAGCGGCACCNAGTGTTTGAGTGCTTGATAGGCTCTGGCTATAAACAGTTCCCGCGTTAGCAAGAGTAGCCCCTGAAGTTGTGTATGTAATTGTACCTGTGTTGAAGTTAGAAACTCCAAGTAGACGATCAGCCTCTGAAAGTGACTTACCAGTTACTGTTGGTACAGTTCCGGTTGAAGCAGATGCAGCAACGGTTACAACAGCAGTTCCAGCCACACCAGTAATTGCTGAGTCTGTAGCGGCATTTGTAACTGTAAATCCAGTAGCTGTTGCGGAAGCAATAGTTACAGCAGATAAGTTAAATGCTGATGGTGTTGTATAGGTTTTTGCATAGTACTGAGTAGCGATTGGCTGAGATGAACCAGCGTTTACGTAATTGTACAGACCAGTGATTGTTACAGTCTGACCTGTTGTAAAGTGGTTGTTTGCTACATAGGTAACGGTTGTGCCATCTGAAGATGCCCCGGTAACTGTTGCTTGCAAGGTATATGCTGGGTTGAAGCCAGCGGTCTTGNTAGCCGCATTGTTAGGGAATGCCTCGTAGCCGTTCAAGATGNTTACTACGTTATCATTTGGAACTGTATAAGTACCAGCCTGTCCAACAGCCTTCGTTGGTTGGGTCTCTGTAAGTAAGTTTGATGTGTAATCAGTAGTTGTAGACCAACCATAATCAGCGCCAAGTCCTGGGATATTTCCAACAACTGCTGTTCCTGTTCCAGTTTCGCCAGTTACTGTGCGATCTTGAGTTGTGTTTGCAACCAAGAACTGTGAAGAGGATAAGCTTGTTGATAGGATAGTTCCAGTTAAGTTGTAAGCCGATGCATATGTACCAGTAGCAGTTGAGGTAGAGCCAGTTGCTGCTGAGGTAACTGTGAAGCTTGTGTTTGTG
>JGI26470J50227_1000424_pt1 | contig 17590 bp, 26 predicted proteins | sample FreactTroBogLake_FD_50227 | JGI IMG/M metagenome (IMG submission 50227) | reverse complement strand
CGAGCCAATGACGTCGGTGGACATACTGACCAGGGCGCAGGAGGCGAGGTAGTAAGTGGCGTCGGCGGTGACCATTTTCAGATCGAGCAATTGTTGGGGCATGGTAGTTTCGTGGAGCACGGCGAAGTCTTCGGCAGCCTGTGGCGTGGTGAAGACGCGGGTGGTGTTGAAACTGATTTCGGTTTTGCGGTTGAGCCGGTCCTGTTCCTGCTGTGCGTTGGCGCGGAAATAGATCAGATCCTGGATGATGCGGGATCCGTTGATGCGCAGGTTGGTCATGGGGATGCCGTCGGCAGTCCCAGCCAGCTCGAGCGTGCTGGTGGGACTGCCTCCGGCGGGCCATGTGGCGGTGATAACCATGTTTTAAACGTCTATTAAGCGACGGTGAAGGCGAATAGGGCGTTGGCCGCGCCGGTGGTCCAGGTGCGTTTGCTGCTGAATTCGATGGCGTCATGCCGGTGTTTGCTGACGTCATACATGAACCCGGCTTGTTTGGGTCCGGCGTTGTTGATGGTGACGCTGAGGGTTTTGGCGGCATTTCCGGTTCCGGCGATCACGAGGTTGGTGTTGCTTTTGCTGAGGCTCATGCCGGGCTGGACGACGTTGGCGCCCTGGGCGTTGAGCAAGGTCCAGACTTGGGCCTCGGTGAGGGAGCTGGGAGCAAACTTGGCAGTGGCGGTCATGCCTTTGAGCACAATGTCGGCGATGCCGAAGTCGTCGGCCATGATGTTTTCGGTCTGGTATGCAATGGTGACTTCGAAACCGGCCATGGAACCCATGGCTGCGTAAGGCGATGTGCCATAGCTTGCGGTGTAGATATCCGTCAGGATGATGGTTTCGTTGAAATTGGTGTCGGCGAAGGCAGAGTCGGCGATGGTTTCCCAGGCGGTGGTTCCGCTGGCGGCCACGGTGGGATCCCCGAGGCAGGTGAATGTGATATCGCCCAGGGCGGTGACGCCGGGTCCCAGATTCAGGACGGGGGCCTTGGTGAGGGCGGCACGGGGATAGGTGATGGTTTGGCCGGTGTTGCTGGCGCCACCGTAGCGGGTTTGGATGACGAGCGGCAAGTTGGTGGGGGTGAGGATGCTCTTGCCCACGGCGCTTACGCCATAAGGGAACATGGCGCTCATTCCTGCGGTGGAGAGCATGCCCACGGGGGTGCCGCTGATTTCCATGTATTGGGATTTGGCGCGTTCATCGATGATGCCGTGGTCGAGGCTCTCGATTTGGATGGTATCGCGTTTGTATTCCGACTTGATGCCGGATTTGAAGTAGTAGCTAAACCCGTTCCAGGTGACGATCGCTGGACCGGTGATGATGATGGGCTGAACGATGGAGGGTAATGACATGGTGTGTGGTCAGTTGAATTTTGTTATCAGGTGCTGGTGGATGCGATGTCGCTGGTTAAATATCCGGCAAGAAATGCCCTTGCCTTCAAGGTGAGCCCGGTGCCGACGCTGAAGGCGCCGGTGTAAAATGTGCCGTTGGTGGGTCCGGGATTGGTGCTATCCGTGGTGTAAAAGATGGCCGCCCCGGCGGTGCTGCAGGTGAGGGTGTAGGTTCCGGTGTTGGCGATGACGGGTGTGGCGATTTTGGGTGGAACGGTGCGGACACCGCCCATGGTTTTGAAATTGACCAGGTATGTGACGGTGCCTGAGTCGTTGTCTCGATCGAACAATTGAATGGTGGGTTTTTCCGGGACGATGGGGCCGTTGCTGAGGGTCGGGTAAAACTGGTGTAATGCCTGGCAAATGTTTTCGCAAATGTCCAAAGCGGTCAATCCGATGCCGTTGAGTCCATTGGCGAGGCTGGGGTTGACGCTGACTTGGACGCTGAACTTGATTTCGTCAAAGAACGGGCCGGGGACGTTGCCCCAGTTAGCGTTGGCGTCGGGTGAAATAACAATGATGATGGCGCCGACTTTCCCGGTGTCCGGCGTTTGAACACCCATGGCCTTGGCGTATTGATTGGCGAGATCGCCGATGTGTTCGGTGACGATCGGGATGCTAGCGAAGTAGGCGGTGGCGCCGAGCTGGGCGGCGATCTGAGATTGGATGCCTTCGATGACGCTGCTCACTGGGTTCCTTTCGCGGCTGCGCTGGCGCCTTTGAGCGCTTCGGCCAGGTATTCGGCATCATTGGGCAGAACCGTGGGATCGGGTTGTTGAGTGACGCTGCGTTTGAGGATGAACATAAACGGAGCGCGCTCGGGTCCCTGAACGGATTTGGTTCTTGCGTTGCCCTTTTTGGTTTTTTCGCCGGTTTTGATTTTGCCGAGGCTGTTGTTGACGGATTCGCCTTTCAGCGCCAGATAGGCGCCTTTGCCTTTGATGACCACAAGTTCCAGCGCATCGCCGAAATCGGCGGCGGTTTTGCCATAGGCACGGGGATCGATGGGGATGGTTAGAAACTTGGAATTGACGGCAGTGATGCGGCCACCTTTGAGGCGCTGGCGCATGCCGATCTTGTTGATGGCTATGACGACTCCGTCTGGGGTGATGCGACGGGTGGTGTTGCGAGCGGCGTCGGCGTAAAAGTTGACTGGATTTGCGCCCATCTTATTGTGGGGCAATTTCAGCAAATGATTTTGAGTGAGGCGAACACAGCGGTCTCCCACGAATGTGTTAATGCGGGTGGGGTTGATCCGGTTGACGAGATCGAGCGTGGCTTGGGTGGCGCCGTCTTTGATGTTGACTGAATACGCGATGCTCATGCGGCCTCCTGAGTTGGTGTGTTAAAGAGGCTGGTGATCTCCAAGGGATGAGCCTGGACAGGATCGCCTTCATCGATGAGACCCACTTCGACGCATTCGTCATAAGTGACGCCTTGTGTCCACATGCCACTGTTGAAGGCGAACGGTGGGTAAGGATTGCCGAGGGTGTCTTCGTAGCCGCCGGCGCCGCTGCCCAGGGAATCCCAGAGGGGTGATGCTTTGAGAGCGATCATGCGCCCGGTGTCATCCAGAACGCGGAGAGCGTCTTCATCACCAGACTCCTCGGCGGCGGCGCGGAATCGTTCGGGCCATGAATTCTCGGGATCCTCTTCGATCACGCCTTTGACCAGTTTTTCGCCTCGGGGGACCATGCGATCCTCGAATCGGACCAATTCCCAGGCGGGCATGCTATCGACGGCATGCTGGGATTCGTTGCCTTGGATGAAATGCCCGGCGCCCTGGGCGAGCATGGTGTTGGTTTTGATGACGAAATCGATGCGCTTATCGCTGCTCAGGTCCTTGATGGTGCCGCGTTCGTCTTCGTTGGGGGCGTAGCCGGAGTCGATCAGGAACTGGCGGAGCGATGCGCGGGCGGTGGCGGGGTTGAATCCGGTGGTGACGTTGCCTTCCGGGTTTGATTCGGTGACGCGATCGGGGCGTTGTTCGATGCCGGGATTTAACAGGCTTTCGATGACACCTTGGAGGTGGGTTAAATAATCCTCGTTGGTGGTGCGGGCGCTGAAAAGGGATTGGCGTCGGATCCCGGCATCGATGGCGCGGAGATCGGCGCTGGAAAGATCCGTGGGCATGACCTTTTTGGCAAGCATGTGTTGGACTGCTTCACTAAATGGCATGGGTGTTTCGATGTCCATGTTAGCTGATCACGGTCTTCGGGAATTCCACGTTGATGGCGATGTAAGTGAGCCCGCGGAGAATGATGGAGCATTCGAGTGGTTCGCCCGCGGTCAATCGGCGCGCGCCATGGCGCGCTGTAATACTCGAGGCGGGGGTGAACACCTCGATGCTGGCGCAACCTTTGGGTCCGATTTCGGCGCACAATTGCGCGTCTGCGATTTCTATGTAGCCACTGCTCATGAATTGGTTCCAGCTTTTGGCGATGCCTGAATAGCGTTTGAGTGAGTCTTGCGTCATAGGTGGCTTAAATCGTTCCGGCGGGTTTGGCGCGGGTTGACGTAGTCGGTTTTCTCGATCTGGCTGATGGGGCCGGAAAGCTGTTGAGTGGTGGCGACCGCGGGCAATTCGACCTTCAATTCTTTTTTGCTGATTTTTTCCAATGTATCCATGGCGCGTTCCCAGGCTTTTTGGCGTCCGTCGGTTTGCAGGGCTTTGAGCTGGGGGAACGCCAGGCAGATTTCCCAGCGGGCGATGGCGAGGACGTGCCCACGGATCATGTCGGGTATGGTGTCAGGAGCGTCGAGCTGGTTGCCGCCGCTGATGATGTAGCCGCGGGCGGAGTTGACGACATCCACAAGGATCCGTGAGATGACGGTGGTGGAACCTTGGATTAGTGCGATGGCGCTGGCTTCACCCGGGCTGAAACCGAGGTTGGTGATATCCGTTGGATCTATGGTTTGCCACATAAAAGTTTAAATTTGGGGTGACGAATCTGCTTGAGCCTCGATCTCAGGCCAATGAATCTTGATCACTCGCAGCCTTCCGTCGGGTAGTTCCATGAATGAGCAATCGATCACGTCACCGGCGGAAAGCTTGTCCTCGTTGGATGCGGACAGCTTTCCAAGGATTTCGTTTTTGTGAATGAAGATGTCGCGCTTCTCATTTTTGTCCGGGTGCAACAGGAATCCGAATCCGCGATCGGCGAGCCATGTTTTGACGATAAGCCTGGCGCGCTCGGTTAAACGTTGGCTGTTTGGTTGGGTTTTGTTCATTTGAAAACCCGTGGCGGGGGCTCCGCCACGGGATGGAGTTTTGATCTCTATTGAGAAGTCAGGACGCTAATGCTAACGGGATAATTGGTGGCGTTGTTGGTGTTCAGGTTAACGATGGAGCTGATGTAGAAGCCGCCAAGGCCGGTCAGGTTGGTGCCGCTGAAGTAGTAATAGTGGCGGTTGACGATGTTGGAACCGAACGTGACGTTGGTGATGGGGAACGTGGCGCCGGTGAATGCACCGTTGGTAGTGGCAGGGGTGTTGGTGGTTCCGTCGTAAACATATGTGAAGTTGTAAACGTTGGTGTTCAGGTTCGTGCCGGTGTTGGATTCGGTGATCCAGATGGTGTAGGGCTGCACCAAACCGAGGCCAGCCTGGATGTAGCCATGGGGCTGATACACCGAGCTGATGAATGTGTTGGTGGAGTTGGTGGCCACGGTGGTCGGGATACCCGTGAAGGTGAAAGGGTAAAGCGACTGGGCTTGAGCGTTGATCACCATGAAGGCGAGCAAGGCGATGAGGAAGAATTGAATTTTTTTCATGGTCGGATTTTTGTCGGTTTTCAGTTTGTTGATTGAGGGGCCGCGGCTTGAGGCTTTGGCCCCTCAATCGTTCATTGGTTAGCTCACGGTCCAGCGGCGGATGCCACCGGTGTAGGTGACAACGATCTTGGAGTAATGTTCCACGGTGATGGCAACGAGCTTGGCGCTGATTTGTTGCACGAATACACGGACAGGGCCACCGCCCTGATCGGCGTCGAAGCTGGAAAAGAATCGCTTCAGATTGCTGGGATCCTCGATGTCCACGCCATCCTGGGCATACCAGGCATAGACATTGGATCCGGTCAGTTCGGTTTTGGCGCTGGCGCTAGACTGGTAGCGTTCGCGGCTCACGTAGACCTTGTCCACCATTAAACGGGCGGCGAGTTGGTCAGGCGTGTAAGCGGCGATGTTACCGTATGCGGTCGCTGTGCCGGCGGTGTTTTCGTAAGCGATGTGACGGTTTTGGAAAGCCGTGTCGCCATACATAACGCGATTGGGTCGGATGCCGGAAACGCTCGCGGCCGCGATCAATGCCGTAAGGATGTCGTTGTCGGGGTTCGCGGTGGATCCAGTTGACCATGTGACGTTCTGGTTGACGGCGCCCGCTTGAAGGGCGACCAATGCGCGGCGTAGTTCGTTGCGATACAAACGGCGGAGGAGCTTTTCTACCTTCGCGTTTTGCCATACAACGGGAACGTTGTCCAAGTCAGCGATATAGGTGAGACCCTTATTGAGCGTGCGGTCGGTGACGTCCTGTGCCTGGTAATCCACACGCTTGAAATCGGAACCAATGGCGCGGATGTCATCGGTGACTTCAGACAGGAATTCTTCGGCGTTGACGGCTTTCTTCCATTCGAACCTGCGGCTGACGTTCACCGGGGGAGCGATGAAATTCAGGGTTGCCTGAATGTCGTTGGGATCTTTCCAACCCACGGCATAGTTGGTGAGGGGTTCGCTGTAGTAGGATTCCAGGAATCGGGAATCGTTGGCGAATAGGATCTGGCCTGCCTTGTAACCGCCGCCGGTATCGGGCATGGCGATGTCCGCCTGGTTGGCGAATGCGGCTGCCGCAAGGGCTGCAGTGGCGGCACCGGTGGTGACGCTGATGCGTTTGTTGAGGATGGATTTGGATTTCATTTTTGTTTTGGCTGTAATTTTTTTTCGTTTGGGTGGTGGCAACCGTTCCTTAGAAGGAGTATTTGAACGGAACCGTCGGGATGATGGTGATGATGTCGCCCGCGGCGCTGGTCATGTCAGTGGTGATCAGTGCGCGTCCGAAGATGCCGGGGTCACCGGTGGTGGCGGCGGTGCATTGACCGAGGTTTCCGCATTTGACGGGGGCGCCATTGGCAACGGTGCCGTCGGTGACGCAGCGGATGGTCCCGGCCTTGGCGCCGATAACGGCGATACTGCAGGGAACGTCGGGGTTGGCGGCGTCATATACGTCCTGATTGATGCCGATGGGAACGTCGTTGGTGGTTGTGGTGGTGAAGTGATTGCCGTCCGTGGAGGTTTTCACCAGGAGATATCGGCTGGTGGTCTGGGGAACGTTGCTTTGATCACCGAGCATGGGCATGAGGCCGGTGTCATAGGAACCTTCGCCGATGTTGGCGAACTTGGCTTTGCGTTCGCGGGTGTAGCGCGATAGCGTTTTGGCGAAGTGTGCGATCTGAACTGCCAGGATGGCGGTCATGATGATGAAGGCAATGATTTGGAATGGATTCATGTTTTTTTTGTGGGTGGGTTTTGGGTCAGTGGATTACTTGGCTTTTTTCTTCTTCTCCTCGGCTGCTTTGTCTTCGGCGATTTGAGCATCGACGACCTCGGCTGCCTGGTCGGGCAACAAGCCCTGTTGAATTTTGCTGCTGATCAATTTTTCGCGTTCGGTTTGTTCGGCCATAATGTTTTTGGTGTTGTCTGACGTTGTTGGTGGGGGTTTACAGTTTTGCGGGTTTCTTCATTGCCTCGAATAAGGCAGGGTGGGCGCGTTGGATGGTGGTCCAGGCTTTGCCGTAGTCACCCCCATTCGAAGCCATTTCGGCTTTGACGAGCTTTTCAACGACTTCGCGACGTTCCTGGGCGTTGGCGATGCTGACCTGGTTGCCGTTGAGGTTGAGGGTGACGGATTCGGTCTTTAGCTTGGGCTGCAAGGCGATGANGGCCTGGGCTTCGTTGGCAAAGTTGGCTTCCACGGCGAGGCGGCTTTCGAACAAGGGTTTCTCAGCGGCNGTGATCTTGCCGGTGACCAGGGCGACGCCAATCANGTTGGCGATGTGCAGTTTGCGCTCGTTGGCGAATGCGGTCTTGCCGGATTCAACCTGCTGGGTGAGCGTGGTGATGGAGTTTTTGGCGGTGGCCAGTTCGCCATCGACCCTCGCCTTTTCGTTGGCCAGGGTGGCTTTTTCGGTGGCGAGTGTGTCGGCGGACTTGGCTTTTTCCCCGAGAGATTTGAGAGCCTCGGAGACCTGCTCTTCAGTTGCTTCATTGGCAATGGTGATTCCATAGCCCGTAAGCGCTTCGATGATTTTTAGCATGGTGTTTTCTTTTTTTTGGTTTGCGGTCTCCTTCTCGTTCAACAATTGAACGGGGAGGTTCGGGCGGTTGGTAAGCGCCGCCGAAATCAGTTTGGAAGGGCGATATACTTTGGCGCCCTGGTATTCGCCGATCTCTTCGGCGTCCCAGTATCCGGAGAAGGCGCGCAGTTTTTTGTTCTCGATAATGTCGCTGCCTTCATTGGTAAAAACGGGCTTGCAATAAAGTCCATCGGCGCGGACTTCGAGATCCACGATGGTGCCCTTGGGGTTTTTGTCCGGGTATTCGTTGGCCACGGTGGGGACATCCCCGTGGCCGGCGAAGATGGGGCAGCCGGTTAAATAGCGCTTAACGCTTTGGTAAAGGCTTTTGAATTGGCTCACCATTCCGTCGGCGGCCTGTTTATCGATGCGCTGGATGGCGTTGACCTTTTTATAGGTTCCGTCCTGCTGTTTAATGATGGCTTTGCCGGGGTAATCGCCGAAGGGGGCGAGCATACCCCATCCGTCGTTGCTCAGGCTAATCTCGTTGATGAATGCGATGGCTTGAACGGTTTTCATTTAAGATCCTTTCTTGGCGGCCAGACCGTTGGTGAGCGCGGTGGAGATGATGTTGTAAAGGGCCTGCGCGGTGGCGGGATCCTGGTTAATGTCCTTCAGTTTGCCAGGCAGAGCTTTGAGGAAGGCTTGCAGGCGGTTCTCGAACACGACGTCATCGTTGATGGCGAGAATGGCGTTGAGCTGGTCGTAAACGGGTTTCAGGTCGGCGACCAGGGCTTGAACGAATTCGTGTTTTCCGGCTTCGTTTAACTTCGCCGCGACGAGTCCGGCATCTTCGTTGGCGATGCTGGGGTCTTCGGTGTCTTCGGGGTCTTGGGGATTATTGCCGGGCTGCGGCAGTGGTGCTGCAGCGGGTTTCAGGAGGATGTCATCCGCGTCGGGTGTTGGCCTGCCGTAGCGTTCGAGGGCGGCCTGGACGGACATGGGGGCTCCGGCGCTGAGGAGGAAAGTGTCGATCTTGATTTCCTCATCGATGTTGGATTGCGCGGCGGATTTGATTCGGATGTAGGCGAGCTGGGGAGCGTCTTCGCCGAAATGATAATTGAGGACAAAGCGTGAAACGTTGCTGGTGAGGGTTTCACCAAGCCATTGGGCGTCGTCCTGCTGAAGGATTTCGGTCTCGCCCTGTTGGCGGTTGGATCCGGAGGAATGTTCCCGGCTGCTGGTGCCGAGATCGCCGCCACGCCAGAGAGTGACCATGGCGCGGTCCATTTTATCGACCAGGGGATCGTATTGGGTTTGACCGGAAGATTTGCTTTCGATCATCTCGATCGAAGCGCCGTCATTCACCACGGCGGCGAATTCGCTGGAAAAGTTTTGGACGGCTTCGACCAGGGAATCCCATTCGGGGCTGGATTTGATGGCGGAGGTTTTTCCGAGGATCCCGGGCATGGCGAGCTTTTCATTGAACGCCACCCAGTCTTTCAAACTGAGCCCCTTATAGATATAGGCGATGGAACAAGCTTCCATGAGGCCATCCCCGGCGGTGACGAGCCATTCGGCTGGGGCCATGCCGCCTCCATAGACGGAGAACTCGCTGGGCAAGAAGCGGAGGCTGCCGGTGGTGTTCTCGAACCACCAGAGGGGACAGAACTTGAATTCGGCGGAAAGATCGCCGGAAGCGGTGGGGGTCCAGATGATTTCATGGACGGCCCAGTATTTACCGACGGCATCCATCATTTGGCGGAGCAAAAGCGACATGCCGCCGGTTTCGGATCCGTTCAGGGCGGTGGATGCGGAAATGTGGTTGTAGAAGTATTCGAGCTTTTCCTTCTGGGCCATGGCTTCCGGGGAATCATCCATGGTGACGATCTCCCATCCGTGACGGGCGGCGTCCTTTTTGCGTTTGCTGGCCACGGCGCTAAGAGTGTAATCCCGCTTCTCGATGGAATCCCAGGTGATGGCGGCGTTGCGAAGGAATCCGAGCCGGAACGATTCCAAATAGGTCCCCAAAAGCGCTGGGGTCAGGTTTGGAATGGGGTTGAACCGCGTGCGGATGCTGTATAACACCCGTTCGGCGGAGATGTCGGGGGCCTTGGGAAGGCGCTTTTTGAGGTTGGAGGAGTTCAAATTAGCCATGGTTTACCCCCTTGAAGCCGAATCCCGTCAAAATGCGGGTGTAGCCACTTTCTGGAAGGTGCTTAATTTTCGTGTAATGGTGCTTAAAAATTGCCGACACCCCCCGAGCGGTGTCTTGACACCCCTCAAACGCTCTAATGTCAAATTTGGAGGTCATACGAGCATTCCTTTCTGGCGGGGAATCCGGTTGGGGACGTCCCGGCGGCTTTTGAGGGGGACGGCCTGGTAGCTGAAGGGGCCGGAATGGGTGTCTCCGGCGCGGATAGCCAGGGCGATGGACCAGAATCCGTCGGCATGACCTGCCTCATCCCGGGTGGCGGCGATGGAAACACGTCCGCCGGGGCTGACCACTTTCTCGGGTTTTCGGAGATCGTCGCGCAGATCCTGTTCGGCGGGGATCTCGATGCGCTTGTCTTCGAACACGGCGAGCATGTTGGTGGCCATGATCTCGGTGACGCGGGCGGTGGGATGCTTGCGTCCCTCGGCGGCGATCCGGTCGGTGATGGGTTCGGTGGTGGCAAAATTGACGCCGTGGATCCGGCTCATGCCGTGTTTGTCCTGAAGATATTCGACGAGGCCAATGCCGAGCCCGGTCATATCCCCCATGTAACAACGGAACTTGGGCATGCCACAAACGACGTCGAGCTGCTTCTGTTGATCGGGGAGGCGCATGTTCGTCATGCGCAACATGGCGATGACGCGGCGAAGGTGGCCGAGACGCTCGATGACAGTGACCATGGAAAGGTCGCGATTGCGTCCGATGTCGTTGCCAACTTCCAATTCGCCACCGGCTCGTAGCATCCGGGCGATGCTGGCGGCGGTCCAAGACTGGGCATCGATGGTGATCAGGGAACGTTCCGCGGCGGAAATCAATTCGTGGGTGAGAAGGGTCATGTTCTCATCCGCGAACCGGCATTCGTAGTTCTGATCGTAAGCGGCTTTATCTAGGGAACGGGAACGGGCTTCGTCCGGGGTGATGGGTTTGCGGGACTGGGGATCCCAGACTTTGACGCCCATCTTATATGCAGCAGTGCGGGTGACGCGGGAAACGTCGAACCCGGAAGCCGATTTGAAAAGTGTGCCATCGTCGGGCCCGGGGCCGGAGGCGAGGCGATAGAACATGTTATGCTTGCCATTGCCGGTGGAAGCGATGCGGCATTGGAAATCCGGGTTGCTGCTCAGGATGGGCTCGGCGGCTTCCCAAATGGCGGCGCTGTTTTCGTGGAACGCGAATTCGTCCAGGATGAGGTCGCCAGAGAAACCGCGAGCGGTGCGTGGGTTGGCTGCCAGGACAATGATGCGGCCGGTTACGGAAACACCTTCGTCGTTGGGTAAAGCAATGCGGACCTCCATGCGCATGTTCTCATACGTGAGATCGGGCGACATCTCGGCGGTTTCAACGGATGCGTTGAGTTTGGCGAGGATGTGGCCGAGCTTATCGGTGTGATCGCGGCATTTCTGAACGAACTCGCCGCCGTTGGCGCGGGAGTTGGAAAGAACGGTGACCAATCGACCGGGGCGGGAAAGAAGACGATCCACGGCCCAGGCGCTGAGCGTGTGAGATTTGCCGATCTGACGGGACCAGTGAAGGATGCAGATACCCGACGAACGGTTCATGAACACAGGGAGTTGATATTCCCGCATGCCGACCAATGGTTTTTGGGGTGCGGGTTTCATTACTCGGGGGCGGCACCGAAGAGCGCGAGGCGGATCTGGTTAATCTTCTCTTTATTATCCACTCCCTGTTTGCTGGCAATGGCGCGGAGCGTGGGGAGATGTTTCAGACAGGCGCTGGCGGCATCGAACTGGAATTTATCCTTGGCGAGGTTGAGTGCCTCGGCATCCATGGCCTGCTTGCGACCGTTCATCACCAGCTTGGTAAAATTGAAAATGGTTTCGGCATCCAGTTCACCCTTGCCTTCGGTGGCCTTGTCGAAAGCAATCTGGCCGGCAGTTTCCAGAAGGGCGTTATAGATATCCGCCGGGTTCTCCTTGAACTTGGCCACAACCTCATTCGCCTTCTTGCGGCTGGAGACGATGCGATCGAGCATGGCCTGTTGCGATGCGATCTGGTAAAATGTGCGGACCGACTTCACGCTGATGGGCGTCTTGAATTCTTCCGTGGCCCGTTTTGCGGCATCCTCATAACTCATGTTCTCATCCACAATCCATGCCGAGAGCTTTTCCCGTTGAGCCGGGGAAAGCTGCAATGCCTTGGCGTTGGAGTTGGGTTTGCGCATGAGATCGGTTTTTAGTTTTGGGCGAGGAGATCGCGTCCGTTGGCGGTGATGCGCCAGCGACGAAGTTCAGGGCTGATGGTTTTTTCCGCGACAGCGATAAATCCTTTGTCCTGCAAATATTGCAGCTCCTTCTGGAGAATCGATTCATCCACCACCCGGAACCCCTCGGCGCGGATCGAACTGAGCAAGATGCCTTCGCCCAGTCCGAAGCCCTCGGCGGCGTCGAGGTAGCGCAGGAGACTCAAGCGAACGAGTTCGCGCTGGCTGGGGGTGAGAGCGGTCATATCTTGTTGGTGTTCTTGAGGAGGGTGATGATCTCGTTGGGCAGAACGCGAATGGTTTCCTTGACGTCGTTCAGGTTGGATTCCACTTCGACGCGGGTCTGCTCGATCTTGTTATAGATGGCGGAGGAGGATCGGCGGCGTTCCTCCTCGCCGAAAGCGCGATCGGTGTTCATGCGCTCGTAGATGTCCTGGATTTCCTGATCTCGTTTGTCTCGTTGCTCCTTGAACTGTTTGCGCAGTTCATCGATGGCTTCGGTGTGGGCTTCGAGGGCGATGTGAAGTTCGCCGTTGGGCGGTTCCTGTTCCTTGCCCTGGCGACGTTTGAAAAAATCGTCCATCTGGTTGGCGAGCATGGCGATGGCGCCGAGGCCCATGAGGAGCCAGCCGATTCCTTGATAGCTGATTTGGGGTGTGGATGAGACTTCGGCAATCATGCTTTCAATGCGTTCAGTTTTTGGATGTAACGGTCCATGCTGTGGTCTTCGATGAGTTTGGTGACGCCAAGCGCGAGCGCGACTGGACCGGATCGGCGCATGCGCCAGAATGTGATGGCGTCACAAATGATGTGAATGAAAAGGGTCGGGTTTTCGACGGCGGTGTCATCGACCAGGAACTGGCACTGGCCGCTGTGCCGGTAGCCGACGAGCAATCCGGGCAGGCGGGTGACGATGTCCAGTTCATCGACAAACCGAAAGTGGCGGCTGCCGAAGTTTGCTTTGCAATTGCTGGAGAACTGGCCGTCGCCTACGCGGGGCTGTCCGAATGTATAAACGCCTTTGAGCGTGGTGGCGTCGTTGACTCGAGTGTAAAGGTGCGCCAGCAGCACGGCGATCGCTCCGCCGAGGGAGTGCCCGGTAAAGATGACGGGCTTGCCGATCTTCACCAGGGCGGCGTCCACGCGATCAGCCACGGCCTGGTAGGCTTCGTAGAATCCCGAATGGACACGACCGAATTCATCCTGGTGCAGATAGAGGGGACGCATCCAAGCTTCGGCATCGAGGAGCCATTCACGGAGGGAATCTGTTCCTTTGACGGCCACGATGACGTAGGAGCCGAGGTCGGTGATGTGAACGCGGGTATCGGTCGGGTCGTCGTGGATGGCGATAGTGGCCGGATCCTCGGCGTGGCCATAAGTTGCCTTGGCGTGCGCTGCGCACTCGCGGGCTTGGGCCCAGCTCACTCGGGATATGTTGTTCTCTTCGTTCACGTTTGGGTTTCTTTGGTTAGCCACGGATGAAACACAGATTGAACACGGATGGGGAATCAGTCGGCCTTGGTGAATGTGAGATAATATTTTTCCCCTACTTTCAATTTTCCAATGAGCGCCGGGTTGTTGACGGTCATTGTGAGCTTGCCGTCTGGAGTCCACTTGGCGAATGAGCTGTCATCGCTGGTGCCATCCTGGTGGAAAGGTTTTTCGCTGACGGCCTGGAAAGTAAGGCGTTGAGCGATTAGTTCGGGGGGGCGGGTCGCGTCTGCGATGTTGACGTCCTCGACTTGCATCACTTGGAATTTGGCAATCATGGTGTTCATGTGAGTTTTTAAATCCGTGTTTAATCCGTGGCTAAAAATCAGAATGTGAACCCGGTGAAAATGACCAGGTTGGGGCGTTTGCTGGTGTGATGGCTGGAGAGGTCCACACTGATGCCGAGTCCGGCGTAGGTGTTGGGGGTGAGTGCTTTCTTGGCGCGCAGCCCGATCTCGGTCGTGAATTCCTTGTTGAGAAAGGAATAGCCGGGGTCCGCGTATGCGGTGATTTTGGTATCGGTCAGGATGTAGTTGATGCCGATGCCCGCCTGCTGGCTCAGGATGGTTCCGGCGATGCCTGCATTCTTGGTGACGCTTTCCAAGCTCAATGCGGTGGAATTGGTGATGAGCGTATAGATGCGGTATTCGAGGCCGAGGCTGGCGGCGACGTTGACGCCGTCCACGTATTCAGCGCCGGTCCAGAAATCAAAACGCTTGGAAGGGGCGAAGGTGTTTGTCAGCGCCGAGTTCTGGCTGCTGAAGTAGGATTGAACGGTGGAAAAGAAAGTGGGGACGGTGTTGGTGTCGCCCGTGGTGGCGGCCTGGGCATGGGCGCCGAGGGTTGCCAACAGCGTGGCGATGATGACAAGGATGATGGATGCGAGTTTGTTTTTCATAATGGATGGGGTCACTTTGTTATGGGTTGGAGGTGAAAGGGCGGAAGGACCGGGGTGTTGTGTTCGCGGGCTGGGGTCGCGAGGTGTCCTTGTGGGGGATTGACATCCCCGGTCCTTCCATAAAACAAAAAAGAACCGGTCGCCCCTGGTATGGGGTAACTGGTTCTTTTGACTTCTTGGTTTTCCCGGAGCCCGTTGATCACGCTCCCACTTTGTGGGAGTGATTCTTAAAAGGCTACGTCACCACTCGGACGCTTCGCTCGGTGCGGTGAATAACTTTCTTTTTGGTCACTTTTTTTCATCCGATTTGTTAGCCACGGATGAAACACGGATTGAACACGGATGGGGGATTTAGCGGCTTGAGGGTATTTCGTTTGTCATGCTTTCGTTAATGTGTTTGGTTTCAGCATCAAAAGCTTTTTGTTCAGCTTCTAATTTTTCCTCAAATTGTTTCATCGATCTTTTATAATCAAACATGCATTTAAGAACCTTAAAATTCTCGCCAGATACCACAGCAAAAATATAGGGCTCCGTAATTCTTTCAACACCACCCACCTTGTTTATAAATTCAGCGGTAACATCTCCTGTCCATTGATTGGCATCCTCAAAATTGCTTCCTTTCCAAACAAAAGCGTCAACGATCCGGGAAATTCCCACAATGTGATTGCTGGCTTCCGCCATCATCAACGGGATCGCTTCCTTGTCAAAATCGCTCCAAGTCTTTTCAGGGGGAGCGGGTGGAGGCGGTTTTGTAGCCATAAAAGCAATAATGCAAAGTCCCAGAACCCCGATGAAAAGTGAGATCGAATAAACATAAAGATTCTGGGAATCCTTTTTTTGGATGGCCAATTGAATGAAAACTCCACATGAAGGACAATTAATGACCTGACCTCCCATTTCCTCTGGCGTTTCGACCGGTTGTCCACATTTGCAAATCGTTCTCGTTGGCATAAGGCTATCTCCTATATCTTCTCCGCATATCTACGATGGGATAAATGAACCGGAATTTTTCTTGGGGCAGTTCGATTTTGTCGTAGTTGAGATTTTCACTCAGCAAAACAATTGTTTTCCCTCCTGGTCCAGTTCGCATAAATCGCTTGAGTAAAACACCATGGTTTTCTGCTAGCCGTGCCACCACAATGTCTTTGTTGCGAGGCTCCGCATTTGGTGAGAAAATGAGAATGTCTCCTGCATGTATTTCGGGCTCCATGGAATCTCCTTCCGCAAAAAGTGCAAATGCGTTTGGGTCTTTGCATTCCGTTAAAACCATTTCCTCGATCTGATCGGCAAGATCAGCATAATCACCAGCCTTGCCACATGATGCCCATGATACAATAGGCACCATTCTGCCGTTATTAAATTGAGAAACGCTCGTCCTGTCTTGCGCTATTCCCTGGGGTGTTTTTTTAAGCTTAACAATTGTCTGTTTAAGACTTTCCCTTTCAGAAGCAAGCCGAAGGGATGTCATCATCAACTCCGAAGCTTCTTGATGTCCACCTCTGACCTTGCGAAGTGTTTCTGCCTTAATCCCGGCTTCTGCAGCCAATATTTCTGCAGGCAAGCCAGATGCATTCAAAAACGATTCAATTTGAGCCACCTGTTGAGGGTTTTTAACGGGCATAAAAATTTGTCATAAAAAGACGTTGACTGTCACAATCATCCGTCGTATTGTCTTATTGTGACTGTTAACAACATCTCTAATAAACATCGGAAATGGCGCAAAGTCAAGATTCGCGTGATTGAGCGTTTTGGAACGATCCGGGCCGCTGCGAAGGAATTAAAGTGTCACCCAAACGCTATTCGGTATTCCACCGAGGGAAAGTGCCCTAACGTTCAACGCAAACTGGAGGAAATTCTTGGATGAGCAAAACACGTGAATATTTTTTGGCGGAATGCGCCGCTCATGCCCGCAATCTTTCTGTGGAGAACTCTGCCGCATTTATTTCGGGGCTGCTTCAATCCGTGACCGAAGGTGAGGATCTCGATTCGATTAGGCGCATCTACAACGCATTAGCCGATTGCGACAATCAACTCGAATTGATCCAGCGGGGTCAAATGAAACTGCAACTCGATGCATCGTCACGCAATAAAGGGGGGCATTCTAAATGACTGCCGATTTTGGACCCTCAATTCGTCGCGCTCTTTCGGCTCCTTGCCGTTACGATTTTCTCAAGGGGCATTCTCGCATGACCGGCAGGGATTCGTTCGTCCGTCTTTCGAGCATTGTTGCCATTCTAAAAACAGGTGAGGCGTTTAACTGTTCAACCCTGAGCCGGATCACCGGACTGAGCACAAAGACAATCAGCAGGGATATCAATTTTCTTCGGAGGCAGGGTGTCCGCATTGCTTACGCAAAAGAATTTCATACCTATCGGCTGAACAGGGAATGCTCTCTTCCTCCGCAATTCGATTTCGTCAATTCAACAACAAGAAAGGGATCGCAATAATCATGTATTCAACATTTGAACTTACGCTTGGGATCGTGGCCGTGGCGGCCGGGCTTGTCAGTGCGGCGGTCATGGCGTGCGTGGCGCTGGCGGCTGCGTGCGAGGAAATGTCGCTGCGGATGTCCGAGGAGGCGGTGGGCATCGATGTGCGCCGTGTCCTTGAGTTGAACCCTTCAGCCATTCGGAGGGTGGCATGAAAGAGACGATTTTCTATGTGGCTCTTTTTGCGGTTTCCATTTTGTGGGCGCTGGGGACTGGAATGATCATTGGTTATTTGCGCGGGCGGGCGCATGGGGTGTGCTCGCGGTTTGCCAAAGGAAGTTCATTCGATGGGGAAAAGGTGGTTAGCCACGGATTGAACACGGATTAAACACGGATACTGATATGAACCCGAACCCGGATTTTCAAAAGGCGATTCACCAGGAAGTGGCTTGGAAGAATCCCGAGATGCGCACGTTTGCGGTGGCGCTGGTGCGCGGTGCGTTGACATGCGGTTCTCCGCATTTCACGACCGACGTGGTGCCGGACACGATGCGCGGATCGGGCACGGGAATTGCCGGGAGCGTGGTGGAGTTGCTCAAGAGCGCCAGTGTGATCGAGCCGGTGGGCCATAAGTCGGCGGACGGATCCTGGTATGCGAAGCG
>JGI26470J50227_1000422_pt1 | contig 17651 bp, 8 predicted proteins | sample FreactTroBogLake_FD_50227 | JGI IMG/M metagenome (IMG submission 50227) | reverse complement strand
AGTGTCAAACTTCTTGAAAACTCCAGCACTTTCTTCAAAAAAATTGAGGAAACAAAACAATGCGCCCAGCTTGAACATTACAAAGCTCACGCTTCAGAAGACGGCATGGAGCCGTTGTTCTTCAATATAGTATCTTGGGCTAGGCGTTGCGATGATGGCTATGAGTGGGCTAAGAAGCTTGGGGATATGCACCCCTACGATGAGGACAGGATTAACGCTAAGTGGCACTCTACCAAAGGCCCAAGTCCTTGCCTAAAGCTAGACGAAGTAAACCCCGGCATCTGCACAGGCTGTCCACACTTTGGGAAAATTACTAACCCTCTGGTATGGGGTAAAGAGCTAAAGACTGACAATACTGAGAAAGAGATTGTGGTAGAGCGTGGCTTGCCTGTTGACGAAGAAGTTGTAGAAGTTGATGCACCAGTAGTAACTAAGCCAGTCCCACCAAGAAACTATAGCTATGGTCAGAACGGCGGTATCTATGTAGATCAGACCATAGAAGACGCTCAGGGAAACAAAACGCGTAAGCAGATCATGCTACTGCCATATGATGTATTCGTGGTAGATATTTTGAATCGCAACGGCGATCACATTGTTCACATGGTAGCGTGTAGACCTGAGGGGAATGTAGATGTCTTGCTTCCACAACGGGCGGTAGTTAGTAAAGACGAGACAGTTAAAGCGCTGGCTAGTCAAAACATTATTGCTTCGTTTGGTTCAGGTAATGATAAAAACTTGTTTGAGTATGTAAGAGCCTGTGTAGAGCAAGCTAGTGCCAACAAGAAAGCCATCAAGATTCCTAATAACTGCGGCTGGCAAGAAGATAAAACCTTCGTATACAACAGCCACATCTATACGCCCACAGGCAAGAAAATATTTGTGCCTACCCCCGGCTTGGAAAACATTAACCAGCACACCGCCCCATCAGGCAACATAAACGATTGGCGGGATGTCATTAACTTGTTTATCAAGCGGGAGATTTGGAACATTCTGACTATGGGCTTGGTCGGACCTGCATCATTGCTTATGGAGTTCTCGGGCTTTAACGGCATGACATACCACTTAGGCTCAAGCGAATCAGGAACAGGTAAGTCATTGGCGCTATCTATTGCTGAAAGTTTCTTTGGTCAGCCCGGAATGTATCGTGTAGGTCAGGCAACATCGGCAGTAGCTTTGCAACAACGTCAGGGTATTTTGGGTAGCTTGCCACTAGTAACTGATGAGATTACCGCTAAGAACCGAGGCGACTTTGAGTGGCTTCCTATCTTCTTGCTAGACCAGTCGCAAGGTAAAGGCAAAGAGCGTATGGAGAGTAACGCCAACAAGGAACGCTTGAATGTTCTGAATTGGAAATCAACCGCTTTACTAACTTCTAACACCCACGTCTTTGACTTCTTAGGCGGTATGCGCAAGCACGCTTCCCAAGCTGAAATGTTGCGGGTTCTAGAAGAATGTCCTACTGTTAAACTAGAATGGAACGAAGTAGAATCAGCAATACTAGATAAGCTAAAAACCAACTACGGCGTGGCAGGCGATATGCTAATACGCTGGATGGTTCAGAATCAGGAGATAGTCCGTGAAGTATACAAGAAAACCCACGAGTCACTTAAGAAAGAATTTGAGTCGACAAACGACGAGCGGTACTGGTCTGCTGGTAATGCTGCTGTGGTTGCTGTTACTATTCTACTTGGTTCTAAATATTCCAACGTTATTGATATCCCAGTTGGGCCAGTCATCAAAGTCCTTCGGGGTATGGTTGATAGGGCGAGGATTGTAGTATTCGGTTCTAGAAAGTCTGCTGAAGATGTATTGAACGCATACACTAGAGAGAACTACGGCAAGTTCATTGTAGTTAAAGACTATAACGGCAAGCTAGAAGCCATGCTTGGCGACGGCGGTGTGGTAGACCAAAGTATTACACGCTCACAGATTGCAGGGCGGGTAGACCATAACGTGACGCAAGGCTACATAGATTACTATATTGAAGAACAACAGCTTCGCTCACATTGCGTTACCATGAGTTTCGGTTACTCGGAATTTAAAAAGCAGATGGAATCTTTGAAGCATTTCAGCGTAAAGTATCTAAAGAAGAATATGCTGGCTAAAACCAAAGGTCCTAGTATGCGAGTTAACGTGATGCAGATTAGCCGCCGTATAGACGAAGAAGATGGGCAGGAAAGTTAGAGTTCACTACCCTTGGTTGACAACGCCCCCCGGTGGGGCGTTCTTTGTTCCTACTCTAAGACTGGCGGAAACCCGAGAAGCTGGATTAAAAGCCGCCGTCTATCATCAAGTTAGGGCTAAGGCAGAGTTCGGTATTTTTAGCGGGAAGATTGGCGTTTTGTTTCGGCGACCGACTTAGTAAACTCTTGGGCAAGTTGCGCTCTAGCTTGTTGTAGCTGTGTTAGCCTATCACGCTTTTGAACCGCAAACTGCTGTGGATCCGTGCCGGGGGGTAGCTTTTGTTCTTTAACTGCACGAATCGCACCCGATAACTGGTCTAGCTGAGCTTTCATACTTTCTGCCCCAGCACCTAAACCAATCTCAGCTTCGCCGTGTTTCTTCAAATACTCTTCCGCACCTTTAACATCACCTGTTTCAGCTAAGTGTTTATATGTAGCGCTGGTTTGAGATGCTTTTTGCAGAACTTCGTAAGCACGTTGGGTAATACCACCCGCATCTTCAGGCTGGAACATTTGACCAAACACAGGCAAGTCAGACATTGTGCCGTCAGGTTTTACGTTAGATGGATCAGCAAGCATTGGGTTAACGAGCGAAGCAGTAGTTGTAAACAAACCACCAAAATAGTTACGAGCTAAGTAGTCTAACTTAACTGGCGAAATTCCTAACATACCGCCAAGCATCTTGGCTGGCTCGCTAGTTGTGTCATAAGCGCGTTGGCCGGGTTCTAGCGCTTGTAGGCGCTTGCTTTCAATATCTTGACCGGTATACAACGAACGATTCATAGCTAATTCAATAGGGGCTTTAATAGCTGTTGGCACACCTAATGGGTTAGTCTGTTGCAGAACAGTACTAATGGCATCTAATCCCTCTTTGGCTGCATCATCTTTGTACGCCATATTCACAAGAGCTTCGGGTAAAGCTTTAAATATATAGCCCGCTTCAAATGGAATCGGCAGTCTAAATGATTCCTTACCATCCTTGCCAAAACCCGGCACAAACCAATTTAAATACTTCTGATCAGGCGTTGCGTTGTTATATGCTTCGTTATCTTGGTTAGCAATCGCATACAAAATCGACATACCAGCAATCATAGCGCCACGTTTAATTAACTTGTTTTGCAAGTCTAGTTTTTTAGCGTATGGCATCTTGCCAGTAAACGCTTTGTACATCACGTTATAGCCTTGAATCGCTGAGTTAAAGAACGGCACCATTGTGTTAACCCAGTGCATCGAAGGGGAAGCGCCACGAGTATTAAAGTTCATCGACTCCATTGTGGCAATCTGCGCTTCCATATCCGTCAAGCCCTGCTTGCGGAAACTATCATACAGAACTGAACGAGTAGAAGCATCAGCCTCAGACGCCATCTTATCCATAAACGCCATAGCACCAGATACGCTAGCTTTACCCGACTGTAATCTTGTGACTATTTGATTTAAATCCTCAGCACGTCCTGTGTAAACTTCCCCACCCAAAATACCTGACTCTTGCAGATGTTTATTAGTCTCACCAGCACCACGCACAGCATTGTTAACTTCCTTAAGCGATGACAGAATAGGTGTGAAATTAGCCCCTGTTGTTAGCCAAGCGGACATTGGATCACGAACTAACTGCTTGTAGGCATAGAAAGGATTGCGTGTAACGCCTTTACGAAGCCAGTTAGCTGGCACGCCCATCAACCGCACGATACCCGGAAGCTGAGTTGGGATACCTTCCATGCCTTTGACCAGCAAGTTAGGATCAATGTCGCTAAACTCTGCGTTCTTACCTGTATCAATAACAGCGTGGTAGTCTTTGCCGTTAGCTTTAAAACGGATTACATCAGGGCGTGCTTCGCCATCACCTTTACGAATCTCCGCAATACCTAAGTCTTGTAGGGTTCTAGCTACGCTGGAGGTTGCGTTGTTGCGCAAAGCCATTTCGGTAATCATATTGGTGTTTTGTACAGACGACTTAAAGAAGTCTTGAATCTTCTGATCACCGCCAACCAACTCATGCAAGTATGGCTGGTCTTTTAATGTGCCGATACGAATAGGGGTTTCAGAACCAATTACCAAATCAACTACACCACCTCGTGAACGATAGTATGGAATATAGTTTTTATTCTTAAACTCGGCGGCTTTCTCTTTAGAGATGTAGCCTGAGTCTGCTAAGCTGTCAATCAAGCCGTTATTGTATTTTTGATAGGTTTCAAACGCCTTAACAAACGCTGGGTCAGCATCGCCTGACTTCTTAGCAGCTTCTAGCATCTGTGGGGTAATATTAGCGCTAATCTCTCCATCAGCCAATAGCTTTTTGTAACCAACAACTTCCGCACGCTTAGCCGCAGCATAGGCGGTAAACATTTCATTGAGCGCTTGTGGGTTGCCCTTTTCAGATTGCAGTAACTCCTGCAATACTTGCTTCATACCGGGACCACCTGACGAACGAATAGTTACTTCGCCTGTGATTGGGTCTTTAAAGAAAGTACGGGCGCCGTTGACTACAGTCTCGCTAGAAATATTAGTGCGCTGTCCGTGTGCCAGCAAGTTATACATCATCTGCGAAGCTGGGCCTGTCTCACCCATACGACGCCAAATTTCTTTAAGCGGGGCTAAGCGGTCGATAAACTGCGTATTAAATGCCGCCAAGTTACCTTTGAGAGAATCTTTAACGCCTTTTGGTTTAGCAACTAAATGCCCAGCTAACTGTGCAAGTGGGTCAGATTCATCAGAGAACTTAGCTTTGCGAAATGCCGGTTCGAGCCTAATTTGTCCCGTAGGTAAAATACCCGCCTCAAAAGCGTTTTTAGCATCTTTAATAATACTAAATATTTCCGCATCACCCACGTCCATAAAACGCTTTAAACCATGGTCAGCCAACCATCTTCTAACTGCGCCGACAAGTTCTTTAATAAATCTGCCCGCTTTTGCAACTAACGAAGTGTCTAAAGGTTTTTCAGCTACGTGAGCAATCATTTCACGTAAAGAAACTAACATTTCATTTTCAGGGGTTAATCTAGGATCTCTAGCTCTAGCATCACGAACGGCATTTACTACGTCATTAAGCACACCCATTTCACGAGCCATGCGGATAATACCGCCGGGTTGGGATTCAATCTTACGGCCTAAATCTACTAAACCTTTTACACCAAGCAAACGATCTACGCCATAGTGTCCAATAGCTTCGTGTGCTAACGTGCTTTGAAAGTCTTGCAAATCTGAATGTTTATCTCCAACAGCAACTATTGTTCCATCAGGTAGTACGGCGCCTTTCATACTAGCCAAATCATCAGGACTAAACTGAGATTTAATGTCTTCAGGTAATTGTTCTGCTGTATCAGCGTATGCAAAACGAGTATCTTGACGCAAACCTTTTCTAAAAGCATCGGCAATTAATGCTGTACCTTTTAAGTCTGCGCCTTGTTCCCCCGCACCTTTTCTAAATACTATGCTGCCAGTCTTTTTATCATAAGAATAATCTTGTTGATAGTCGGGTTCATATGCACGTTCAGAACGCCGAGCGTCTTCAATTTGTTTAGCCACTTTTTTGTTTGCTTTAGCAGTAGCGGCTTCCGCTGCGCTAGGCCTAGATTTAGCTTTTTTAGCTGGCCTATCTCCAAGCACGCTTAAAGCTTTGAGCGCCGCTTCTCTTTCATCTAAAATCTTTTCAAGTTCTGCCGCACGCTTTAATTGCTGATCCGCTAATTTTTTCTTGCCGTCTTGAACACTCTTAATAGCAGCTTGACGCAGTTCTTTAGCAACCTGTTTCATTTCTTTAGGAGCCATCTTATAAGATACAGGCTCTTTTAACTGCTTCATTTCTTTAGCAGATTCTTCTGCGGCTTTTTGTTTAGCAGCTAACTCTTCTTCAGGTTTTGCGGGGAAACGTTTTTCAGAAATAATGCGAGCAACAGTAGGCTCTTCGTGCCCAAATCTACCGCCTTGAGTTACAACTTGTTTTAAAGTTTTTGAGGGCAGCTCTGCCAGACGTTCTGCAGATGCCTGTTCTTCTAAACGCGTAGCTTTTAGTTGTTCTTCAAGATTGTTATTATATGCAGCTTCGTCTTTACCTATTTTTGCACGAGCTTCCGCAATTGCGGCCCTAGAAACTGCCTCAGGTGTTTTTGCGTATTCTTTTTCTAGTTTAGCTAAAAGCTTTTTTTCATAGTCTATATTAGCTTTTTGGATTTCATTAGCGCGGGCATGCAGTTCATCTATCTGTTTATTACGTGTTTCACTTATATCTAAAATAAACTGTATTTGACGTTCAAAGGTAAAAAGTCTAGATTCAGTTTCATCACGGTTTTTTAATAGCTTGTTTCTTTTTTCTGCAAACTCTTTAACTTTTTCAGGTTTTTGTGGTTGAATTAAATTGTCGTGCCTACGCAAAGCTTTTTCGGCGTCATTAAGTTCTTCTGCCGTTGCTTGAGCTTTTTTAATAAGTTTTCCGCGTTCTTGCCATAACTCCGATGCTTGATCTCTAAGTTTAGCAACTACTTTATCGGCATTTAATATGTCATCTACAAAAGTGCGCTGTGCTTCAAGCTGTTTAACTAAATCTTGTGCTTTAACAACTGTTCTTTTTTCATTAGCCTCACGGTACTTAGTAGCTCGTTCTGCGGCGGCCTCAATAACTTTTTCAGCTTTTTCTTGCGACAACTTAAACTTAGCCGCTTGACTATCCACAAACCGCATTAAGTTTTTATTTGACGCTCTAACAACGGCAAGAGGCTCTAGCTCTTTCTCACCAAACAATTCACGTTGTTCTACATTAACACCAGCAGGCTCTTCACGCTCTGCTTTTTCTTTCTCAAGCGCTATGCGCTCATCTTCCTTACGTCCAGCTTCTACTTCTTTCTCAAGCTGGCGAATCTTTTGCAGGTCGGGAGTTTTCTTAGACTTTTCAGTACGCAGCATTTGAGCTGCGTCACGTTCTTGTGACGTGAAGAAAGGTTTTTCACCCTGAGTAATTCTTGCAGGACCTTCAGCGTATTTATTTTTAAGTTTGTTGATTACATTTTCAAAAGGCGTAGGTTGATCTGCATCCATTCGTGTAAGCGCAGATACGTTATTACCTTTAACTACGCCAGCTACGGCATCTCTAACGCCAAAAGATAACTTTAAAGCTTCATCAGTAGTTAGAGGTTGCTGTTTATTAGCCTCACGTTGCGCATTTACTTCTTCTAAAACAGACTTAACGTAGTTACCCGATATAATACTTTCAGAATTTGGGCTAACAGGACCGCCATTAACGGTATCACTAGCAACGTCATGTAAACTTTCGTGCGCATTACGTTGAGCATTTTGCGCATCTTTTATTTTAGACTCGGGTGTTTTAGTAGATTCAGCTATCGTAGTAGCTAAACGGTTTTTTAGTGCTCCCATATTAGCTATAGCTGAAGCTTTATCTTCATCTGTAGTTGCTGCAGAGTATTTATCTTGTTCTTCTTTAAGCGCTCGTTTTATACGCTTAATCTTTTCACCGGCCAGCTCACTTTGTTCCGCACTTGGCACACCCTTTTCAATCTGCGCTTCACGTAACTTGTCGAGCATACTATTAATCGTACGCTCATCCGCACCGGCAGCGTGTGCTTCCTCTAACTCTTGTAAACCTTGCTGGTATTTGTCCAGCGTATTTAACTGTAGTTTTTGCTGTTGTGCAATTAAGTCGGCTTGCTCTTGACCGAGCTGTTCTTTCTGTGATGCTAGCGCCTCTTTCTTTTCAGCGGCTTCTCTAGCTGGGTCAAACAATTCAAACTGTGTACCTTGTTTGCTAAGCCCATCTAGCTTGTCTTGTAGTTCTTTAATTTGTGGAACTAGCTTGTCCACCTTCTCAGCATCATAAGAAACACCGCCAACTTTCTGTAACTGAGCTAGCTTTTGTTTTAGCTGCCCACGAGTCTGCGCAAGCATGACATCAGGGGTTTGCTCTAGTGGTACGGCTTTCTTATACTGCTTATCAATGTCCGCAAACGCTGTGCGCATTTGCTTTAGACGTGGGTTCAACTGAGTGATAGTAGAGATATCGCCTTCTTCAGCGGCTTTAGATACTTTATCTTCTAAGTCATCAATCTCTTTTTTCAATACCCGGTGCTGGTCTGCAATTTCACGGGTTTTCTTCTGTTCATCCTCACGCAAGAAGTCTTTCTCCGCTTCAACTTGCATGGGGCTACGCAACAATTGGCCGGGGCCTTCGCCTGTAATAGGGGCAACTAAATCACCAGTTTGTTGTAGGATGTCGGCTTGCTGTTGCTCAGCAGCTTCTTTAGCTATTTTTTCTTGACCAAACTTTTTACCAGCATTGTCAATTAAAGCTTTGGCACGAGCTGGTTGACCAGCGTGTAGTAATCCAAAGAACGGAGCAACCAAGCCCATCTGCTTAGCGCCTTCAGCATATTGATCTAAAGCCTCGGGGCTAAATACATCTTGACCTGCTGCAAATCTTTGTCCGGCTGTGCCAACTGTGGACATCAATGTACCTGCGCCAGCAGCTTCGGCTGTGCCTTTTAATACGCTTGATAGTCTGCCACTTAATTGAGCTGTGGCTTGTTGTGCGGTAAGTTCTCCACTCAATACTTTAGGTGCTAATAATTGTGCTTCTTGAGTTGCTGTTTTTAAAGCAAAGCCTTTCATAGCTCCGCCAACAATCTCACCGCCTAAAGAATCAATTGCTGTCTGCACCATAGCAGGGACCAGCGCCCTACCATAATCAGGTTGTTGCCCAGCTTCTTTCTGAGCGGTAATGTCTTCACCAAAATGGATTGGGAAGTTAGCGGCAGCAAAACCTAAAGCAGGAGCTAGAACAGCTCCCTCTGGAGCCAAAACAGTAGCAGCAGCACCAGCTGCAATAGGAGCACCGTACCTACCAGCAACGCTACCAACAGCCTGTCCGACAGGTTCAGTAATGTATTTGCTAAGTCCTGTACCCAAGAGTGACGTAATACCTTGGCGTCTAGCCACGTCCATATCTTGTGAAGTAGTTGGTTCATANGTTTGACCCGCTTCTTGTCTGATTTGTTTGCCGTATCCGGCTACATCTTCGCTACCAAATAAATTACCAACGCCTTCAAGCGCTGAACCAGCACCTTCTTTAAAACCGGACTTAACTGCTGGAAGTAAACCTGTTTTCTTTTTATGCTCGGCGTATTCAGGAAAAGCTTCGGGGTATTTTTCCCTAGCATACTTAAATGCTTGCTCTTCGTTCATTCCTTCCGGAACTTTTGTATACCCACCATCAGGCAGTGTTAAATACGGCATAAATTTTTCCTAGCAGTTTGCAGGTGTTACTTGTATTCTTTTCCGCCCGTTGGAGCAGTATCGCTTAAAGCAGAAGTAGTAGTATAAAGGCTATTGGGATCTATTCCAAACTGTTTATATCTTTGCATAGCAACCGGATTAGACTTAATTTGTAGAGCTGCTAAACGCTGCGCTTCTGCAGTTTTCTTTTCTTGCGGCCACATTTTTTTAGTAGCATCTTTATCTATGCTAGCTAGTTGGCTTTGAACAGCTTTATCAAATTCAGCCATTAATTGATTTTGACCCAAAGTTTGACTTGCCACGCCATAATGCTGCGCATATATTTTATTTCTATCCAAAGCAGCTTGAGCTGATAGCGCAGCCATTTGACCGGATTGGTCTTGTTTCTGAGCTTGTTCATAAGACTGTAATCCTTGTAAACCGCCGGCTCCGATATTGGATAAGCCGTATGGAGAACGTTGACCTGCAATACCTAGACCAGCTGCCATTAAAGCCAAACCGGGGGCTTGTTTGCGAGATTGCTCTAACCCAGCCAGATACTTAGTAATCATGTCTTGACCTGCGTCTGGTTGTGTTGGGAATGAGGACGTTAACTCATTTCTAGTTGGACCCATGTTACCTTGGTCTTGTTGTGCTTGGGTAGCCGATACTGGACCTTGTGGAGCTGCCTGCACTGGTGATTTTGCTACAGGTGGTTGCGCAGCTGGTGTGCTTGAACCTAATTGTGGAATACCCAAAGCAGATTGAAGTGGGTTTACGCCGGGTACAATAGGGCTAACAAGTTTACGACGTTTAAATAAAGACCCGCCATCAAGGGTCGGTAATCCTAAAGTAGATGCTACGTCGTCATCTTGCATACCTGTAGGACCAAAAGAAGCATCGTCAGCGGCGCTAGAAGTATCGTAGTCACTTACGCTACCTTTGTTTTTAAACCCAACGGCGCCGCCTTCTGCAAGGCTGGCAACATACATACGAGTCTCTTTAGGCACAGCGCTTTCTTTGCTACCGTGCTTCATCCATTTGTCTACGTTGCCGGGTCCCCAGTTGTATGCCATAGCAGCTAACTTAGGGTTCTTATATTTGTGTTCTAACTGCGCTAAGTATTTAACCCCAGCGTCAATGTTTTGGTTTGGGTCGGTTGGGTCAGTAACACCTAGTTGTTTAGCGGTAGCCGGCATTAACTGCATTACGCCCATAGCACCTTTAGAAGATACTGCATGGGCCGGATCTTTCATACCGCCAGTTTCTTTACCCATAACGTGCTGCACTAAATCCCAAGACGCACCATGACGCTTAGTTGCTTCTGCAGCAATATCTTTGAAATTACCGGGGGCTGAAGCTGGGGAAATGCCGGGTTTAGTAAACGAACTATATTGAGCTGCGGCTGGATTAGCAACAGACATAATGCCAGCGCCCAAACCACCTAAGTCACCTTGACGCGCCATCAATGAATCTAGCTCATCTTGCTCGGTTGTATCGTCATCCTCATCAGGATCAGTAAAACCGCCCATACCAAACGCAACAATACCACCAGCAGCCATACCGGGGGCGCCCATAGTCTCCATAGTAGGGGCAGGTAATTGGTCTAACCCAGCTTGAGGCTGTGGTAGGTCTTTAGCCAACATTGTGTCACGCACTGTGGGCTGTTTAGCGCCCATCTGCGCTTGTTGTCCTGCTTTAGCTTGCTCTAACTTATCACGCTGCTGTTTAGCAGACATGGCTACAGCCATAGGAAGAGAACTGTCTTTACCTTGCAAAACGGCTAATAAACGTGCGTCAGGGAAGATGCGCGGATCAAGCGCCATCTTATACATTTGTTCCATACCGAGCATTATGCAGCCCTCCCAACCATATCGTAGTTAACAGCCTTAAAGCCGTTGTCCATAGTAAATACTGCCTCAGGCATAACCTTTTCGACTTCTTGAGCCATGTAACCAATAAACTTGCCATGACCGCAAAGTGGGTGATCTTTAAACTCGGGCTTGTATTCAAACTCATAAACACGCAAACCATTAGGCGCAGTCCACAAGCCGATAATATTTTCTTTCAATCCAGCATCAGAACCGCTTGAACCACCCGCCCCGCCAAACGCTTGATAAGCTCCAAGACCGGCAAGACCTAAACCTGTAACTTGACTTAGCGAACTTGGAGGCGCTTGATATCCTTGTGTTGTCATTTGCTGTGTTGGCAAACCGCGTAACATAGAGTTCATAAAAGACAGTTGTTGCTCTGGGTACTGCTGTGCGGTAGCATAGTTTTGAATAGCTTGGTTAATAATATTTTGTTGTTGCTGTTGTTGCGCTGTACCGGCTTGCATCTGAGCTTGAGCAATACCTTGTTGCGCACCAAGTTGTTGAGTCCCAATATTAGCCAAGTTAGTTGCTGCATTATTAGCTAAACCGTAACCAGCTTGTTGTGCTCCAATTCCTTGCAATCCAATATTAGCTGCCTGCCCCGCGCCCGATAAACCCATACCCAAACCTTGCATAGCTTGAGATCCGGCTTGACCAGCGCCTTGTAAACCCATTCCATAACCACTTAATGCCTGTGCATTACCGGATAGGGCGGCTTGATTTGCGGCGTTCATTTGCTGTTGCGCATTTTGATACGCATTTTGATATGCGTTACCGACTAATTGGTTTTGAGCCAACATTTGATTTTGCTGATTTAGCCCAGACATTAACGCTTCACGTGATCCACCAAAAGCACCGGCAGACGTAGCAGCGCCTTGTTCAGTAGCGCCCTGCATTCCGTATTGTTGATTTAATAATTGTTGAGCTGGAGCTAAAGCGTTTTGTATGTACGGATTCATGTAAGCGCCAACTGCGCCTGGGCTTGTAGACATTTGCCCTAAACTTTGACCAATAGCCGCACCTTGCTGTCCTTGCAGTGCACCTAACCCACCATACATACTAGACTGACCGGCAGCTTGTTGACCGGCTTGTGCCCCTGCTTGACCATACATATTAGATAGGTTAGCGCCTTGTTGACCATACATATCAGCTTGTCCAACCGTACCTAAAGCGCCTTGACCGGCTTGGCCCGCCATGTTAGATGCTTGACCATATTGGCCGGGTACTTGCATATTTGCTACAGAGCCAAATGCTTGATTCTGTAAAGGGCTAAATCCAGCTACATAGTCTGAAGGGTTTGTGCTGTATGGTACATACGGTTTTACGCCAGTGATTTCAGTTGTACCGCCAGAAGCAGGAGTTCCGGGTTGTGGGTTTCCGTTAGCGTCGTATCCGCCTCCTTGAACCGGGTTTCCACTAGCATCGTAGTTACCAGCTGGCGTGGCGGCTGTTCCACCAACTTGCTGCGTATTAAATAGTTGCTGCATTGTTGCGCCGAGCATAGTCTCGGCATATGGGCGCAAGTAATCAGGTATGTTTGTGTTAGCTACGGTTGTGCTTGTAGGAGATGCTGGAGGAGGGGGAGAACCACCACCGCCACCACCGAGAACATAACCCCCAGTAGCTTTTTTATAAGTAGCCGAATTACCTAAAGGCTCGCCTAAAGCATATAGTTCTCGTCTAGAATAATTTGTCTTCATATTTTTGTCTCTACAATTCTGTACCGCTCTTCAAATCCATAACGGCTCCACAAACGGGCAATTGATTCTCTTGCCGCACCCTGTATTTTAGTAGCTCCGCTAGCCTTTAGTAAATCTTTAAGTTGCCCAAACGTATCTTTATTTGATATTAACTTACCGCCAATAAAAGTAATAAACGCCACGCGGTCATTTGGGTAATTTAAAAATGTTACTGTTGCTGCTCCATGCACTGATCCTTGTTCATCTACTGCCACTAATAAATTCCAACTACCCTGACTTAAGTAAACCTGCACTTGGTCTAATGTGTAATCTTCGCCTCCCCAAGAAACGGCGGACTCAATATAATTCTCAACCAACGGCCAAGCTTGAGCTACATAATTAACTGGTATAACTTTTACTAGCAGTGTCATGCTGGCATGTATTTATCAGCGTTAATTTTTGGGGCTTGTTTAGCTTTTCCAGTTCTTGCTTTCCTTACTTTATCCATCATAGCATATAGCTTCTTGGCACCAGCATCAGAAGAGCCGTTTCCAATATGGGATACAACATCCGCAGGCACAACAAATTCATTGTCAGCCAATCTTGCTGGTTGTTTATTTTGAATAGTAGCGGGGATGCTATCACTCATTCCATCGCCGGGGCCTTTAAGCATTTGACCGCCGTCGGAATAAGAACCTAGTGAATGGATCTTACCGCCTTTAGCGCTGGCTGTTGGTACTAGCTGGGGTAAACCCGACAGTCTTTCTAACATGGCTTGCTGCTGAATTTCTCCGTATGGGTCATATGCCATACCACCATTATCAAAAGCAACTACACCGCCACCAGCCATTTGCGCTACTTCGTCACCGGTTAGTGGGTTTGTTTTTGGCTCATATAAAGACGCGGTTGTTTGAGCGCTCGCAGGCATTTGATTTGGGGTAGCGTATATTGATGGATTCTGTTGGCTTTGCGGGTACATATCTGTACCCATAAAATTAACATTGGCCGGACCGCTTTGCAGTAAACCACCATCAGCATAAGTTGCTTTGTATAATGGGCTTGGTGGGCGTACTACATCTGGACTATAAGTATTTGGATCATACGTAAACTTAGATAGATTGCCGCCCATATACGGTGTGGTGTTTGGTATGCCGTATTTAGATTGATCATTTTTCATTAAAGCCATTAAACCTAGACCACCGGCGCCAACACCTAAAGTTGTATTTGAAATACCGGGAATCAAAGAAGTTGGCGCTTGGGTCAACCCCGCCGCGGTGTTAGCTAAAGTAGGAGAGCTAGAAAATAAACCAGAGCCCGTAGTAGCTGCCGTACCATTTATGGCAGCGTTTGCGTCAATGCCTGTTAATGGATTAGTAGCCAAACTACCAGCAACGGTGGGGGCAGTAGCGCCAGCACTAGATGCTATAGGGGCCGCTGTTGCGGCAGTAGTTCCGGCACCAACAGTGGGTGCAGCCGCAGCATTAACGCCTAAACCACTAGCAGCAGCGCCGCCTAAACCGCCCATTAAGCCAGTTTGAACCGGGTTATATCCTAAAGCAGCACCGCCTAAAGCGCCAATACCCATACCTGTTACCCCTGAAGCAAGGGCTGTAGAGCCAAGTAAACCAGCTTCGCCAAATAAAGCAGGCGCCGCATAAGGCGCGGCAATAGCAGTACCGGCTACCAGAGCCAGTTCTAAGGGGTCGTTAAATAGGCCTCCGTTGTTTCCTCCGCCACCAGACATAATATATCCTTTACTTTTTTCCTGATTTTATCACTTAAACTGTTGTTCCACTAGCATTAACCCAGGCTTTTCCGTTCCACCATATAGGGTAGCCAATGGTAGTATCAAAAAACTGCTGCCCAATTAATAGGTTTTTTGTTGGTCGTTGCGCCGTAGCGTCTGCATCTGGTACTGAAATAGCCTGAGTAAATGTATCAATTTGATTAAAATACAGGCGCATTGCGTTTGATACTTGATCTTGGTACTGCTGCGTGTAGTCTACCGGAGCAATCGGAATATTAGGCGCTTTGGTTGGTATTAACGCCCCAATTTTGTCTGGGTTAGAATTAGCCATTATCTACGTCCATCCGGTCTAATATCAATACGTGGGCTACCTAACTGCCAAGCTACGCCCTTATCTGAAGACTCAATCCTAAATGCCATTTGGCGCCCACGAAGACGGGTATAAACCTGCCCAGTAAATTGTTGAATTGTATATTCTGGTGCTATTGCGTAGTTTTGTGATGATTGTACTTGTGGTCTATCTGCTTGTCCGTAGGCAGTACCTGAGTTTTCTCTAGGTTTAACGGTCATTGTTACTGATGGTTGGTTGGCAGTAGAGCCGTTAAAGTTAACGTCAGGAAGTATTCTCCAAACAAAACCAAAGTTATGGCCATCGCCAATATCAAAATCTGAGCTTTGTACGTACGAGTAAATAGGTAGCGTGGTGGTAGTGGCGTTATCGTCGCAACCATTTTCATGGTAAAGCAATCGTTTGTTATAGTCGGCAGCTATTGGATACTGGACAATACCTGTTTGATACCATGCAGTACGCCCCATAGTTCCATAATACCAAACTCGATCTAAATAGTTATACACCACGTATTTATCTACGGCTGTTCCACCGCTAGAATTACTTACATAGAACCACCAAACTTCATTAAACGCTTCATTACCGCCAGCAAAAACTTGATACGCTTGATCGGTGTTTATATCATCAAAAATATACTGGCGTAATGCGCATGGTAGAACTTCTACCCGGCCAGAGTACATATAGAATCTATCCTTACCCATCCAATACGTAACGTTATTTACTGTAATTGCGCAGTTAGGCGACATGATAGATATGTTGTCCATCAATACTTGGAAACCCCAAACATAAGGGGCGCCTAAATACTGCATAGAGTACAAGCAAGAATCTGTCCAAACTAAAATTTCTTGGCGTGTAGCACGAGCCGCCATAATAAAAGAACCGTTTGTAAGGGTAAATTCACCCGACTGGTTAGTTACTTGTGGTACCCACTGATACGCATTTGCTTGGTCTGACCAACGCACTAGCATTGGGTTAAATGTAGTAGCCGCATTATTTGGGCTGTATGGATTAGCACCGAACGCAATTATAAACTCTTGAATCGCTGAAGCAATTACTTGGTATGTCTCAACCGGGACAAAAGCGCCGGCATAAGAAAAATTATAGTTGCCTGAACTTAAACCCGTTGTTGGATTAGTTATTGGGACTGTAGTTGATCCAGTAATATAGTTTGACGCTACTTTAGTCCCAGCTGCAATATGCGTACCCGTAATTACCATATAAGGATAAATGCTTGGCGCGACTGTAGAAGACACAGTAATAGTAGAAGATCCTGAAGCAAACGAAGTCCCGGTATCAGTAATCGCGGTAGTTGAATTGGCTAAAGTACTTAAATANGTTGCGGGGGTTGCNACTGTTCCACTATCTTGCCAATANAATATCGGCCCACCTCGTGGGGCAAGAACAAGATCAGAACCAAAGTTATCGTTGCTCCAAAGGCGTAGCTGCTGTCCAATACCGCTAGAGTATGCTGAACCCCATGCGCCGCGAGACCAAGGTCCGGCGCCCCAGCCATTACCCGTGACATAAACATCCAAACCTGCTGGGTACTTATAAGAGATTGTAACTGTGCCACCGCCAGAACCAGTAACAGGCACAGAAGTTTGTATAGTGTATTGTGTAGAAGAAATTACAGAAGATACTGTAAACAACCCGCTAATAGTTACACCCGTGCCGTAGTACCCACCCCAACTATCGGCAGACCAAGGATCTACACCCCACCCAGCACCAGCTCCTACTGGGGCAGTACTAGTAATGTATACAGAATCTCCAACATTTGGGCTATAAGAAGAGTCTGTAACTGTAACAATATTAGTGCCGTTACCTGTAAATGGATTAGTTAGAGTGTCTGTTTGTACTACTGGGGTAATGTCGTAATACGTGCCGCCTTGATAGATGTAGTAGTTACTGCTGGTACCTAAACCAAAATAAACATTTCCAGTACCTAAATCTGAATCCGACCAAACCCATATTGAACGGCAAACNCCGCTAAACTGATTATTAGANANCTGNTGCCAGCCACCAATTTTTTCAGGAAAGCCAGAACGAAAGCGCACTTTATCCCCGTCATACCAACCGCCTTCGTTACTATAATCAGTGCCTTCTCTGTTTAAACCAGGTCTAAATTGTAGCTTTTGTAATGGCATTTTAAATATCCAATATTTCTTTAGCTTTTTTAATCTTGGCGATTCTGTCTTGTAAACCTAATGTTCCGCCGTTAATACGCTTTGTCATTGTCTCGTAATCTTGGCAATCAGCCAAGTCGTTTAAACCTTTTTTATTCCAATACCATCCTGCCGATAAAGCTGCATATTTTGTCTCTACTAGAAGCTCAGGATTATCAACAAAACTAAACCCTAAAGACGCGCTGCATGCTTTATATAAATCTTTTCCGGTTAACTGAATTAAGCCCCTACCATGAAACTTCCATCCATCGCCTTCTTCTGTATTTCCCAAGCGTCCTGCATATACTTTGTTAGCAATTTTTTCTGGATTGTTTGCATATTGTTCAGCCACATCTGTACTAGGAAATCTTGAGGGCCATGTACGCATAAGTCCATCGGCAGAGTAATGAAGGTTCTCTTCCAAAGTTCTGAAATTGTTTGA
>JGI26470J50227_1000421_pt1 | contig 17662 bp, 26 predicted proteins | sample FreactTroBogLake_FD_50227 | JGI IMG/M metagenome (IMG submission 50227) | reverse complement strand
CAGGAAAAACTGGCATCCATGAAATAATCATTGTGGCCGTTTAATAGGTGATAAAAAGGTGCGCTAACTTCTTAGCGCACCTTTTTTATTGTTCGGCAATCATTTTAAGCTGATCTTCTGTATAATCTACAATTTTTCCGGCTATTTCTATATCGCGTATGGGAACCAAACTGAGACTTCCTAGCGGTAATCCGTTGGATTGCAGCATACCGCTGTTGCGAATCTGTGTACGTAGTGCAACTGCACGTTCTACGCTGGCCGGAGTGCTCATTAATTTTATTTCTAGCCAGTGGTTGGCTATGTGTTGTGAGAAATAATCCGTGATAACACGTATGTTATCCATTAGCTTGTCTTCGTTAATGTATTCAAAATGCACACTTAGGTTTATACCGTTAAGATATGGAGCTAATTCTTTCCAGTATTTTGAAGGACGGCTACCATTAGATGTTACAAGTGTCCATTGATCGTTATCTTTCAACCATTTCATCCAGTTTATAAAATTTGGATGAAGAGTGGGTTCGCCGCCCCCAAAGTACCATCTTATTTGGTTACCGTGTGCCCATTCCTTGATTATTCTGCTGCTCACGTTCTTTATCAGTTCCCAATCAAGGTGGCCATCGGTATTATTGTGGGATCCGGGCCAACAGTAGGAACATGCAAAGTTGCAACGCCTTCCAATATCCCATAGGATTTGGTTGTTATTTTTGAAATATGTTTCAACGGCTGCAATTTCACCCACTGCATTATGTAACGTATCTGTATAGTCAGACATACCACCCGATGGTCCATTGACCTTTAGTAGTCCTTCCTCGTTGGCTTTGCATTTTGGAATCAATACGTCAGCACCACAAGGACATGATTTCCATGCGCAGGTAAACCAGTTGTCCGGAAGATTGTATGTGCTGTTTATATTGCCAAGATATCCTTTATGCCGCGCAAACATTTCGTCTGTTGGTGATATGGCTTGTCGGATCATACCAACTCGTTGTGAGCTGGACGTGTTGCAACGCCATACATTGCCATCGTAATCTATGTAGAGATTTTTTGCACCTGCACCACATGACCATCCTGACCATTTGTTATGACCCCTTGCGATCAGCTCATCTACACTCAGCGTGTCTGATTTTCCTTCTGTGTCACGCAGACGCATGATTTTGTTATTATTGGCCATTTGCGGTCTTTCTAATCTTTGTGCTCATTATATCATAGTTACAATGGCATCGATTTTTGTTACAAATGACTGGTTCAGAGGGTAACATTAGATTTGGATCACTTATTTTACCAATGCGTCCGCCCACCCGGCACCATCCTCGCCATACGCTGCCGTCCATATCCACTATCAGTTGCTCCACACCTGCATAGCAGTCCCAACCTTCCCAATTGTTGGTATTTTTGCTGATGAAGCTGTGCGCTGTCCTGGCGGTTGTGGTTCCATCTGTGTTGATGGTTTTCATGGCACCGCGATAAACATCAAATGCTTTGGTATATTTTACCTTGCCGGTTATCAGCTCATGCTGCCTTGACAACGTATCAAGTTGGTCAGCGGGATAGTCAAACAGGTCACCACTTAATTGGTGTGCAAGGGGTTGCAAAGCGATAGAACAGTTGCCTATGTCCTTGACTTTGTTGGCTAAATCTATGCATTTTTGCCAGTTTTCGCTCTTCATCATGACATTGACATGCACCCGAACATTTTCGTGCAGTATCTCAACCACTTTACAAAAATGATCAGGATCTGCAAACTCGCTATGGAAACTCAGCATTACGGTATCAAAGTAGGTTTTGTTTTCTTCCCACCATCGTATCGTTCGACTGCCGTTGCTGATGAATCCAACCTTAACACCTGACTCCGTACAAAATTTACAGATATCAATGAAGTCCTTGTTAAGGGTCACTTCGCCGCCTGTAAATTCAAAATATATGTTTTTGTCAGGATGTATCGCTTTGATTTTCTGAACAAAATCCTTGACATTTTGTGCATTATGCCACGGATGGCTGCCATCGTGTAAATTAGTTGGGCAATATGAACACGCAAAATTGCAAGTGCTGCCTAAACACCAATTCACGACAAACCAATCGACGTTTTTTGGGTTTAGGTGTTCAAGACGGGTGTAGTTCTGAAGCTGATTCATAAATTATACCTAATTTTAGCTACCAACAGTTGGCTGTAAATGCTGGAAATCCGCTGTGTTGCGTTATTTACCGCATAAAATGCTTGATTGACACACGGTTTTGAACCATTTTCTCCCATGACCTTGTATTTAGGTATCNGTGTGCAGGTTTTTTTTGGTACAATGTGCAAAAACCACAAAAAACAGTGATAAGTAAAGAGGTCACTAACAAGGAGGACACTAAAATGGCTACACATGAACAGATAGTTGAGCAGTTTAACGCTTATCTTGCTGAGAACAGCAAGTTTGTTGACAAGGGAGTTAAGGCAGCAGCAGCTCGTGCCCGCAAGGCACTGGGCGAACTGGGTAAGCTGGCCAAATCACGCCGTGCAGAAATCCAGGAAACCAAGAACGCAGCTAATTCTTAATCCTTAAGAGTGCCGCTTGACAATCGTCGCCCTGGATGTATAATCAGTACATTCAGGGCGATCTATTGACAAAGGAATCTTATCGTGAGTAGTATTTGGGTGATTTCAGATACCCATTTTGGGCATGCCAATGTATTGAAATTTACGGATAACAACGGCAATTTAATACGCGGATCTCGTTTTTCTTCACTGGAAGAAATGGACGAGCACATAGTTGATAGCTGGAATAGCGTGGTAAAAGATGGCGATAAGGTTTATCACCTAGGTGACGTATATTTTGGACAAGGACACCAGGTACTACATAGGCTGCGAGGGCAAAAACGGCTGATTTTAGGCAATCACGACAACGGCAAAGATCAGAATTTGCTATCAAATTTTAGCAAGATTCAAGTTTGGCGAATGTTCCCGGAGCTTAACATGCTGCTCACACATGTTCCGGTTCATCCGGATAGCCTTGAGTACAAGGTACAATGGAATGTGCATGGTCATTTGCATCAACACTTGGTAAATGACAATCGTTACTTCAATGCTTCAGTAGAGCAGCTAGCATACACACCAATAAACATAGAAGATATACGGGATCAACTGCGGTCTAGATTTTAACAAGGTATATAATGTAGCCAAAATACTTGTTGACATGCAGTTAGACGGTGTTATAGCTGTCAAACATAAAAATAGGAGTCTCTAGAGTGAAACAAACTACAACCAAAGGTCGCTCCGCTTCAAATGATGGTTATCAGGATCCAATCAAGCTATATCTGCGTGACGTAGGTAAAGCTCCTTTGCTTACCCACAAGCAAGAAATTGAAATCAGCCAAACGATTGAAACGGCAAAGCAGGCCATTACCGATCGCCTATTAGGAATCCCTCTCACCATTGCTACCATACAGTCATGGATTGACGCTGCAATGATAAACGGGCAGGATGCAGTTGAGGTTTTTGATATTGAACTTGATTCAAACGATGAGATTGGACCTGCGTTTAGATCACAGCTGGTGAACATAAAGCTGTTGTGTGAACAGTATCAAAAAAATACGTCTGATACCAAAAGTAGGACCAAGCTTGTTGACCAGTTTAACGAATTGAGCTTGAATCCTGCCAGCCTATCACATTTGATGGAACAGGTTATTGCTTACAACAAGCAGGTGGTTTCAATTGACGGCGAAATGCTGCGTTTGGCCGAAAGTTGTGGTATAACCCGGGAAGACTGGTTAAAGAATTACCTGTCATCTGACGGGCTTGGCTGGGTATCAACCGTCTCAAACAAAAATTATGCAAAACTTACCGAAACACACGGCTCTCGCATGGCACAGATTACTGCCAAAATGGAAATTATCCGTTCCGAAACTGGAATGAGCCTGCGCGAACTTCGTGATACCGTAAAGGATTTGCGTGTACAGGCAAAAATCAAGGAAGAAGCCATCCAACGCATGGTAAAGAGCAATCTGCGGTTGGTGGTAAGCGTTGCCAAACGATACAATCAAAACAATCCAGCGACGTTGCTGGATCTTGTACAAGAAGGTAATATAGGCCTTATCAAGGCCGTGGAGAAATTCAAATGGCAGCTAGGTTATAGATTCAGCACCTATGCAACTTGGTGGATCAGGCAGGCAATCATCAAAGCAACTACCGAGCACAGTAAAACCATTCGTGTGCCAAGCCATGTCTTTGATGCCGTCAAGAAGATCACCAAAGCGATCAAGGACCATGTGGCTATCCATGGCTACGAACCAAGCTATGAAGAGATTGGAAAGATAATCGACATGGATCCCCAAAAGATCAGTCGCATGATGCAGGTAGCCAAGGATCCGATCAGCTTGCAAACACCCGTTGGCGATGACGAAGAAAGTGACATCAGCACCAATATCAAGGATGAAAATGCGGTCGATGCAATTGAAATGATCAATGATGAGGATATCACCAGGGTTATTTCAGAAACCCTTAAAACGCTCAGCAGCCGTGAGGAGCGTGTGATTCGCATGCGTTTTGGTATTGGCACCATGGATGAACACACGCTTGAAGAAATTGGCAAGAGGTTCAATGTAACACGTGAACGTATCCGCCAAATTGAAGACAAAGCATTGAAGAGGCTGAAGAGTCCGGAAAAAAGCAAGGAGCTTGAAGCAGCCCTGGAAAATTGATTCATATGATGGAAAAGGGTTAGGGTTAAAATCCTAGCCCTTTTCCATTATTTAAATTAGGATTTCGTACTGAAAACAACTTAGGGCTGTTCAAGTTGTCTTGGATGTAAGGCGCTCGTTAACCACATCCCAGTTTATGAGACGCCAGATCGTTTTCATGTAATCCTTACGCAGCGTAAATGGAGCCATGGAATGTTCCCAAAGATCTATGGGCATCACAACATCCGATTTCCAGCTTTGGTTTTTAAGGGTTTTAACGCTGCCGTCCTTGGCCATGTAACACCAACCGCTGCCCTGTAATGCCAGTGCGGTTTCCGTAAACTTATCCTTGAACTCATCCCAGCCGCCGTGGGTCTTTTCAATGAGTTCCATGCTGGCACCTTTTGGCATGTTGTTTACCTTTGGCTTCATCAGCTGTGGCCAAAATAGATTGTGCAAAAGTGCACCGGCGCGATTAAACTCAGGATCGCCTTCTCCTGAATTGTATCGATCAACATAACCTTTGCTTAAAACCTTATAATGGAATTCAACGACCTTGCGTTCCATTACGGGTTCCAATGCATCAAAGTCATATGGCAGATCAACAAGTGACAGTTTGTCAGCGGCTTCGGTAAGTGTATGTAATCTCATGCTGTTATTTATAGCAACGCTGTCCAAATTTGACCACGTAACCGTCTTGTTAACATAATAAACGAGGACAAGCATACCATCATTTAGGAGATGATTATGGGCCGACGCAATACGGTTGAAAAAAACAGAGTTTACATAGAATGTACGGATGAACATCGGCGTGTCAAGGCATGGGTCATCAAAAAAGATGAAAAAACCATCAAGGTTGAGCTGCCCACAGGATTTGTGATGGAACTTGAAAAGCGCCATACGAAAGGAACCTATCGCGTGCAGATGGGCATGCTGGAATTTGTAAGCGACGGTAAGCCAGTTATTTAGATTGTTGTTGGATCTAAAGTACCGTTGAAAATAAAATTGCTTGTGCCATTTTGGCTTTCAACATAGATCGAATCGCCTGAGTTGAGATATATCTGTTGCAGATACAGGCTTTGACCGTGGTATATCATGGTATTGTATGCGATATAACTGTTACCAGATAAAACCTGTGCATTGGGAACCAACGCTACCTTGATCGAATCAACCGTGTTGTTTTGGTTCATGCAAAAAACAGTGCCGGTAGCGTTGGTCAATGCCCCAACCGTGTACAACAAGGTTGTGGTCCCGGCTGTAGGAAAAATTTCTGCTAGTGTTGGTGTGTCCGACATGTATGATATTTACCAACCAGTGGCTTTGGCTAGATCAAACTCTGATACGCCAACATGTTTGATTTGCCTGCTTAATACCGTATCTATCAACACCTTGAAACCTGCTGTTCTCGATGACTGGCAAAAATAAAAATCCTCGCCTATGAAATCGCCAAATTCTTCGGTCCACAATACTTCAAACCAAGGCTTTTGTATCTTGGAAAATACATCAGATTTGACCAGCATGCACCCCATGCCAACACCTTCAACTTCGCACAGATGACAAGTTTCATCTGACCTGAGCCAGCTTTCCCACTCGCCAATTTTGGTATATGCCACTCCTTTAAGTGGGGTTGATCTGGTTGAATAATTACACGCCACGATATCCAACTGATGGGATAACAGGGCTTCCGCAACCGTCGGCGGGAAAATCATGTCACTGTCTAACCAGAGAATGTGGGTTGCCCCTGACTGTATGGCCATGCTTGCAAGTTCTTGACGCTGCCTGGAAATCAAACTGCCGGTTTGCATGAACACATTTATTGGTAAACCCATCCTGTTGCAATGCTGCACAAGCTGTACCAGACAGTATGTAAAAGTAGACTGTACCTGATCCCTGCAAGGAACACAAACGGCCATTTTTACCTTTTGTTGCGGTGTAAACAATTGATCGGATAATTTCATTTTACTGTGCCTGGGCCAATCCAGTTAAAGTGTTTGGCATTGATCGTTCAACGGATTCGGTTGTTGTGCGTATCAACGCCGCATATCTTGAGCAAATGCGAACGGACTCTTCAAATGCAGGTACTGGAAGTTTGCTCATGGCCATCATGGTGTCAAAACTGGTCTGCTGATTGGTTAGCAATTCGATTGCAGCCTTCTTGCCCAGTGTAATGGACCAGTAGGTTGGTTCTTCATTTTCAAAATTATCAAGTATCTCATTTCGGGTATCTGCTGGAATATCATTGTACCATTTGGTTAGCTGATTGAGTTTCTGTTGGGCTTTGGTAAGATCTCTTTCTACCAATGTTACATCCGCAATATCGCGAAGAGAAAGCTGCTGCTGTAATTGCTGTTGTTCGCTGTAGGTTTCTTCTATTTCCAGCATTACCGCGATTAGTTGGCGAGCAGGCGTAGGAAATGTATCAAGGAAAAAATTCTCAAATTCAAAATCACTTTGTCCAACTGGAATGCGATCCAGCGCCGATTTGATCTCATTGATATCCATTTTTTATCACCCTTTTTCGAAAATATACGGTCTTATATGGTTGAGATCAATTTATCCGCTGGTTTGACCAGATCCTACTACTATTGGTGCTACGGATGTTTGTGATGGTTCTACTGCCAATTTAGCGGTTTCCGGCACAGGAACCTGGCGAGGGTCAATCAGCTCAATCTTTGTTTTGATTCCATCGGGTGTTGTCACATATAGTCCTGGGCCTTGGTCGGAACCAGCTTCGATTACATAGTTACCAAGTATTATTTTATTCGCGGTTATGACGGCACCCGCACCGCCTCGGCCTCCAAAGCTGTTGGCGCTGATCTCGTTGCTGTAGACCTGGTTTGAGTTAACCGTATTGGCATTTACGTTGTTTGCATTGACATCTGTCATGATATTTCCTATGTTGTATAGGCAATATTTAAGGTCGTAATCAAAAAAGTTCTGGATGAATCTTGCCGTATTTGCGCATTATTTGGCCTGCCACCGCATTAGCTTCGTTTTCTTGATCACTGCCTGTAATGCCTGAATTTGGTTTCAATTCGCCTGCTAGGTCTTGGCGATAATGCACCATCTCATGACACAAACTTCGAAGAACGTCCAAAATATGACGATTGCTTGCATATAACATGATTTCGGCTGCACCAGGTCTATATGCTGCAAAGCTATTGTATGGACTATTTGACACGGGTTGACCTAAGATCGTGATTTTTGGTAGGCTCGATAATCCTAGCTCATTACAAGCAAATCTTATAAAGTCCACCATGGTGTTTGCTGGATCGCTACCGTGTATTAGTTCCATCATTTTCATAATGCATATTTATGGCAAAATTTGAATTGACAAGTTGCTAACGCTGTGCTAGATTAGCAAAGCAATTTTATGTAGGAACGTATTCATGTTTTTTGGTAAGCTGTTTTATGCAGGCGTCTTGGCGTGTATCGTTAATTACCTGTGCATTGGCATTGAAACCGGATCATGGATTCTTGTATGTGTGTGCGTGGTAATAGGTGCGGCGATAACGACCCTGGCTGACAGCGTGCGGTTAACCAAATAAAACTGCGGATTTTATTACCGCAGTTTTGTTTTAGGCTTGTTTTTTCTGGCGCTTACGCGGCTTTGCCTTTTCAGAAGATACGGTTGCCGGATCCACTACATCGGATTTTTTACCTCGAGGTTTACGGGCTTTCTTAACCGGCTGTTCTATACTTGCCACAGGTTCTACAACCGGATCTGCTACAGCAGCGCTGGGTGTTGCCACCTGGACTGGCGTGTTATCTATCTTTGGTGTTAATGGTATTAGTCCAAACCATTTCAGCAATTTTTCAAGCATGAAAATCTCCTTTGCAAATACTATATATCATCTGATATCGCCCAAATCCGTGCATTTGAGAAAATATTTGGATTGACCAACTTGACTCCGTGCATGGAGTTGAACAAACTACGGTTGTAAAGGGATGCAGCATCCCACAAAATGGAGAAATATTATGGCTAAGAACACTGCAAATGCAAAGACCCGGCTGCTGACATATTTGAGCAAGCCCGACGCTACCCTATCAGTTGCGCAGGCCCGAGCACGTTTCAAGATTGCAAATCCCACGGCACGAATTGCTGACCTACGAAAGGATGGTTATAACATCCTAACTGAAATGCGCGAAGGACGGGACGGAATTGAACGTGCTGTTTATAAAATGGCTCCTCGTCGCGTTCGGCGCAGCACTGCCCGCGCTTAATTGTCTTGAGTGTAGCTAATGACAATACCCAAGGATCATCCTTGGGTATTTTTTTTGCATTCGTGTATTCCTTATAAAGAGATTCGCATCCTTTCTCTTTTCCACAGGGAAATATCTCAGCTTCTAATTAAATTATAAATAACCTGGTTTTGAACCCATGGCAGGAGGCTTCACATGGTACGTAACGACTGGATCCGTAGATTTATTAGAGAAGAATTAACCACCATTGTTGTTGCGTTGGATCGCAGGAACATAAATGAAGTAGCTGATAGGCTGGTAGACACCTTGGAACAAAAAAGATTGACGGTTGTTCCTACATATCTCAGTGATGAAATGTACAATGTACAGAAGAATTTATCAAGCACATTAACCTATCCTGACGCTAGCAAGTTATACACCACTGCCGTGGTTGACTTCTCCAATCGAAAATCCTCGCTTGAGGTTGAGGATGAACCAAAGGGAAGTTTTTGGTAATCTCTTGACATATCTGCATTACATGCTAGAATACAATCATGAAAGTATTTGTATGCAGTCGAAGTGCGGTTTCTAGGAAGACATCACAAGTTGGTGCTACCCATGTTCTGAGCTTGCTTGATCCTGGAAAGAAACCTTTTTTGCATCCTCACACCGATCGACGGAATTGGTTGCTGCTTCATTTTGAGGATAATCTGGAGGAGCACGAGCCTAACAGCCCAACAAGAGAACATGTTGCGCAGATTTTGGCATGGGGTTCTAGCCTACCTAGCGATGCCGTGGTACTTGTGCATTGTGAGGCGGGAGTGAGCCGTAGCACCGCTGCTGCGTTGGCGTTGCTGGTACAGCATCGTGGCATTGATAAAATTGATGAATGCGCCAAGCTGTTGACTGACGTGAGGCCTGTTGCCTGTCCTAATCCCATCATTTCGCGATTTGCGGATGAACAACTTGGATGTAATGGAAAATTACACGAACGTGCAGAACAAATTGCCAATGATAAAATACTGGCAATACTTAGGAATTAGAAGTAAATATTTCTATGACCAAAAATATTTTTGCAATCCACGGAGCGTTTTCATCGCCGAGAATATTTAATTATCTCAGGAATAGGATTGGCAAAGAGTACACATGGCATTTCCTTGATTACCAGAATGAAACGTCTGGGTTGACGGAGATAATCGGAAGCATTGCACCACCTAGATCTGCACATGTGTTGGGACACAGCATGGGAGGATTGATTGCCCTAGGACTGGCCAATCAGCCTTGGGTACAAAGCGTCACGACCATAGCAACACCTCTTGGTGGAGTCGACTTGAATCTATTCCAGTCTTATCTTTCTCGCAGTGAATTTGTAAAAGAAATAGCCAGTCACGGTGAATTCATCTCCAAGCTTCGAAAACAGATCATTTGCAAACCCGTGCAACATCTAATCAGCACTAACGGTTTTAGTCCATGGATTTACGAACCAAATGATGGTGTGGTCACCATACGTAGCCAACGAGCACTGGAGATTGGCGAGGTACATGAAATACCGGCAAATCATGCCGAAATCATGATGGATGACCTTACCGTTGAAAAACTTCTGGATTTTTGGAAACGCCGGCCGGCATAACTCTATTGCTGTTTCAAAAATAGTCTGGTACACTATTTAGATATTAGGAGTATTCATGGTAAAATCTAAGTTAGACGAAACTGTTACTGGCTTGAAAGATAACAATACATATCTTTTTATGAGCGAGTTTGATAGTGAATCTGTTGCACCTCTGATAGAATTTATTCTTGAAAAGAATTTTTTGCCGTCATCTAAACGTCCAAAAAATCTTACATTGCTCATATGCAGTCCTGGCGGGGATATGACCGCCGCATTTGCCTTGATAGATATCATGAATGGTAGCAGTATTCCCATACATACCCTGGGCATTGGGCAAATTTCCAGTTGCGGAATTTTAACATTCATGAGTGGTGCAAAAGGACATCGTACGCTTACCCCAAACACCAGCATACTCAGCCATGAATGGAGTTGGGGTACCTTTGGTAAAAAACACGAGCTTGTTGCTGTTCAGAAAGAATTTGAACTGACCGATAAGCGCATGATGGACCATTACAAACGCTGTACGGGACTGGATGAAAAGATCATCAAAAAAGTGCTTCTGCCTGCACATGATGTTTGGCTTTCCGCGGAAGAAGCGGTAAAATATGGCATAGCCGACAAAATTAAAAAAGTTTGAGAATCCATATGAATCCTTTTGACCTTACCATTGCGCATATTACACCTTCGCCTACCATGCTGTATGGGTTGAAATTTTTTCCAGATTTGGAACCACATTGTAGCAATGACCAGGATACCCCTAACTGGGGCTGGCCTATTGATGCGGTTGAAATAAGTGACTGCAATCTTGCTGTTGTGAATGATGTTATGCGTAGGCTAGGAAATAACTGTAGAAACATCATGGAAATTGGTGTGCATCGTAACGAAGGACGCAGCATAACCAACGTTCTTATGGATACCAAACCCGAGGGTTGCCAATATCTTGGGATCGATATCGAGGATAAAAGCAACCTTGATAATAGGAAGAAAGGCATACATACATTACGGGCCAACAGCCATGATAAGGTCGCCGTTCGTAAGAAGTTACGAGATATTGGTATGCAATCAATTGACCTTTTAATGATTGACGGATGGCATAGTGTCCACACCTGTGTAAATGATTGGGGATATGTCGATCTTCTCAGCCCGCATGGTGTGGTTATCTTGCATGATACCAACGCCCATCCTGGCTGCGTAGCACTTTATCATGCGGTGGACGAAAGCTTATTTGACAAAAATAGATTTTGTACTGAAATGAACGACATGGGTATATCGGTGTTTTGGCACAAACCAAGATAATATTAAAAACAGTTGACCAAAACATCGATGTGTTATAATGTAGTCTTCATAAGAGGAGTTTGATACCATGTCAATGCATCTTGTTCATCCAGGACTTTCCACGACCAATACAAAACAAAAGAAGAAGAAGCTCACCAAAGCACAGATTGAAGCTGCTGCTAAACTTGATGCATGGCGGCGTAAGAATGGTGTGCACCCGGATCAGCTGGCTGAAAAACGTAGCAAGCAGCCCACGAAAAAACTGAAACCATGGCTGACGATCGATACACAATCGCTGCCAGTTAGCAACGGTTTTGCACCTGCTGGGGCAAAGAAAAGCATATTTGATAGCCAATGGCAGCGTACCTACGACGACGATCCTGCCATGGCTGAACGTGAGACAGAAGCTCTCAAAGCAGCCGAGGCCCTAAAGCAGGATTTGATCCCCTTATACAATAAGGGTCCGGTGATGCTTAAACCAAAAGAGCTGAAAATGACTGATCTTGGCAAGCGTCGTTAGACGCTTGTAGTTTTATGGCAATTTTTCATGGAATCGTTGCACGTTGTTAGGAAAACTGTTATTTGTGCAATGTTACTGGTAGGCTGTCCAGCTAATAATTGTAAACAATCTTTGTGTTATGTGCCCAACGATCATGCATACCAAATACCACTGATCGTTAACAATTACGGTGCTAACTGGGGTATCAAACCGGAAATGGCATGCGGGTTCTAACACGCTCGGTTATATTGACTTTAATATTGGTATTGGTTACAATAGAAGCATGTTAGATACCAGCATAATCACAGGTAAGGCGTGGACAGGAAATCCCAGCGCTAGCAATTCGGTTGCTAAAAGGCTATATCTCAAGCTATTTCCAGGCGAATTTTGGTACAGGGCTCCTCGTGCCAAAAAAGCCAAAATGTATGGCGGCGAGCTTTTTGTCAGGTATAGTGGCCGAGAATGGCCAGAGAAAAAGAATGGGCCTCTAGCCGGTGACCCTGGCTTGCTGGCTGGCATTTCGGGTCTTTTAAAAGAATTGAATCTACAGTATTCAGACGAAATCTCCTGGGCAAAAGTTCAGCATGAACTAAAAGAAACACTTACATTAACGGTTGGACCAAATCTAGCCAAAGAAATAGTTGATCGTGGATGGGCGCAGTTGATAGAGATAAAAGACCCTGTGTTGCCCAAAGAATCCAAGGTGTTGCAACCTCTTGCGTCCAACGATCAGGTAAACGATCCGCCAAAGAGCGAAATCGTAAACATAGGTGAGATTGTGGAAATCCCGGCCGATGACAGTGGGGTCTTGCAAACGGCCAATCTACCTCTGGTAGAGACTTCAACTGAGTCCATTAACAGATTGTACGGTAAGAATAAACGCCCGGCCAAAAAGACCAAACCAACTGATAAATAGTCGGCATTATTAGGAGCCTACTATGAATCTGGCACAAGCGTTGTGTGTATATCTAAACAGCAATTTTGTTTTGTACACAAAGACACATTCCTACCATTGGAATATTACCGGGCCTCTTTTCATGGAGCTACATAAACTGTTTGAGGATCAATACAATGATCTCTGGAACAATGTTGACACCATTGCTGAGAAGATTCGGCAACTTGACCAACCGGTGGCAGTAACTCCTGAAACACAAACAGCTCTTAGCATTATCAATCCTGCGGTTGAGATCATGGATGAGCTTGGATATGTCGAGCGGTTGTATATGGATCACAACAGAATGCTGGTGTTGCTTAACAAGGTATTTGATGTTGCTGAATCAGTTGACGATCAAGCTGTTATGAATTATATTGCTGAGAGACTTGATTGGCATCATAAGCAGCGCTGGTTTTTAAAAGCCACGCTCGATCGCCTAGCATAATGGATTTGACATAAATATAGCCTAATACGGGTCAAGAGGTTTCCCCGACAGCAATTGCCTTCCAACAGGGTGCGAGGCCCATATTCAAGGTTAGTAGCCTTTTATGTTGGAAGGACAGCATATGGACCATTTTGAACACTTCATACGTGATGAAGAAAATATCTACGTTGGAAATCATCTTATCGCCGATCTTTGGGGCATAGACAACCACAACGATAGCTTGTCTATAGAAAAAATGTTCGTAGCCAGCTGTGTTGATGCTGGGGCTACGGTTTTATTCAGCCACTGCCATCCTTTTGGACCGGATAGTGGAACAACAGGGGTGATAGTTCTAGCAGAATCGCATCTGTCATGGCATCATTATCCGGAAGTACACATGATTTCCATCGATATTTTCATGTGTGGCACGGCCAATCCATCCAAGGCCATGGCCCGTATTAAAAATTTCTGGCGCCCTGAGCATGTGGACCTACGTGTGCTTAAACGAGGGCAAGTGGCAGAACATAAAATAACTAAGCTCTTGACAGATGCTATGTCTTAGTATAATTTAACATATGCATGACAAACAGGAGATTCGGTTGCTAGTACATCCGCGTTATGACATCCGTTGGGTAGGGCATTGCCAGTACGACAACAGCGATAAGATCTGGGGTTGGTTCATATACAACGACCCAACTGCTGATAAAAAGGCAGTGACAAAGTCATATGCCTTCTGGGCACGTACAGGCAAGACTCCGAGCTTTAAGGTTCACACCTACTCCACATGGTACATGGACAAATTGGTTTGTGAGAAAAAAGATCGTAAATACAACGAAATTACGGTGGAAAAGCTGGTTGGACTTTGGCCCTCATTTTTCGAGGACATTGATAATCGCTTCATATTTTTCATGTTGGTAGGTGATTGATGAACAAGGATATAGTGACCGTAACAGACGCGGCCAAGGAGTATATCAACAAGCGATGCAACAATGTTGATATGTTGGTATCGGTGCGTATCAATAACCGAGGTTGCAGCGGTCACAGTTATGAATATGGATTGATTTCTCGTGCCAATACACGTCGTTTCGACGAAATAATCGAATGGCCGGGCGGAGGATTGGTCATCGATTCTGCAAGCGTCATGCATGTATTGGGCAGTGTTCTGGATTTGAAAACCAGCATCATGGAAAGCTATCTATATTGGCAAAATCCCAACGCGGTTGATACCTGTGGATGCGGTACCAGTTTTGGTTTAGTCTCAGAGTAAATTTGCGCCGCCGCTTTGCAGCTTCTATAATGAGTGCATGCAACGCAATCATACAAGTAAGCTATATTTTGGAAAATATCCCTACAAGATCACGCTGGCTCGCTCGGCAAAGCTAGGCGACCCAGATTTTAACATAGGTTGGACGGTACACAATGCCGAGTGTTTTCTTGAGGCCAACGGCATAAAATATCGCATGTACAACCAAGTGAGGCATACCGGTAAACGTGAAACCCTGGTTACCATTAATTCCAGCATTTTCCTCTGCACACAGGTAGATTTTGACCGGTGTATGGCAGAATGGTCGGGATATGTGCAATCGGTTACGTCTCCTTTTAAGGCAACCCATGTGGATCTCTTGAAAGATCGCACTGAAATCGTAGTCAGAAGCACACTGCTTTTCAAAAGATTCAAGTATGTGGTGTTGTTTAAACGGGAATACCGCGAAGACATGTCAGATGTTACAAGCTGGGTTACCGATAATTTTAATCTCATGCCATCCAAAACCGCCACGGCTAAATGGAATGGATTTTCCTGGTGGCCCCGTTTGTATCTTACAAATGAAAGCGACCTTATGCTTACCAAACTTACATATGGCGAACGCATCCGAGGTATAACGGTAATATGCACATTTGACGAGTTGGAACAGAATCCTAGCTAACCATAAATACCTGGGTATTTTTGGGATATTGCCATGGATTATCCAAGCTGGGTTACACCTGCTAATTTAGGAACTTATGCGCAGGATTATAGTTTTGATTTAAATCCAATAATCCTAACTTTTTCAGCTGGGGATGGGTCAACCGTGAATCTTTTAAACGGGGCTCTTCCCAACGGTTTGCGATGGTTGCAAACAAATAAATTGATTAGCATATATGGTGCAGCTACTGAGTCCGCGGCACAAATCTCTGCACAGTTCACTTTTCGCATAATGCAACCTAACGGCGCGATAGCTGATCGTACCTTTTCGTTGGTGTTGACTCCGTTGTTGATTGCTCCAAGCTGGGCTAACCAACCAAGATTTCTTGGATATCAAAGCAACGCAGCACCTTCAAGTTATTTGCTTGAGGCAACAACAACCACTGGCGATTATTTGCTGTATGACTTACCCACACCGTCGCCATATGCAACAATCAATCTTAGATCCGGACTTTTAACATGTAACGCTAATGCAATAGTTTCCAATACAACCCTGGCCACCGTGGTTCGCGCAACGGATGGCATTTCTGGTGCGAGCAGCAATATCACGGTTGATATCGGTATTATAGTATCCGCAGAACCTCCGTTATGGATCACTTCTGCCGGTACAATACCTGGTACCTATTACGGAAATCAGTTCGTTGAATACACCCTGCAGGCTGAAGATCCTTATGCCAGTGAAATAACCTATCACCTTACCTCGCACAGCCCTGGATTTACGCTGAGGTTGCCAACTCCCCAACCGCCGGCTGCATCCGGGCTGCTCTATGGTACGTTACCAAATGTCCTGGAAGAAACGATTTATACGTTTACAGTGGCGGCCACCAGCGTAAACGGAACCACATCTCGCACGTTTGATATGCTGGTAAATCCGGCGGTACTGAATGCAGATTTTTATTGGAACACCGCGTCAGATCTTGGATCAATTAACGACGGAGAATATGCCAGGATCACTGTAAATGCCGTTAGTGACAGGGGTCTCACGGTAGTTTATAACGTTACAGGCGGATTGCTACCACCGCATCTCCTGTTAGGGTCTACAAACGGAATTATTGAAGGGTTTTGCGAATATGCTGCACTAAACAAAACCTATTATTTTGATATAACTGCATATGATGGATACCAATACATTACCCAGCAGTTTGGCCTTTCGGTCAACAAAGTATATAGCAATCAGTTTTTCAATGCATACATTCCATTAACAGGCGCGTTGCGCGATAAATGGGATGCGGATACTTCAAATCTACGTATTAGAGAGCCGGGTACAGTGGTATTTGACACGGTTACCAATTTACCCGAGCCTCCCAGCATGAACATAATCAACGGGTTGGTAACAGGTTATGCAACACCCGATCAAATAATAGAAGTCATCTCCCCATGGTGGCATGAGCTTAGCTTGCAGATTGGCCCAGCTGCTAATACCACGGTGCTGGCAGATGGACTTTCGACCATATATCGCACGATCGAGGATCAGCAGAGCGGAAGTATCCAGGTGATTCCTGATAATTATGTCCAGGGGGGTAATGTTTATCCGATAAGCATAGATAACATACGTAGCGCGCTCATATCTCATTATAATTATGTCTCGTCGGGAAGCGGATCTGGATTTGTAATGCTTGCTAATCTGGATTATAGCAATGGATCGATTGCGTATGTGACGGTGCTAGATCCTGGTTATGGATATCTATCACCACCTGAAATAGTCGTTGGCGGAGCAGGCACCGGAGCTGAGCTTCACGCGGTTTTAGGCCTGGTTGGTGTTAGCGTAAGTTCCAGCAGTGCTGGTTGGGCGGTTGGCGATACATTCTCAATTCCGGGATACGATGCAAATGACCCGGCAATCCTAACCGTCACCGAAGTAAATTCCATGACTGATGTGGTAGCATTGGAGATAACAAACCCTGGAAACTACAGTGAAGTAGGAACAGCAACACCTATATCCGTTACAAATGGTACTGCTTCGGCCAGCTTGATACTGGTCTGGGGCATCGTTGCGGTAGATGTTGAGGTTGGTGGTACGGGGTATGATTGCGGCATCACCATAACCACGGCCGGCGGCGAAATTTTGCCACCCTGGCAGACGACCTATTTTCCTGCAATTGAGGTAGGAGAAATCC
>JGI26470J50227_1000420_pt1 | contig 17706 bp, 7 predicted proteins | sample FreactTroBogLake_FD_50227 | JGI IMG/M metagenome (IMG submission 50227) | reverse complement strand
GGTGAGAGAGGCAATGGTCTTGGCTTGGTCTTCTGCAACGACCTCATCCGCTCGATTGGCGGTCGGCTCGAAGCCGAAAGCGCCCTTGGTGCGGGAAGCACGTTTCGCTTGATCCTTCCGACAAGAATTTAGGACTAACAAAGTTAGTCATCTAGTCTTCGGTGTATGCGTCGGGCTAGAGCAGGCCCATTCCTTTCAGATAGATTTCCGTTACCTGGATTGAAGAATGCCCCAAGAGTTCCTTGACTGCGTACACGTCCCGAGTGTCGCGGTAGTTCTCCACGGCGAACGAGTGCCTGAGGTCATGGACGGAGTAGACCGCAGAAATCCTCCCGGCGGCGGCCAGTCTCTTGGTGATGTAGCGAAACCGCGCGGCCAAGGCTCGGGCGTTGTCGTCTACAAAGGGCGCTTTCATTTCCAGCCCTGCGACGGCGATAGCAGCCAGGACCTCTTGGGGCAATTCCCCCGAAATTGACTTTCCTTTGCTCCGACCAATGAACCTGGTCCCCTTGATGGAGAGCGACGGGAGAATGCCCACCCGGAGCCCTCGGTGGGCCAAGATGGAAAATGCCGCAAAGTCGGCCCTGTCGCTGACGGCGGCCAAGATAGTCTCTACTTCCTTCCCTGTGGGGTACGCCAGTTTTCTGACTGGAAGGTTCTCGGGGCGGGCCTTGGTTCCGCGGAATGGGTTTCGTATCTGCTCAAAGCGTCGTTCCAGGAAGGTGAAGAAGGAGGAGGCTCCGGCGACGTCTACCCTGACAGAGCCACCGGCCCGTCCCTGGGTCCGCAGCATGTACACGAAGTCGTCCGCATCCTTGGGTCTCATCTCCAAGACGCGCACGCCTCGTTTTGCGGCCCATGCATCTAGCCGGTCCAAGGCGGCTGTATAGCTTGCTTGGGTGTTCTCGCTCTTGGTGCGGCTCGCGTTGGAAAGGAAGTTTTCCCGTTCGGCCCGGTAGTCGATCCGCTCCAACTGGGCCCGCTTCTGAAGGTCGTCGGCCAGGTCCCTGACAATGACGGCCTGAGCCACCCGATCCAACTGCTCCGGGGTGAGGTCGGAAAGCCCCGGCGCCTCGAAAGCCAAACGGCGGACCATCGCGGCGACAGCTTCGGGACCTGCTGCCGTGCTGCCGGGGGAGGGGCGGGCGATAGCAGGAACTTCGTTCGTCATCATGTCTTCCATTATATAACATTATGTAAGGAAACGTGATAACGGTGTTGCGTAGAACGCTTGCGTGCGTATCTCAGTTTGCCTCAGGTCCATAGGAGCGAAAACATAGCTTCGTCGCCAGCAAATCTCTGGAATGTTCGATTAGTGACTACCACGATTCTGCAGCCACCTCACCACAGCGTTCCGTTCGGTCACCCTGGCGTCGTCGCTTAGGAGATCGGTGGGAGGTCTCAGGGAGTTCCACTACATGGGTCCACTCGCCTGAATGCGACACATTGTGAATTGCCACCCACAGAACGATCCAGTACAATGTCGAGGCACCGAGGGCAACCGAATGCACCTAAATGACATCGTTCCGGGCATCGTTGTCACGGGAATCGAACTCAACGCGGTCACGACGATCATCCAGGCAGTGCCGCTGGCGGCCGACTCGGTCCAAATCTTCTACAAGCTCAGCGACGGCTCCCTCAAAGAGAGACTAGTGAATCAGGCCGCCGTAGACGCCGTTCACTTGGCGACGACTGAACGACCATGGACTTTTGAGGGTGATGGGGAGAAGTTCAAACTGGCCGTTGAGGCCAAGCGAATCGACCTGGCGTTCCTGTTCGACCCGATGATGGCTGTACATACGTCAAACGTCGAGCCCCTCCCGCATCAGATCACCGCGGTTTACGAGTCCATGCTTCCTCGGCAGCCTCTCCGGTTCATGCTGGCTGACGACCCCGGTGCGGGCAAGACCATCATGGCCGGCCTCTATATCCGTGAACTGATCATGCGTGCCGATGCGCGGCGCGTGCTTGTTGTGGCACCCGGTAGCCTCGTGGACCAATGGCGCGATGAGCTCTACGAGAAGTTCGGTCTCGAGTTCCGGGTCCACTCCCGTGAACTGGCCAACACGTCCCCCAGTGGCAACACCTTCGAGGACCATGATCAGCTGATTGTCCGCCTAGACCAAATGTCGCGCAACGAGGAAGACCAGGAGAAGCTCTGCCAGGCCGGCTGGGACCTAGTGATCTTCGACGAAGCCCACAAACTGGCTGCCCACTTCTTCGGTAGCGAAGTGAAGCGGACCAAAAGGTTCAACTTTGCCGAGAAGCTCGGGGCAGCCACTCGCCACCTCTTGTTGATGACGGCCACCCCGCACAACGGCAAGGAAGAGGACTTCCAGCTCTTCCTTTCTCTTCTCGACTCTGACCGTTTCTACGGCAAGTTCCGAGATGGTGTCCACAAAGTCGATCCCTCCGACATGATGCGCCGCATGGTCAAAGAGGAGTTGGTCAAGTTTGATGGCACACCCTTGTTCCCCGAGCGCTGTGCGTACACAGTCAATTATTCGCTTTCCGACGAAGAGATCGCCCTCTACGATTCAGTGACCAACTACGTAAAGACCGAAATGGGCAAAGCCGACCAACTGGACGGAAGCCGCCGCGGTTCAGTCGGGTTCGCTCTCACTTCCCTTCAAAGACGCTTGGCATCGAGCCCCGAGGCTATCTTCCAGTCCCTCAAACGCCGCCAGGAACGCCTGGAACTACGTCTTAAGGAAGAGCATACGGGTGCTAGAGGCAAGGCTGTGAAGGCCCAGGTTTTTGACGACTTGCCCGACGATGAGGACGACCTGAACGCCGAAGAACAGGAAGACCTTGAAGAGGTCTTGGTTGACCAAGCTACCACTGCGCAAACAATCGCTGAGCTTGAGTTGGAGATCGATACCCTCAAGTTTCTGGTGGGGATGGCCCGCCACGTGGTGGCGCTGGGTACCGACCGCAAATGGGACGAACTTTCGGGGATACTCCAGAACAACCCCGAGATGAAAGATGCCGGCGGAAGGCAACGGAAGATCATCGTCTTCACCGAACACCGCGATACCCTCAACTACCTGGAAAAGCGCATCGGTGATGTGATGGGCAATCCAGCGGCAATCGTAACGATCCACGGTGGCACCCACCGTGACGACCGCAAACGGGTCCAGGGGCTCTTCCGTTCTGACCCTGACGTACGGGTGCTCATCGCAACGGACGCCGCAGGGGAAGGTGTGAACCTTCAGAACGCCAACCTCATGGTCAACTACGACCTCCCGTGGAACCCCAACCGGCTGGAACAGCGCTTTGGACGAATCCACCGTATTGGGCAACAGGAAGTCTGCCACCTCTGGAGTCTTGTCGCAGCCGAAACCCGCGAGGGCGAGGTGTACCACAAGCTCCTCAAGAAGCTCGAAGTTGAAAGCCAGGCGTTGAAGGGACGCGTGTTCGACATCTTAGGCGAGGTGTTCGAAGAGAAGAGCCTCAAAGACCTTCTCATCGAGGCCATCCGATATGGCGACCAACCCGAAGTCCGCAAACGCCTGACCGAGAAGATCGACAACGCTCTCGACGTGAACCACCTCAAGGACCTTCTCAACCGAAATGCCCTAATCCAGGAAACCATGAGCGCTGAACACCTCTTCCGTGTCCGCGAGGAGATGGAGAAGGCCGAAGCCCGAAGGCTTCAGCCGTTCTTCATCCGCTCTTTCTTCATGCGAGCCTTTGATGCCCTCGGAGGCAGTCTGCATCCTCGTGAGTCCGGTCGGTTTGAGATCACCCATGTTCCAGCCTCTATCCGTGACCGCGACCGATTGATCACCGGCCGGAATACCCGTGACACTGACCCCGTCCTTAAGCGCTACGAGCGTGTCTGCTTCACCAAAGAAGCCGTCCGTCCGCTCGACAAGCCTGGCGCACCTTTTGGTGTCCTTCTTCATCCGGGCCATCCGTTGATGCTGGCCGTCAGCGACCTCGTGCTTGAACAGAACCTCAACCTACTTCGGCAGGGCTCCATACTCATTGACCCGGTCGATGAGGGGACCGAACCGTGGCTTCTATTCCTACTCACCCATGAGGTGAAGTCCGGCAACGACCAGGTGCTTTCCAAGCGCCTCCAATTCGTCCGGGTGAACCCAGACGGCAGCTCTCACTTTGCCGGCTGGGCACCTCATCTCGACTTGGTTCCCTTGGATACGGCTGCGCGGCCTCTGTTGAAAGAGATCCTCAGCTCTCCCTGGCTCAATGCAGACTTGGAGAACCGGGCACTTGCCTTGGCTTCGGCGACCTTGGTTCCCGACCATTTCAAGGAAGTCTCGGAACGTCGAATCGACCACGTTGACAAGACCTTGGCTCAGGTTCATCAACGCCTAACGGCTGAGATTGACTTCTGGTCGGATCGGTACATCAAGTTCAAGGAAGATTTGGCGTCTGGGAAGGGTGTTCTGCCCAATGTCGAGAATACTCGGAGAACCATCCAAGACCTGGAGACCCGCCTAACTAACCGTAAGAACGAACTCAACGCAATGCGGGCTGTGTTCTCTGCCACGCCGGTCAATCAGGGTGGTGCCTTGGTGATCCCGGCCGGACTGATGCGCCAACTGGAAGGGGAGCCTGCCGAAGCGACCTTTGGCGTCGATGCCCAGGCTCGGTCGAAGATCGAACGCATCGCGATGAACGCCGTCATGAAGGCCGAGGTTCAACTTGGGAACAAGGTGGTCGACGTGTCTGCCCAGAAGTGCGGTTGGGACATCACCAGCTACCCGCCATCGAAGGACGGCGCCATCCCGACGCCCCGCCATATCGAGGTAAAAGGTCGCGTCTACGGTTCAACGACCATCACCGTGACCAGGAACGAAATCCTCTACGCCTTCAACCAGGCTGAGCTGTTCATGCTGGCCATCGTGGTCGTGACCGAAGACGATAGCTACGCTGGACCTTACTACGTCCGCAACCCGTTCCAGGAAGAACCCGGCTGGGGTGTCGCGTCTGTGAACTATGAGCTAAAATCGCTACTTGAAAAGGCAGGCAGCTCGTGAGAGAGACTTTTGATGAGCTTGAGTTCTTCGCGCTTGAGCGACTTGAGCTGAGTAATTTTCGGCTCTTCGACCGAGTACAACTTGAACTCCATCCCCAGTTGACCGTGATTATCGCCCCGAACGGCGGCGGCAAGTCCTCACTCCTCGATGGAATTGCTCTTGCGTATGGAACCTTCGTTGGTGCCATCGGAGTTGCCAAAGGTCGCCATTTCCAATCCGATGACGCTTACCTCAAGTTCATACCTGGGTCCATTCGTGCTGAACCGCAATACCCAGTGCAACTTAAGGCTACCGGTCTGCTTTCGGGTGTCTCGTCAACTTGGGTTCGGGAGCTCCGCAATGAGAAAGGCCGAAGTACCTACGGCGGGACCAAAGACCTTCTCGATCAAGCCGACATGCTGACTGATATGGCCCGAAATCTCCGAGACAATGTTGAGTTCCCCTTGATAGTCTATTACGGGACTGAACGACTCTGGAAGAAGACAAAACTTACCGAAGGGAAGAAATCTACGAGCTATTCCAGGATGGAAGGGTACACTGGTTGCCTTGACCATGCGTCCAACTTCAAGAGTTTTGAATGGTGGTTGCGGGGAGCCGTGATTGAGTCATTGAAGGCAGATCGAAGCCCCGATTCGGAAGTTCGCCAACGTGGCCTAGCTCTCGCCGGCCAAATCCAGGCAATAAATCGGGTCGTGTCAATTTGCCTCAAGGCCCACGGAGGTTGGGAGTCACTCGACTTTGATCACAGTCGAGACGAGATGACGCTCTATTCCGCGACCCAAGGAACGATACCGCTTGGCATGGTAAGTGACGGGATTAGGGCGATGCTGACACTGATTAGCGATCTCGCTTTTCGGACAATCCTCTTGAATCCGCACATGGGATCTTCGGCCCCCGAAAACACACGAGGAGTTGTTGCCATCGACGAAATCGATATGCACCTCCACCCTGAATGGCAGCAGGCTGTAGTTCCGTCACTACTCGAAGCGTTCCCCAACATCCAGTTTGTAATGACTACGCACAGCCCTCAGATCCTAACCACGGTTTCGAAACAATGTATTCGGGTACTTGAGCGCGACAGTGATGGGGCTTGGGTGACGAGAGTTCCGGCAGAACAGACCAAGGGTTTGGAAAGCTCCTATGTGATGGCCTCGACCATGGATACTGATTCGGTACCCGACGTCGAGGAAGCCCGTTGGCTTAGTGACTACAAGCGACACATTATCGAGGGGACGTGGGATTCGGCCGATGGCCGTTTGCTGCGTGCCAAGCTCGAAAGTCACTTTGGTAAGGGTCACCAAGCACTTCTTGAGTGTCAACGGTTGATTCGCCTCGAGGATGCCAAGCGACGGGCAAAAGCAACCGGAGGCAACTCAATTGCACTATCTTGATCGTTCTACGATTCCTGCGCCACAGTCACTCAGACACTACCAGCACGGCAACAACAGCTGGGATGATGTTACTCCGCAAGACAAGTCGCAGATTCGGACTCAATTGGAATCCCTTCAAGGGAGGCGATGTGCCTACTGCGAAGGTGACCTCGACCAACTTGGCCATCATATCGAGCATTTCCAGCAGAAAGCCGCTCATCGATTTCCCGCGCTGACGTTTACTTGGACGAACTTGTTCTGGTCCTGTGACCGAGGGGATTCTTGTGGAAAGTTCAAAGACAAGTCTGAGGTGATGAACAGCTACCAACCTGCCGATTTGCTCAAGCCTGATGTCGATGACCCTGAGGCTTTCTTCCTGTTCGTGTCAGACGGATCCATTGTGATTCGAAACGGCCTCAGTTTGATTGATCAACGTCGAGCGGAGGAAACGCTAAGGGTCTTCAATCTCGATCCAGAGTTTGGACGCCTGCGAAAAATGCGTATGGCCCATGTCCAAGGCTATGTTGCTGATGCTCAGGTCATTGCTGAAATACTCGAGGTTGATCCGGTAGCAGGTATTGCCTTCTTGGAATCAGAGCTCCTGGCGACTTCTCACCTTCCCTTCTCAACGGCGATCAAACACACGCTTTCATATCAAGGACAAACGCTGTGACCCCTACAGTTAAGACTATCAAGAAGCTTATTGAAGTTGCGCTACCGCTCGATGCGATCAACATCGCCTCGGTCCGTGAAAAGTCTATACGTCACGGTCACCCTAGCACATTGCACTTGTGGTGGGCTCGCCGTCCATTGGCAACCGCGCGCGCGGTCATCTTCAGCCAGATGGTCAACGACCCCGCTGGTCGCTGGGAGTTGGAGCATCCGGGAGAGTTACCTCCTAGCCACCTCAAGGCAAGTTGGACTGCCAAGCGCAAACAGTTGTTTAGCATCATCGAAGACCTTGTGCTTTGGGAGAACACCACCAATGAGTCTGTGCTCGATCGGGCACGCAACGAGATCAAGAAGAGTTGGCTTGAGAGCTGCGAACTGAACAAGGGCCACCCAAAGGCCGCTGAACTGTTCAACCCTGAAAAGTTGCCTGGCCTCCACGATCCCTTTGCAGGTGGTGGGGCCATTCCTCTCGAAGCCCAGCGTTTGGGCCTGGAAGCCTATGCAAGCGACTTGAACCCAGTGGCCGTCTTAATCAACAAGGCCATGATCGAAATTCCACCTAAGTTCGCAGGTTCTAAGCCTGTTGGACCGATCCCCACTGGTGAGACGAGTCTGCAAGCGCAGGACCGCTGGCCTGGAGCCGCTGGCATGGCTGAGGATGTGCGCCGCTATGGAGCGTGGATTCGCTCAGAAGCGCAGAAGCGAATTGGAAACCTCTACCCAACCGTTGAAATCACCGAGGCCATGACCAAGTCCCGTCCCGATCTGGTTACCCTTAAGGGCCAGAGACTCACGGTAATCGCTTGGCTGTGGGCGCGGACCGTGCGGAGCCCCAACCCGGCTTTTAGCCACGTCGACGTGCCGTTAGCCAGTACTTTCGTGCTGTCGAGCAAAGCGGGCAAGGAAGCTTACATTGAGCCCTTGATAGACGCTGACTCCTACCGGTTTACGGTTAAAATGGGGCCACCGCCGGCTTCGGCTACCAATGGGACCAAACTCTCACGGGGTGCGAACTTTTCATGCTTGATATCGGGAGTGACGATAGAGTCGAAGCATATTTACTCCGAAGCCCAAGCCAAACGCATGGGCACTCGCCTCATGACTGTTGTTGCCGAGGGTGCAAGAGGAAGAGTCTATCTCGACCCTACTCCCGAAGTTGAAGCCGTCGCCCGACTGGCTATCCCTAGATGGAAACCTGAACTGCTCATGCCTGAGAATCCGAGATGGTTCTCGCCACCGATGTACGGATTGACCACCTACGGGGACCTATTCACCCCCCGCCAGTTGGTGGCCCTCACCACATTCAGCGATCTGGTGACCGAGGGGATTGATCAGATCCGTCAGGCCGCCAGGAAAGCTGGGATGGCCGACGACGAGCTTGGGCTCGATGCCGGCGGCAAGGGAGCGCTGGCATATGCACAGGCGGTGGGTGTCTACTTGGGGATGGCCATCGACAGAATGGCAAATACTCTATGCAGCATTGCTCGCTGGACGCCGGACAGGCAACAGACGGTTACGGTCTTCGCAAGACAAGCAATCCCGATGACTTGGGACTTTCCGGAAGTCAATCCGTTTTCAGGAGCGGCGGGAGACATTACAGTTTCTGTTGACGGTCTGATAAAGGGCATGAGCTTCATCGTTTCACCGCCAGGAAAGGTATTTCAGACAGATGCCCAAACTCAGTCCATTTCTGAGAACAAAGTCATTTCAACCGATCCACCTTACTACGATAACATTGGCTATGCAGACCTTTCAGACTTCTTCTATGTCTGGCTCCGCAAGTCGCTGAAGCCGGTCTTTCCAACGCTGTTCTCCACCCTGGCAGTACCTAAAGCTGACGAACTAGTTGCTACACCCTACCGCCATGGTAACAAGCAGAAGGCTGAATCTTTCTTCTTGACCGGCATGACCGCTGCCATGCATAGTCTCGCACTACAAGCTCACCCTGAAATGCCAGTTTCCATCTACTATGCGTTCAAGCAATCAGAAACCGAAGGGTCCGAAGGGACGGCGAGCACAGGTTGGGAGACCTTCTTGGAGGCGGTTTTGCTCGCGGGGTTTTCGCTCACTGGTACCTGGCCCATGCGAACCGAGCTGGGAAATCGAATGATCGGCTCAGGCACAAACGCCCTCGCCTCGAGCATCATTCTGGTCTGCCGCCGCCGGGCAGATGATGCGCCCACCGTCAGTCGCCGCGAGTTTCTGCGTGAACTGAACCTCGTGTTGCCCGATGCTCTTGAAGGCATGGTCCACGGTACCGCCGATGGAACATCACCCGTGGCACCCGTTGACCTTAGCCAGGCCATCATCGGCCCCGGAATGGCCGTATTCAGCAAGTACTCAGCTGTTCTCGAATCTGACGGTTCGCGCATGACTGTCAAAACTGCTTTGCAGCTCATCAACCGCTATTTTGCGGCCAACGACTTTGATGCTGACACACAATGGTGCCTTAAGTGGTTCGAACAAAATGGGTGGAAAGAAGGGCAGTTTGGCCAGGCGGACGTCTTGGCACGCGCGATGGGAACAAGCGTTCAAGGCGTTGCTGAGGCAGGTGTCGTGTACTCTTCAGGCGGGATCGTGCGGTTGCTTCGACCGACAGAGTATCCGACTGATTGGGATCCCAAGATCGACTCTCGCATTCCAATTTGGGAAACTCTACACCACCTAATCCGGAGTCTTCGAACCGATGGTGAGACGGCAACTGGGCGCCTTTTGGGTCAGGTGAAGAGCCAAATCGAAGGCGTTCGTCTGCTGGCGTTTCGCCTCTACACACTATGTGAACGCTCTAGATGGGCCGACGACGCCCGTACCTACAATGAACTGATGACGAGCTGGACTGCCGTTCAGACTGCAGCAGGTCGGGTTGCTGAGACTGATCGGCAAGGGGAGCTGTTTTGAAATGAGGAACCATCCATGAACACCACCAAGCCTTGGCGCGAGATTGCCATTCCGCATTCGGACGTGCTGGAAGGCACGTTTCAACAGTCCGAGTTCGCAGCGGACCTCTCAGCAGTCCACTCTGGCAAGGCAACGCGAGAGTACCAGGATGCCCGTGCTTTCTTCGATCGGACCTTCATTACCGAGGGAATGAGCCTACTACTGACCTCGGTGGCCAACCGCTTGAACAAGAAGGGCGGCGACCCAGTGATGCAGCTTCAGACGAGCTTCGGCGGTGGAAAGACTCACACCATGCTCGCCGTCTACCACATGGCCACTCGGACTTGCCCCATCCAAGAACTTCCCGGTGTTGGTCGGTTGCTCGATCAGGCGAAGTTGCTTGATGTCCCTCGAGCCAGGGCTGCCGTTCTCGACGGCAACCAGTGGGCACCGAGTCAATCCCGACCCAAGGGTTCCGTTGTCGTCCGAACGCTCTGGGGTGAGCTTGCTTGGCAATTGGGTGGTGATGCACTCTATGAGAAGATTCGAGAGTCGGACGTTCAGGGCACCTCGCCTGGCAAGGATCTTCTACAAGAGGTTATTCAGGCAGCCGCACCTTGCGTTATCCTCATCGACGAACTTGTTGCCTTCATTCGGCAATTTGAGCCCGGCAAGTCGTACCCCGGTGGAACCTTTGACTCCAACCTGAGTTTCCTCCAGGCCCTCACCGAGGCTGTCAAACTGGTCCCTGATGCCGTCGTGCTGGCTTCGTTGCCCGAGTCGATCATCGAGGCCGGAAGTGATCACGGGGTCACGGTACTTCATGCCCTTGAGAAGACCGTTGGGCGTGTCCAGGCACTCTGGAAGCCCGTGGCCACGGAAGAGGCGTTCGAGATCGTCCGTCGCCGTTTGTTTGAAACTGTGAGCGACCTCAATTCCCGCGATGCGGTCTGCTCGGCATTTGCGGATGCCTACATTGCTGGTGGGTCCAGCTTTCCCAGCGAAACCCAAGAAGCTCGTTATCTCGGCCGACTCAAGGAAGCCTATCCGATTCATCCGGAAGTCTTCGACCGCCTGTACGAGGACTGGTCGACCCTCCAAGGCTTCCAGCGCACTCGAGGTGTGCTGAAGCTCATGGCCAAGGTCATCCACCAACTCTGGAAGGATGCCAACACTGATTTGATGATCATGCCGGGCAGTCTGCCGCTCTACGACGGTAACTGTCGTAGCGAGCTGACCCAACACCTCAACCAAGGCTGGGATCCCGTCATCGAACGCGACATCGACGGCGAGCGTTCTGAGACACGTGACCTAGAGATCAAAGAAACCCGTTTCGGGTCCATCTCCGCCGCTCGTCGTATCGCCCGAACCTTGTTCTTGGGAACAGCGCCTTCATCGGTTGAAACCAAGGCCGGTCTCAAAGGCATGGACAGGGGCCGAGTCCTGTTGGGTTGCCTCCAGCCAGGCCAGGCGTCCGCAACGTACGTCGATGCTCTCGGACGCTTGGTGGACCGGCTCCATTTCTTGAGTGCCACCGGAGACAAGTCGCAAGAGAATACCCGCTACTGGTTCGATACCCGCGCCAACCTTCGACGTGAGATGGAAGACCGGAAGTCCCGCTATGGAGAGCAGAAGGAAGTCCAGGAACGAATCGCGACCGAGGTGAGGAAGCTCGCCGCGGGTTCCTCTGTGTTCGAAGGTGTCCATGTCTTTGCACCACATTCAGACATTCCCGACGACGCGACACTTCGGCTTGTGTTCCTTCCCCCGAGCAAACTGTACTCGTCCCAAGACAAGAAACTTGCCTTCGACGCCATTCAGGACTACTTGAAGAACAATGGAACACGTCCCAGACACCGCGCGAATCGCCTGATCTTTGTCGCCGGTGACGATGCCGTCTACCATCGTGCTGTCGACCAGACTAGGACCGTGCTGGCCTGGGAATCGATTGTCGCCGACATCGCAGGTCGAAAACTTGTCGTCGACCGACTCCAAGAAGACCAAGCCAAGACGGCTCTCACAACCGCCGCGGGCGGGTTGAATGGTGTCTTCCGAGAGTGTTTCAAGTGGCTTCTCTGCCCAGTCCAGGAGACACCGGCTGACCGTGAGATCAAGATCGAGTCATTCACGCTGCACACAAGTGGGACGACACTTCCCCAAGCCGTCGAGCATGCCTGCACTGAGAATGAGCTTGTTATCACGACCTGGTCAGCAATTCATTTGCGCGGTATTCTGAAGAGCCTCTACTGGAAGGGTGATCAGCTCTCGGTGGCTGCGTCCCGCTTCTGGGATGATTCAACCAAGTACCTGTACCTTCCTCGGTTGCGAAGCCAAGGTGTTCTGAATGAGGCCATCCTTCGGGGAACGAGCTCCCGCGATTTCTTCGGGACCGCACTTGGCAGGGATGGCTCCAAGTACGAAGGCTTCCAGTTTGGCAAGGCTGTGTTCTCTATCGACGCGAACTTGCTCCTCATCGACCCTGCCGAAGCGGCGAGGTACGAAGCTACGATTGAACCTCCAGCACCACCACCGCCTACTGGTCCAGGACCAGGGCCGACTCCACAAGTTCCGCCTGGACCGGGACCGACCCCGCCACCACCAGTGCCCAACTTGCCGACGTCGTTCCACGGCTCGGTACAGGTTGCTCAGGCCTCATTCAAAATGAAGCTCCAGGACATAGCCGACGAGATTCTCTTACACTTGGCAGCCGATCCCAAAGCGCAGCTCAAGATCACGCTGGAGATCTCAGCAGACTTCCCTTCTGGGGCGTCACAGACGCTGCAGAGGACTGTGTCGGAGAACGCGGCGAATCTTGGGTTCACGCTGAAGGAGTGGGAGTAGGTTCTTTCGAGTCAGCCTACACCAGCATGGAAAGTAGCGATTTTCAGAGTGATCCTAGACGCGATGCTACCTCAAGCATACGCGGCTACACGTACCAGGCCTATCAGTCGATTCTTGCCTGGATACGTCTCGAGGGGAACCAGATACTGTTCCTTGAGCGCTCCGAAGACTTTGACATTGAATCTGGGCATACGGTCACCGCAGTTCAAGTCAAGGCGGAGGCAAGAAGGCTGACCCTGCGCTCTGAAGTAGCGGTCGAGACAATGAACAACTTCTTCCGGAGCCAACGCCTCAACCCAGACTACAAGATTGAACTAAGGTTTCTTACCACAGCCGAAGTTGGAAACGAGAGTGAAGACCCATTTGGTGATCAAAAAAGAGGAATCGACGCGTGGGATGAAGTTTCCCGCGGAGTAGGAGACTTCGGTCGCCTCAAAAAGTTCTTGCTTAGCATCCCACTAGACAACGACCTAAAGGCATTTATCGACCAGTCCCCTGAAGCGGCAGTTCTGGACAACTTCGTGCGTAGAATAAAGTGGGACACAGGGAACAAATCGATCGAGGCACTCGAGAGGCGTCTCGAAGATGAACTTGTCGAGTTCGGACTTCTGCGGGACGTTGATCCGCATGAATCACGGCATGTACTGGCGCACCTGTTGAAGATCATATGGGGCCAGCTGGCGACGAAAGGAACGAAAGAACTCACTCGGGCAGACTTCCTCTTGGAGTTTGAGGCCGCGACGTCCGTTACCATCTCAAATCGGGAATACAGAGAATTACTCTTCGCTCAGAGCCAGATTGCCAAAGCTGGCCTTGGAATCGATACCTCGGAACAGTTCCGTGTTGATCCTGCGTTTCTTCCACCTCTGCCTCTCGTCGAGAACGGCACCGAACGACTCGATCTGGTGCGACGGCTTGCTGGGGTGTTGCTAGCAGAACAAGTGCTCTTCCTCCATGGCAGTAGCGGGATGGGAAAGTCGAGTCTCGCCGCTTTGATAGCCGACACAACACATCTGAATTGGGCTTGGCTTGGTTTACGGGGCCTTGATCGCCTCCAAACCAGGGCGAGTCTGCGGGGGGTCGTTCGCCGAGTATGTCGACAGAAATCTGCGGAGTATGTCGTCCTCGACGATCTCGACTTCGCAGGTCTTCACGCGTACGAAGCGGAACTACTTGTTGTCTTGTCGGCTATTCGAGAAACTGGCGGGCTTGTAGTGGTTACAGGTTCCTTGCCACCACCAAGTACATTTCTACCGAAGATTTGGCGTTCGCCTTCAGTCGTGTTCCCGGTGCCTTGCTTTGAGGTGGATGAGATTGAAGACTTGATACTTCGAAATGGGATGACCGACCCGCTGCGCGCAAAAGCCTGGGCAAAGGTGATTACTTTGTCAACTTCTGGCCACCCGCAACTCGTTCATGCTCGCGTGCGCAACCTTGATATTCGTGGTTGGCCCGCCAGCGATGCCGTTGAACTTTTGCATCCCGCGGATATCAGTCAGGTCCGCCTTGAGGCAAGAAATCGGCTGCTTGAGGAGTTCTCTTCACCTGACACCAAGGCAATGGTCCTCAGACTTAGTCTCATCGCAGGGTCATTTCCTCGAAGTATCGCGATTGCCTTGGCGACGGTCGAGCCCCAGATCGATTATCCCGGTGAATCGTTCGATCGATTGGTTGGTCCGTGGATAGAGAAGGAGGCGCTAGACTCCTACCGGGTTTCCCCGTTGATCGCAGGTGCTGGCACCTCTGTACTGTCCTACGGAAAGATTTCTGAAATACATACTTGCATTTCGCGGGCGCTCCTGGGGCTCGGAACTCTTGACCAGAAGCAGGCATCGCTTGCGTTCTTCCACGCGTTTGTTGCCAGAGACGAGACAATTCTTTCGACGATCGCGAGCAAACTGATAACCCTTTCCTCAGAAGAGATTCATGTGCTCAGTGATTACCTCGGTTGGTTCTTGCACATCGCAATGACCAAAGGGGCACGGACATTCGACAAGAGCGCCAATCTTGAGTTTCTGCTCAGGCTCCTTCAATATCGCCTTGCCGTTTCCCAAGGGGACTCGACCAACTTAGTGATGTACCTTGACCGTCTCGAGGATGCACTGGAACTACAGAAGGAGAGCAAAGGCTATGACGTTTCAACTTTCACAGCATACAGCCTGGTGCTTAATTCCACCGTTGCGAAAATTCCGTCGAAGACAGTCATTAGGATGCTCGAAAAGCTCCTGCCGATTCAGGATCGGAACAAAGACCTCCGTCCATTTTTAGCGAGTTTGCAGCAGATTGGCGCGGGTGTATTGGGAGCTCCCCTTGAGCCTGTAGGTTTCTTCTTCTTGCTTCACTCCATGACGATCTCCGGAACAAGTGATCTCAGTGAGTTGTTCGATTTGCTTGCATCTGTATCGCCCAAACTTCGCAAGGTGCTACTTGGCGTTGTCGAGCACGATCAGGACTTTGCCCAAATGCTGGTCAACAACGCCTGGCTTGAGGATTCTCGCCACGGAGCACTGAACGTGGACGAGGCCGTTGAAATCATGAACAAGGGTATCGCTACCGCAAAGTCAACTCATGCCCGAAAGCTTGAAATCGCGTGCACCATCGCCAAGTCCGTCCTTCTCGACGAGTATGCAAACCAAAGCGAGAGAGCCCTGGAGGCGCTATCAGCGTTGCTTCACAGATGTCCTTCGGACGCTGGTCTGCTGAACCAGCGGAGCAAGGTGCTATTCAACCTCGGAGAATACTCAGAATCGCTAGATATTTCGGCACTCGTCTTGGACTCAGGTGGTATTGCCTCGGTGGAAACTTGCTACGTCTACCGGCGATCCGGAATTTGCGCAGCTCGACTTGGTGATTGGAGCGAAGCTCGAAGGCTGTTCTTGCTTGGTTCGAATTGCGCCGACTCAACCGTTGTCCAACAAACTCTGGGACTTGGCCTGCTCGCCGAGGCCAGTTTTGCGGCCTGGAAACTAGGGGAATACCGCGAGTTCATCCGAGGCTTTTCGGCCGTCCTCCGCCGTCTCGGTGAGGTCTCAGTTGATAGCGATATCCGTGTGTGGACGTTGAGCGGGGTGGTTCAGCACTGCCTTGCCAGGATCGAGTTGAGCTTGGAAGGCGCGAAGATATCTGCGGGGTACAATGAACCATTCCCGGGTATGTTTTCGATACAGCAGCCAAACGAATCGGTCCGCGAGCTGAGGTTCTCAGGAATTGAAGCCGCCTGGGATTTTCTCGAGAGCATCGCGAAGGATCTGAAACTCGACCCGATTCTGATGGACCGGCCCCGCCATGAATCGGACCGGCCTCGCCCCCTTTTTCTTGAGGTTCGACATAGGTTGCAGGAATTCCGAAGGGCTGTAGAGCTTCGTGACGTTGCCAATCTTGTGACGATTACGATTCGAATGGTGGAGGGTTTTCAGGTCCTCCCAAATTTGACCAAACAAAGCGATCCTACACTCGAGGTCGGGCCAGTCCCTTCGTTGCCTGAGGGATTCTGGGACAGTCCAGAGAACCAGGCCTATTTCGTTTGTGCAATTCTGGGCGTTCTGGTGCACATGATTGATTCGTCAACTGCTATGGTATTTCCAATTGACCATTGGAGGTCTGAAATTCTTGCCATCGGGGCACTCGGCCCCGAAGTCGCCTCGCTCCTAGGTGCGTTGGTGGATCGCAAAACGCGCTCCAATCCCTACTGCGACGCCGCACTAGGGTTGCTGGCGCTTCGAGACGGTGTGGTTTCACCCAGGGAGTTGTGGATCACAACCTTCAGAACGGTCGACGCACTGAAGCCGATTCTTTCATCCCTCGAGACCGGTCTCGGTGAGTTGCTCATCAAGCGATGGATATACGCAATAAACAACCAGGCATTCGCATTTCAGACACCCGCAATCGCTTGCAGGGAAATTGAGGCCTGTTTGATTCCACAGCGTAGCCCATCGAGCGCTGTCCTTGCGTCGACGCTTCTGGCATCGGCGCCTTACCTCGGGTTCAAGTTGAACCCGCGCACCAAGTCCGTGTTGGTGGGTATTGTCGGGGATGGAGGTTGATTTCGGAGAGAACCAGCAGTCCAAAGTGGCAACCAAGTTAGTGCTTGAGGAGAGTTCCCCTGACCGGGAGACTATACTCGAATCTGTGTTCATTTTGTGCTATGCCATTCTGGAGTCGCACCAAAAGTCGCACTTTCGACCCTGAAAAGTGGTCATCGCGGACTTATCAGTATTGACCGCTCGTGATAGTCTCTGACCGGAAGTGACCGTGTAAAGTCTTCTCATAGAGTGAGATGACGATAAGCCACACAAGATAGATGACCGCTCCTGATATCCCCTGATTTCTTACTGGCTAGGCTTGAGGTGCTAGTGCTCGAAAGGGCATGGAGGTTCAAGTCCTCTTCGCCGCACTCCGGTTTTTGTGCAAAAGCTCCCCTTGAGGGAGCTTTTGCATTTGTGGGCCTTTGCGACGAAGAGGACTTGAATGGAGCCCGCCGCCGAGCGTGAGGCACCGCAGGTGCCGTCGCCACGGGCCTTTCAGTAAGGGTGGGAACGAAAAGTGGCCGACCTTTCGGTTTCGCGCGTCCAACACTTGACATCAGAGCCACCCCACTGCTAGCAAGCCTAGCAGTGGGGTGGCTCTCGTTCATGCCAAAGTGTCCCTCTTCTTTTTTTGAGAATTCCCGTTGGGCACCCTTCCAGAGTGAACTCTTCTCGAGGATGAGTCAATGTACGCCAGAATTGCCGACTGTTCGGTGCTGGAGCGAAGCCCGACTTGCGCGGTTTGTACGGGACCTCGCGCGAGACAAGGCACTGATCAGCGTGATTCCTTCGGCCCGGTCCATCGTCGATCAGCTTGTCTCGCTCAATCTTGCTCACCGAGTCGCGACTGGTCTTCCCAAGCCACAACCGACTGCGCGTTTTCTGATCATTGACTTCTCTCCCAATGAGAACAAC
>JGI26470J50227_1000418_pt1 | contig 17849 bp, 14 predicted proteins | sample FreactTroBogLake_FD_50227 | JGI IMG/M metagenome (IMG submission 50227) | reverse complement strand
GGCCGCGCCATGGTCGATGCCCGCCGCGTCGAACACCTTGGCATAGTGACCCTCGAGCCGCTCCCGTCGATAGAGCCCGACCATCCACTCCCGGATGGGCCGGTGCCCGACCATGACGAGTCCGCCGACAGCGAGGAAGACGGTCGCTATCGATGTCCCGAAGATCCCGACCAGGCTGACCCTCGCCACAACCGTGGCGAGGGTCAGCCCGGTCTCGAGGCGACGCCCCCAGGACAGGCGAACGAGCCAGCCCACGGGATCGACACCCTTGCGACCGGGGGCGCTCACGCGTGGCTCCCCATCCGGTCGAGGAGGGCCAGTACGGCAGTAACGGCGAGGGCGGTGAACGTCGCCCCCATCACCACCAGCACGAATGCCCCGGCAACTCCGATGCGAAGGAGGACGTTCACGACGCCTCCCGCACCGGCTTGGACGGCTCGATGGCCGTGGCCTCGTAGAAGACGCCGGTGCCGCCGTCCTTGGCGGTGAAAGTCGACACGGTGAGCCCCGACACGGCCAACGGTGCCCCGATGGCCAGGGCCTTCGGAGGCGTGGCCGTGCGGACGCCGAGGACCTCGGGTCGCCCGGCGCCGAGCACGATCACCTCGGTGCGGTAGAGCGCCTGGCCCTCACGATTGGTGCGGTGCTCACCGGTCACCCGGTCGACGACCGGCTGGGGTGGACCGCCGCACAGGACGGTGATCTTGGTGGTGTCCACGGGAAGTGCCATGGGATGGTTCCTTTCGGTTGATGGATGGGTTGCTGTGACCGGAATCTCCGGCCTCTTCCGCACACGGGTGCGGAAACGTGATGCGCTGCGCGCAGGTGGGTGGCAAATGGCTGGGTGGCAGCCGACGGGAAGACCTTCAGCTGGACGGCATGCAGCTCGTTTGCCGTCCGCTGGGTTGCGATCTGGGTGCAGGTGCCCTGAATGCGACCGCTCAGCGTGAACCTGACCGGGGACCGCCAGGGCGGCATGGGACACTCCCGCTATGGGGCAGGGCAGACACACGGAAGTGCTGACGAAGCGCGCCGTTCGACGGGTGGGCACAGCCATCGCTGTCGCGTGCATCGGCCTTGGGGTGGTCGGCATGCCGATCACAGCGGCGGCTACGACGTCGCCCATCACGCCGTTCGCCGTCACGGCACAACCGGTCGTCTGGCCGGCGACTGCGTCGGACGGCAGCCCGCAGACCGCCCCGATCACCGTCGACAAGGCAGAACTCGGGCCCGCTGACAGCCTTCCTCCAGGAGTGCATCTGGGGCGTGGCCAGACCTACTTCTACGTGGCCCTCCATCCGAGTCACGCCTTCGGGAGCGACCCGCAGACCCCCATCGTCATGCCCGAGACCGCGGCCACCCTCACGATTACGAGTGGCACGACGACTTCCAGCAACGCCGTCAGCGGCATTGCCGTCCCGGTGAATTCGCTCGCCATCGACGCAGCCTGGTATTTCCCCGTCCACGGAATGGTCACTTCGGTCACACTGCAGGTGGCGCCATTCACCAAGGTCCTCGGCAACGAACGGGGTGACTTCGGTCCGTGGACCTTCACTCCCACACCGATCACCCTCGATGCAGCGCCGTTCGCAGGAGCTCCAGCGGACACGCACACCAGTGGCGGCCTGGCTCCAGCCGGCAGTGCGGCTTCCGCTGGGCCGGTCCGACGGGCCACCAGCCCGTCCGGGGCGCCGGTGGGCGTTCTGATTGGTGTCGGTGCTGTGAGCCTGCTCGTCCTCGGCGCTGTCGCCGCGGGGTCGGTGTCGTTCCGACGACGGCGTGCCTTCGCCCGTGCCGACCGTGATGGCCGGGTCGTCCTCTCGGGCCCACCGGCCCTGGTCGCCGGCTCCATGGCCGGGGCCGGTTTGGCCGGCGTCGGGGGACAGCCTGGTCAGCCGCGAATCGTCGTGCAGCTGCTCGGACCCCTCGAGGTCGACGGGACGAGCAGAGCGGTCATCGCCGGGCCACTGCAGGAGCTCATCGTGTTTCTGGCGCTCAACCCGGGCCGCACCTTCACGTCGGTGCAGATCCGGGAGTCGATCTGGGGGCTCGGTCGTCGACCGATCACTTCCAACACCTTCCGCAAGTACCTCGTGCAGTTCCGCAAGGCCTTCGGCACTGGCGTCCTGGTGACCGACGCCTATCGCTACGAGCTCACCGATTCCGTCACCTCCGACTGGGACCTGTTCCGAGCCCACCTCGACTCCCACGACACCATCGGCCCCAAATCGGAGGCGGCGGACGATCTGTCGGGTCCAGAAGGCGCACTCGGCCTCGTGCGAGGTCCGGTGCTCCACGGGAGCTTCGACGGCAAGAAGAACTCGCCGTTCTCCTGGGCCATCGGGACCGTTCACGAGATCGAAGACGAAGTGACCACCGTCTCGGTCGATCTCGCACTTTCCTGGCTCGACATCGGCGACCCACAACGGGCTTCTGTAGCCATCGGCCAGGGCCTGCGCTGTGCCGATGCGAACCTCCGGCTGAGGATGGTCGACCTCCAGGTAGGGGCCGCCCTCGGTGGTTCGCGGGAGGTCGGTCGCCGCCTGGCTGCCGGTCGGGCCGCTATGGCCACTTTCCCGAAGGACGTCGTCCTGCTCGAAGGACGGGCACGGACCTTCGGCTGGGCCTCGGCCGTCTCGGACTGAGTACTGCTCGGGGTCGGTCCTCATGGCTCGAGACCTTGCCAAGGAGGGTGTGACCTAACCTGTGACCTTTCTCCCTGACCAGGGAGTATGCAGGTCCAATCGGTTGGCTGCTCCACCTATTGCGGAGTCAGGTCGGTCGTGCCGAGCCGCCGACTGCCGCGTCAAGGGCCGCTGTGGGAGCCACGGTCGGAGAGCGTCAGTTCTGTCACTGGTGTGGCTGTCCTCGCTGGGAGCTGGCGCTCCCTCCCTGGACCCGGCGCGTCAGCTCGGCAGTGGGCATCCATGGGATCGACGAGGCCTCGTCGCTCCCCTAGATGGAGAGCGCACAACCGAGACGGTGCTCAATGGGCAGCGGGGCGCCCGGGTGCTGGCGATCAGGAGGAAACCGAAATGGCCAACATCACCAAGGACGGACTGCATGCCTGCATGAACTTCGCCGTCGCGTCGATTGCTGTGGCCGAGGTGGCCGAGCTCGCCCGAGATCAGGTGCCCGATGGCCCAGCGCGGGAGCTGCTCGTCGAACTCGAGGCCGCACATCGTCGCCTCCGTGCCCAATTCGACCAGGGCGAGGACTCCGCCGCGCATGCCCTCGCGTTGAGTGTCCTGCTCCTTGCCGACCGGACAACCGGTGCCATGCGAGAGGACTGTGCTCGACCAGGCAGTTGACCAGATGAGGTCCCATTTCCTCTGATGGAGCTCCGGTTACGCCGGCGGGCCTTCCTTCGGGGCCCGCCGGCGATCGGGACCAGTGCTCCAGCCGGCTAGACGACGTTCCGTCCCATCGAAGGGCTCGAGGGCGTGTGTGAGGATCTCCTCTACGAAGATCTAGCTGATCTGGATGGCGCCGAACCCGGCAACCTCTCCTGAAAATTTAACGAGGAGTCGCATCTAGACGACGCCTGAGTCCGACTGGGGACTCTGCTGGCGGAAGTCCATATCGCCCACGGTCTTGCGCAGGCGACCCGTAAAGTAGTCCCCGGACAACTGGCCGGCGCCATTCAATTGCAGCCGAGCAAGACCCCGATGAGGAGCCATCGTCGATTCAGCATGAGGTTCGGGCTCATTCGCATATTCGTAAACCAATGTGGGATTACCTTCCGAGGTGAGTATTGCGGCTACTACTGATGTCGACCTTGAGGTACCCGCGTTCGGCTGGTAGCGAATTTGGAGTGCGGTCCAGCGCTGCGAGATTCGCAGTTCTCCAGTCTGCTCCTGCGCACCGTTGTCAAAATCGCTCCTAATCACGCCCTCCCACGTGCCCCCTAAGTCTGGGATCGCCGATAGACGTAAACTTCCAAAATGCCATCGCCAGGCGAATCGATCGTAGAAGGTGAACACGCTGGCGGCGACCGCCAGGGGCCCAGGTATGGCGACCCACCAGGGTGCGGAGACCCCGGCGCTGCGCATGGCGAGGTACGCGAGGTAGGCGACCCCGACTGATCCGGCACCAATCACAAGAGCTACTCGGCTGCGGTCAACGTCCGTCGCGTAGCTGTGCATCTAGCTCTGCCAAGTGTTCCAGAGAGCGGCGAGCGCCGACTCGACTTGGAACGCGCTTGCAGTGGACCATTGCTCAGGGACGGTACCGAATAGCTGATCGATTCCGTTCTGACACTTGAACCAGGTATGACCCGCCCGATTCGAGGTCAGCCAGTTGATCGCATTGATATAAGTCAGGGAAGGATCGGCAGCGAAGTGCACGTCAGGGACGTTCCAAAGCAGTCCCTGGAGAAAGTACGAGGGTGCAGATCCTTCAGGCAGGAGCCCAAGCTCGACAGCGGTCCTCCGGGCGCTCTTGAACATCCTCACCGCTGGTTTGAAGCGCTCGCGGGTGGCCTGATTCTTCGCGACGCCGCTGTCAAAGTGTTGGTGTGGCCAGTTGACGACTCGGCGCCCCCGGTCCCAAAACGCGATTCCGTCGTGCGATGCGATGTTCACTCCGTCGTAGCCATAGACCTGCCGAAACCGAAGCGCGGGCAATACGTCGACCTTCATGCGACTCCAGCTTCCCTTCACCTCAATGGCCTTATTGTGCTCGACGACTGCCGCACCAAATGCAGTCTTCAGAATATTGACCACATCCGTACGGAATCGGTCGTAGGAGTAGTCGACGTATTTCATGTCCGCCCAGAACCGCTGAGTCTCCCAAAAGGAGAGGTAGGTGGTGTCGTGCTCGCAAATTGAATTCAATTCGGCGACGATGTCAACGTCACTGTCTGCTTGGGTATTCACATAGTTTCGATACGAGCCCTGAAGGTAGACGTCTACGCTGATTCCGGCCGACTTAAATCCGAATTCAAGAGCTCCCTTAATGCTTGCGTGCGCCGTAGCGGACCGAAGTGGTCCTGGATAGGCCGACCACCGGTTGAGTATTGAGGGCGGGATTGTCATGTTCAACTCCTGCAATGCACCGAGATTCCGTTTCCAGCGGGTGAGTCAGAGCATCCGGTCACCCATCCATTATCGCAGCAACGTCGGAAGACGATCGAGGCCTGGCGTCGTGGCCCTTTTGGGCGAAGGGATCACCCATTCACATTGGACACTTCGTGTCCCGGTCACTCCGAATAAGGCGCGAGCTGAGCCGCACCCGCGACTACGAGTCCATCAACAACCCGCTGCCATGTTTGGGACAAGCCGAGATCGGATGATGCCTGGCGAATCTCGATCAGCCAAGACGAAATGAGGAAGGAGTGACTGGCGATCGGAGCGGGATCAGGAAGTACGAGCGTCGCCATCCATGGCAGGGCGAGTCGAGCCTGATCTTCGAGGTCCAACGGTCTGACAAAGCCGATGAGGTTGTCGACACAGGAAGCATTTCCCCCAGCAAGAGGAAGCCACGACTCCACTGTCGCACTCCATGCCTGCGGCTCCCACCAGGTGATCGGATCTCCATTGAGTTCACGGTACAGATATGCGACCTCACTGGTGGGGTTTGGCAGCAACGACGCCAAGACGTAGTCGCCGTAGTGTCTTCCTTGAAACGGCGTTCGGCCAATGTGATGGAGCTCGATCACCCGTGCGACGACGGATGGCCACACGCGCAGTGCGGTCTCAGCTAGACCATGCGACTCTTCCGCGGCGGCTGACATGGCGCGAAGGAAGTTGTTCATCAGCGTGGAGTCGTCCACGCAGGCATCGATGTGTTCAAGGAGGGGCCTGTCGTCGCCGCTAGAGGCGAGGGTCAAGAGCGCTCGCGCCACGATTAGGGAACTGGTTCCCCGGTGGTCCATGTCTCGGTCGTGTGAGAGCAGAGCGCGACGGTGGGCGTCGAGAAGGACGGTAAGTAGGTCGTTTGCTCGTTCTGACACACAGATGCCGGCCTGCGCAGCTGGAGCCAGTGCTCGGATGGCACCATCCAGACGGGAAAAGTAGATGCTCGCGTCGGGCGTGTCGGCAAGAGAATCGGCTACCGGTTCAGCGAGCTCGTCGATTTCGCGTCGTTGCGTTTGCAGATTCCAACTACCGAGTACGCAGTCTCGCATAGCCTCGACGGCGATCTGGAGTCCCGTTTCGTGATGGCATGGAGCGTCGGCTGCGCATGGGGTCACCCACAGGCTGTCGAGTCCACGAGCAAGGTGGACCCGCACCTCACCCGCCTCAGCTCGCGCCAGGTGGAGCGCCGCGGCCCTTGCCTGCTCGTACGTCTGCGAACCGTCCCCCCCGTCGGCCAACACGCGCACCGCTCGAGCCGAGGGCAAAAGGAGCAGAGGGATCGTACGTGCCACGCTGCGGTCACCGCCCTGCTCAAAGTAGGACTCCTCGAACTCGTACTGTCGAGGATCCGGTTCCCCAATCCCGACCCGAAGCATCACTTCGAACGCGAACAACAAGGACTCCGTCGGGAGGTCGACGCCGTCAAGAATGCGCGCCTCCGCGGCAGCCGCCGCAACTGCGGCCGGGATGTCCCACAGACCACCCGGATTGAGCGCTGGTGGGTGCTCTAAGAGGTCCTTCGCTACTGCGAGGTCGGAGATAAGGTCCGCGGCACTCACTGGTTCCGGAACCCCCCTACTCCGGTGAACGTGATAGCGGACCAAGAGGCGCGTTGCCTCCTGGCCCCGCCGCAAATCCTCGTTGCCGCTCTCCAGGGCCTGAGCAACATCGTCTGGCGGTCGACTCTGGATGTAAAGACCGCCGGCGGCCTCCTCGGCTTGGTACGTGTTCCGGTCAAGACCGCTAGCCCAAGCCCGCACCTTAACGAGGTGCCTCTCCACCTCACGCTCGTCGGTGTCGGCACCGAAGGCCTGAATGATCAGCTCTCTGTAGGTCTCGACCAATCGATCGCCGATTTGGCGAAGCTCCTCGGTCCGTGCCTCATCGGCACGAAGCACTAGCCACATCCCCGCTTCGCGGAGAGACCACTGACGTCGATCCGCATTGACAACACCGTCCGAGGACGCCGCGAATCCGCTGGTTTCGTGAACCATTCGTTCGAACTCGAACTCCCATACCAGCGGTTCCGAGAAATACGGATCCAGCAAGCGCTCGACTTCGTCGAGATGGCGGACAAGCAGCCCCACGACCAGGGCAACCATGGCGAGATTCCCGCACCCATCAAGAAGAATCGCCACGATGTTGGCGAGAGGCATGCCAGCCGCGACGAGCTGATCACACCAGCGCTCCAATGCCTGCAGCGCACTCATGCACGGGTACGGGCCGACGCCCGTGCCTCGGTACCACATCCACACGTTGCCGTCGCCGACGTAGGCCCGTGGCGAGCCCGTGATCTGGAGCTCGGTCCGCAATTCACCAACCTTCGCGTTCTCGACATTGGGGCCGAAATTCTCGAGACCGGCCAACGTCCGTTCACGAGCCACCGCGGCATGATTGAGCATGCGGTTCAACACGGCGACGCCAGTGCGGAAATCCGATTGGAACAGAGCCATGAAGGGACCCCGGTACCACGCCGCGAACGGCATGATGCCAAAGCTGCGACCACGGTGATCTCGGATGCCGTCCTCGTGGAAGCCCGACCCGTCTTCTTCATCATCGAGGTAGTACGCCTCGGTCATTTCCGCGAGAAAGCCCTGGCGGTATCCGGCTAGCGCTCGACCGGCCAAAAACTCATCGACTGCGGGATGGAGCCACGACGGCGCATCCGTCGCTATACGGCGAAGAATAACTTCCCCCTCCTCCCCCAGATCGGGCCCGAGCAACGCAAGCAGCTCGACCATGATCTCCGACACAACTTCACTTGGAATTGCATGGCGGTTCCGACGAGCTCGGCTACGCGGGTACCCCACCTCAACAAAGAGACCGTGATGACGCTCCCGAAGCTTCTCTTCCACTTCAATCTCTTCCGCCGTGCGCGCCGCCCTCGCTGCGGCAGCTGCTTCTTGCTCCTCCCGCAAACGACTGTCCGCCTCATTGCAGGCGGCCAGCAAACGATCGCGCAAGCGCAGGCGCAGCGGATATTCCGCCGGGGCATTGTTCACCACGAGAGCCCGTAGCCAATCCCGGAGAACATCCTGCAGATACTCAGTGGACCATGGTCTCTCATCATCAAGGATCAAGGCGATGAGTGGTTCCACCGCATGTTGACGGACGAGACCGGTGTCATCTCGCAGCCTCTGATTCACGAGCCGAGCGAGGCGCTGGAGACCTGCACCGGAATCCGCCACAAGATCGAGCCATGCATCACTGAGCACTTCCTTGGGATCACCAAGCGTCAACAGAGCTTCGCCCGGGACGTCGCCCCAACGCTCACCGTGGCCGGCATCGACTAGGTCATCGAATGCCTTCTGTATCCGCCCAAGTCGGCCGCGCAACGGGTTTCCCGAGGTGTCTGGAGCTCCAAGCACCACCTGGCAGGCAAGTCGAGCCGATGCGAGAGACCAGCGGGGAACGTCGCTTTCGAGGAGCTTCCGGGTGAAGTTGCCCGGCGCCAAAAGAAGGCGGGCAACGGCATACCGGCGCAATTCGTCGTGAGCGAACTCGGGTCCGATGGCCCATGAATCGTCGGGCGCAATCAGGATCCCATCGCGCCGGAGACCTTCAAGCGCCGCCGAATCGATGGCACCGACCACCGCGAGCGCGTCACCGCCACAGAGCGCAAGATCCGCCAAGCGCACGAGGGCGAGGTCACGGGCGTCGGGCGTACCGTGGTCCAGTTGCCCATGGCGCCGGACTAACCCCGACCAGACTTGTTCCATCGCGTCTGCGTCGCTCAGCGGGGTTCCTGACAGTCCTCCCCGCACCAAAAGGTCCACCACGACCGGCCGACGTAGCAGTTCTCGCGAGCGTGGGCTCGCCGCCAGTGGAGCAATTTCACTGAACACGGCGACGATCGAATCGACATCGAATTCGGTCAGGGGAGACACGAGAAACTCGACCACCTGTCCGCCGACCCGGTCGGCCATCGTGTCATGAGCGAGCTGCTTGCTCTCGGTCGCGGTCACGGCGACGATCGTCACGTCGCTGGCCACAGCAGCGTCAACGACGTACCGGAAGACGTCACCCTTACCCTCGACGATCGCATCGGCGCCATCGATGATGAGAAGCCGTTGCGGAGCATTGAGTTCGGCGAGGAGGCTCGCAAGTGGCGCACCAAGGTACGACTCGAACTCGAGACTCGTTTTGGGGAGTTGACGCAGGTTGACACACAACGCTTGCGTCGAGTCGGGTGCACTCGCGACGGCGCCCGTAGCCATCTGAATGACGACAGCGCTCTTCCCAACGCCAGATTCGCCGTGCACAACCACGGCGGCCGGTAGGGATTCGAGAACTCTCACGAGGCCAGTCGATACATCGGATCGGTCCAAATGGACCACGCGGCTGCGATCCTCCGAGGTGATCTCGGTGCGCACCGCAGCAAGGGCGCGTGAATGAAGATGGTCGAGGGCATCTCGTCCTTGGCGGTGATGACGGGTCGAGGAGTCAAGGACTTCGTGGGCATGGCGCCGAAGAAGACCCCGATCAACTGAGGCGGCGCTCTGGGGATACTCGGATGCGAGTGCAATTAATCGGTCTCGCAGCCGGGACGCGCCATACAGATCACCTCCGCGAGCGACGCGGGTTAGGGCATTCGCGACCGCCACCCAGTCCGCTTCGTCGGGTGCCTCAAGGCGCGGCATCAGCACTGTGAGGCGGGACAGCAATTCCCAGGTTCGTTGCCGGACGACATCGTTGGCGGGTTCGGCGGCGTCAAGATCTTGAAGAGCAAGCCCTACGAGTGCCTCAAGGTGCTCCAGGCGACCACGAACGTCGGCGGCGAATCGCCCGGGCGTTCCGACAAGGCCGAAGAAACTCGATGCATCCCTCTGAACAGACGCAAGGCTCGCGAGAGTGGCGACTTGTTTGGCGTGATCCTGGTCGCCCGCAACGACAAGCGCCACTCGGTGATCTGGACCTTCGGCGAGCGCGTTGGCGATCTCGACTACAAGCGAGTGGATCAGTTTCTGGGAATCCTCGTTGCTCCGAACGAGGTTGGGCGCACGGCGCACGGCGACGGCGAGCACGAGGGACGGCTCCAGTTCCCCCTCACGAGCTGCGCGGACCACGAGATCGTCGACCGAATGCTCCGGCGCCTGCTGGAAAGAAACGCTGACCACAAACCGACCGTCGCCCAGCTCCGTGGCTCCGTCCCCGAGCAGGAGGTGGGCGAGATACTGGACGCCAACCTTCCGCTCGAAGGTCACACCACCGCCTCCGGTGGCGTACGGGCTCATCCCACTATTGGCCATTGCGGGGCTCGTCTCACCTCTTTCTCCCTCGAGCCAAGCACGAACCACAGGATCGTCGGTGTTGAGGTGCCAACGGGTCGCTCTTCCCTCCTGACTAGACAAGGCGAACCCGGCTTCCCGAAGCCTCCCTAAAGCCGCCGTCGCCGTGCTCGGTGCAACGCCCAACGCAGTTGCCATCTGGCGGCCGGACAGTGGCGTCCGGCTCTCGGCTATGACCTCGAGCGCCCGGTAGGCGGTCTCTCCCAGGGTCGACTGGAGCATCTCGGCGGCCGATGGCACGAAACCACTGTATCACCTATGTCCAAAATCTCTGGACATAGGTGATAAGGTCGCTCGGGGAGTCCGCCATTCGGCCCCACCAAATTCAGGGCACCTGAGAGTTTCTTCGAAATTCGGCCGATTCACAGGTAGCCGCAAGAGACGACGTGATGACGATTGGGAGTCATGGACGTTGGGCGCAATCGGGTCGTTGCAAACTTGAGGCGAGAGTGTGTAGCGAGTGCCGATTCCCATGGAGGCGAATGGCCGAACGATTTGCTGGGTGCTGCGGTGAAGCGACGCCAGGGCGCTAGTGACATGCGCCCACTCTGGGATCGACGTTCGGCGAGGACGTGTTGCCGAGTGGGCCACCATTCGTCATCGTGTCGGCAACGACGTAGTCGCCCTCCCATTCGCCAGAGGCGATCAGATAGAAGGCCGTAGCGCTGCTGAACGTGCCGCTGGAGTTTGGAACTTCGCATCTCACCTTGACTTGCGTTCCGTATGGTATTCGCGAGGGTGCTCCGGAAACGGCCCTGCCCGAAGGATCGGAGAACACCGGCGACCCGCGATGATTGTCGGCGGTCTCACTCACGGTCGACGAGTAGGTCGTGGATGTTGGGCCAGATGAGCCGAGACCTCCGGAGGGCTTTGCACCGCTTCCGAAGATTAGGTGCCAGAGGAAGCCGATGAGCGTGGCGAGAAGGATGGCGGACGCCCCGATGACGATGGCCTTGACCATCTTGCCGAGACTGGACCACCATCCATCGGCCTTGGGCTCCGGTGCCGACAGAGTGACGGGGGCTGCACTGACATCCCCGCCGGCGTGACTCCCGATCTGAACTACGGCGCCCGAGATGTCGCCGGTTTGCACGAAAATTTGGTTCAGGTTCTCCGTGCCCAGATTGTCTGGCGCCCTCGCCTGCTCGACCTCATCCACTCCCTTTGGCGTAATCGCAACCTTGCCGCCCAGAGCTGCGTATCTCAGCAACTGTTTCTCCGACAAGTGTCGGACAGTCGCCTGGGTCACCTCTCCGCTCAGGCCGGCATCCCGAGCCAGTGACGATGTCGTCACAATGATCCCCGTGCCACCACCCGTTCTGTCGTAGAGGGCATTCATGATGGCCGTCCGATTGGCTCGCTTCGCGTCAATCGACGTGCCGGTGGGCTCTGAAGCTCCCGAGTCCTGTTCGTTTGTCGCGGCAAGTAGTGCGGCGTGGCCTTCACTGGTCAAGCGCAACGGCGCAACTTTCGAGAACGTGCCGTCGCCAACATACGAGCTGACGCTTATCCAACCTGATCGGTACGCGTATCCCATCAATCTGTTGACGGCGGCCCTGTCGAAGCCGGGCACGTCCGGCATTCGTTCGCAGGGCTCATGCTCGCGTATGGCCTGGAGGAGATTCATCGTGTCGTCCTTGATGCCCACGGAAACTCCTCGGTCGAGTTCGCAACCCTTCACAACTGAGCGAATAAGCCGCTGAAGCTACATCATGGAGCCCAAGCCGCCCGGACAGGGGGCTGACTTGATCATGCCGCGATCTTGGTGGCCGTGTGCAGTGCTTCGAATCGGTCATCTGGTTCGAAAATCAATACCCTTTATTCGCGTGGGCGCTCCGACAGATCGATGGCATCTACCTCGATGTCCGTTATGCGAGGTCGCACGGTGCCGATACCCGGCGCCTCCCGGCATGCCAGACGGCTTCGCGGCCCCGAACGCACCGAACTGCATGACCGCTTCGTCGATTCGAGACGATCGAGGCCAACTCGACTCCGACGGACCGACTCGCCCGACTCGTTCGCGGCTCTGGTCTATATCCCGGTCTACATTTTCGGGTCCGCCACTGTCCGCCAGTGTCAGATCGTGCCTGGCAGACGACTTGCGTGTCCAGAGCTTCGTGCCTGAGGCCTGAATTTCGCTGGTTAGTGGTGAGTCCGATGGACCAACTCTTGCAGCTGTCCACGCCCACTGCCACAACCAGGCCGTCCGCCCACTGCAGGGGACCGACTCGGTGTAAGTCACTGTGGATGACATGCTTACGGCGCTCAACTATCCTAAAGCCGAGTTTCCCTGGCACCTGTCCCTGAACTCCAACCACCTAGGCGGTACTGGCAATGCAGACGACGCCATCCTCTCAATCAGTTGAACCCCTCATGATTCGATATCGAGTTTCTGCCCCAAAGAGCGTCTTATTTCACTCGCGCTACGACCCTCAGCGATCCCTTAATGTGATTGATTCTGCTGGCGATGACGGCAAGGATACTCCCGTTGTTAGCAGTGGTTTCTCAGTCCTGAAGACCGCACAGGCAGCAGGTGGCGAAGATTAATCGCCCGACATCGCAAGCACTCCCACGGTGACTCCACGACGGAGTCCACCACGGGCACTGCTACTTCAGTTTGTTTCTTCGACTGCTGGCGACAACTTGCCGCCCCACCATCACGCTCTTGCGTGCAAGATCAACGTGGCACCTGGGTCGCTATGCGACCGGCCGATAATCTTCTCGGGATGCGTAAACAAGACAGCTACAACCGCTCCCGCTGGCGAGGACTAGCTGATCTCCTTGGAGCACCCTGTTTTGCTCATAACTACTGAGGGCGATTTCTCTGCTGACCTTATTGTCCTCGCCTTACAATCACAAGGTACCCCATTCTTCCGCTTCAACACGGATGCATTTCCGCAATCCACGTCGATTGGATGGAACTCCGACACCGAGACTCTCAACGTGTCAACGGACACCGAATCAATTGAAATATCCCACTTTCGATCCGCATGGTTTCGTCGATTTGTCCCGATAGACGGGACCGATTTTATACGCCAAGAATGCCTTGCATACCTTGAAGGCATCTTTCAGGTGCAGCCCATCCATTGGATGAACAGACCCTCGTCAGTTCGTATCGCTGAGCTGAAGATTGTGCAACTCGCTGTGGCTAAGGAAAGTGGGTTTCAGGTCCCCAAGACAGTCGTAGGAAACGATCTTCACGCAGCCAGAAGTCTCCTTTCGCCCGACACTGCTGTGGTTGTCAAGAGTCTGTCAACTTCATCTGTGGAGATGGAAGGCCAACGATATCGACTTTTCAGTCAAGCATTGGATTGGGATGACATCGACGAAGGATCACTGCGGTGTTCGCCATGCATCATACAAGAGCTCGCTAAACCTGGCATCGATATTCGCGTGACCGTCGTTGGAGAGTACTTCTTCCCGGTTGCGATCATTCCTCGAAGGGAATCCGGGAATCCCGACTGGCGCAGTCTTCCAGACGAGGACCTTGACTACCAGGTCGTAGAACTCCCTGCGGACCTGAAACGCTCGTGCCGGACCATGATGCTCACCTTGGACTTGGAGTATGCGGCGTTTGACTTAATTTGGAATGGTGAGGACAGGTACATGTTCCTGGAAGTGAATCCCTCCGGACAATGGGGGTGGATTGATCGTCACCTCGACTTGGGAATCTCTGAAACGATCGCTGCCCACCTCGTCACGATTTCCCGGACGAAGTCGTCGTCTGGTGGCATAGCACGATGAGTCTCCGCAGTTGGTCAAGAGAGGTTCTGCCTCTTCCGTCGTCGGAGCTTGCTCTCAATCCGCCCCAACTATTCCAAAAGTATTCCGATGCTGCGGATCAAGTCACTTCGACGACTGTTTCATCTGTGTCCCGTACCATGCTTGAAGAGGCTCGGCGTCTATTTGATGAAGAGGGCTCTCGCCGAGAAAGCATCAATGCGCGAACGGGAGTGCTTCTCGGCACCTCGGGTGTATTGGGTGCCGTCATTGTCGCTGGAGGTCAAATCGGATTGGGATCAGCGCGGCCCGTGTTGACGATCTACGGGAAAATCGCTCTGGTATGCTATTTGTTGGCGATTCTGTATGTCGCTCTCGGTATTATTTACTGCCTGATCGTGCAGTCGGTCGGTCGAGGACACGTGATGGGTCCAGACGATTTGCCCATCTCGCCCAATACTAAAGGAGACGACGAGTACCGCTTTGTTTTGGCCGGAAAGCTAATGGGGTATGCAACAGAGAATTATCGTCTCGCCAACCGATCCCTTGATCGAATGCAGACGGCATTGAAGTGCGTTCGGAATGGTCTGATCGCACTACTTTTGGTCGGCCTGTTGATTCCCTGGAGTACTAGCGCCGGTTCATCAGTGTCGCCCTCCACTTCATGCCAACCGTGTCAAGCGAATAATGCCGAGGTTCGGCCGGCATTGCAGATCGGCTCAAATTGCACTCCTCACCGGTTGCCAATTCGTCTCCGTGCCGGTGCCGGTGCCGGGCTCGAGTCTCGTAGTGAGCATCATTGCGGTATGCGGTCCCGTGACGAGATGCTTCCTCGAGGCAGTGAGCCCCATCGCCCATAGGTTCTCTATGGAGCCTGACCCTCTAGCCCGGACACCGATTCTGAGGCGACAATCGTCTCAGAGAGGAGTCCACCATGCCCCGTCCGCACCCGCCGGAGTTTCGTAACCGCGCCGTCGAGCTCGCTCGGCTGAGAGAGAAGCCGATCGCCCAGATTGCCGCTGATCTCGGCATCTCCGAGTCCTGCCTCCGCAACTGGGTCCACCAGGCCGACGTTGACGAGGGAGCCAAGCAAGGGCTCTCCACCGACGAACGTGCCGAGTTGGTCCGACTCCGGAGGGAACTCCGGGTGAAGGACATGGAGATCGAGATCCTGAAGCGGGCCTCGGCATTCTTCGCACGGGAGAACGTCCTCCCAAAATAGTGTTCCGGCTGGTCCACGAACTGAGCTGTGACGGCATCGACGTCACGGTGGCCTGCCGGGTGCTCGAGGTCTCCCGCTCCGGCTACTACGACTGGCGGACGAGGCCGCCGTCGGAGCGAGACTGGGACGACGCCCACCTGTTGGACGAGATCAAGGATGTCCACGCCGCCTCCCGGGCCACCTATGGGGCGCCACGGGTCCATGCCGAACTCAAGCTCGGCCGGGGACGTCGGATCGGGAAGAAGCGGGTGGCCCGGTTGATGCGCACTGCCGGCATCCAGGGCATCTGTCACCGCAGGAAGGGACGACACCGGCCGGCACCCGCCGTCCACGAGGACCTGGTGCAGCGGAAGTTCGTCGCCGAGGCGCCCGACCAGCTGTGGTGCACGGACGTGACCGAGCACCCGACGAGGGACGGCAAGGTCTACTGCTGTGCCGTCCTCGACGTCTTCAGCCGCCGGATCGTCGGCTGGTCGATCGCTGACCACATCCGGTCCGAGCTCGTCGTCGACGCCCTCCAGATGGCCACCTGGCGTCGCCGGCCGGACCCCGGAGCCATCGTCCACTCGGATAGGGGCAGCGTCTACACGAGCTGGATCTTCGGGCACCGACTGCGGGAGGCGGGCCTGCTCGGATCCATGGGCCGGGTCGCTTCCTCGGTCGACAACACGATGATGGAGTCGTTCTGGTCGACCATGCAGCGCGAGCTCCTCGACCGCCACATCTGGGACAGCCGGGCGCAGCTCGCGTCGGCGATCTTCGAGTGGATTGAGGCGTTCTACAACCCGGTCCGCCGGCACACATCCATCGGCGACGTCAGCCCGGTGGAGTTCGAAGCACTTCACACCGCCGCTCGAGTCGCGGCATGATCACGTCAACCAACCTGTCCGGAAGAGCGGGTCAGGCTCCCTATCAACAATCCTTGGAGTGCGCTCTGACCTCGATCTCGGCTCGGGTTACTACTGCGGGGTGACCACAGCCCGTCACGGCTGAGGTCTGATGGGGAGTCTTGCCCTACAACTTGCCCTACAACTCGGATCGTTGCGGATCGTCGGCCGCCGCCTGAACTCTTGATAAGTCCTGTTTGGAACGTTGCGGGTCGTCTTGCGTCAACCGGTTCGTATGCCTGACTCGCATTCACACGGCTGAGGTTCGAGACCTAAGCGCCGACTGACTACTGCGGGGAGAGAGGGGTCCTCATCTGCAAAGTGACACCGTCAGCCGCCTCGATTGATGCAGGTCCCTCCAGGATTGACGGGGGATCCATCGGGGCAGATGGCCCCCGTCCAGCTAACGCCCGTGAGAATGGCATTACCGAAAGTGGCTCCCTGCAGCAACGAGTAACTCAGATCCGCGCCAGTCAGGTTCGCACCGGAGAGATTGACGCCCTCCAAGTTCGCCGTCTCGAGATAGGCGCTGGGACCCATCAAATATCCACCAATCAATTTCCAAGCGCTGGGAAGGGTCGGCGTCCCCATGTCGGATCCAGACCGCACGCCGGACATCGTCGCCCCGGTGAAGTTGACCCCGGTCAAGTCCTGCCCACCGGGGCCTAGTCCCTGCCCACCGAACCATGCTCCGGTCAGGTCGGCCCCGGACAGATTCAGATTGGTCAGATTCGGATTGCTCCGGAAACTAGCTCCGACCAAGTGGGCGCCAGCCAAGGAAGCTCCTGTCAGAGTCGGTCCCGTCAGATTGAGCCCTACGCCATTGATTCCGGACAGATTGGCCCCAGTCAGATCGGATTGCCCGAGGTCTGCGCCTCTGAGGTCGCAGCCACTCAAGTCGATGCCGACGTGGGGAATCCCCGTGCACTGCGGCATGCCGTTCGCATTCGACGGATACGAGTTCCACGAGATCGGCTTCTTAGTGCCGGTGCATATCGGCGCTGTGGTCCCGACCTTGGACAAAGCTCCAGTAGCGGAAAGACAGCCGTACCACGTCGGTGCCGTTGTACTGGTACCGCTTGCTCCGACCTCGACCGCAATGCTGACTGCCGTGAGGGTGGCACCGATGGCGATGCCTGTCACCAGTACGAAGAAAGACTTCGGTATCCGCTTCATTCATGAGCTCCGTTCGAATGTGACTTGGTCAGATGCCGTGACCAATGCAGGTCTGTGGGAGGTTCTTGGTCTATATCTTGGTCTATATTTTCCGGTTCGCCGCCGTCCGTCCAAGTTGTATCGTGCCTGGCAGACGACTCGCGAGTCCGAAGATTCGTACGTGAGTCCCTCAAACGGCGGGTTAGCAATGAGTCCGATCAATCTCTTCACGTGCCCTGTGATCATGTTGCAACGCGCGGGCTCGGCCGGCTTAGACGGCACGTCCGAATTGCCGGGAAAGGTTGGGTAATCGGAATGACCGATCGGGCGGCGATGTCTGCCTGATAGAGACGGTGCCTCTCAGCCGTGTCGTGCAAGGGTCGGTTCGAAAGAGCAGCGTGGGTGTGATCACCTGAACGGGCCCCACCGTGATCATCCGTTCTGGCCCCACGTGGCTCACAGCGAGGGAGGGGTCCACCAGTGTTTCGAAGGTGGGCTG
>JGI26470J50227_1000417_pt1 | contig 17853 bp, 14 predicted proteins | sample FreactTroBogLake_FD_50227 | JGI IMG/M metagenome (IMG submission 50227) | reverse complement strand
AATCACCCCAACGCCAAGGTGCTTTACGACATCTACCACATGCAGATCATGGAAGGAAACATCATCTCGACGATCAAGGACCATATCGACGCGATCGGTTACGTCCACGTCGCCGACGTGCCCGGGCGCAACGAGCCTGGGACCGGGGAATTGAATTTCCATAACATAGTGAAGGCTCTCAAGAGCCTGCGCTACGGCGGAGTCGTGGGATTTGAGTACAGTCCGACGGTTGCGACGGAAGAATCGCTCAAGGTCGCCCGGGCTGCCTTTGGATTTTGACCATTTTTGATTTGGGCCATTAAGGAGGAAAAGATGACAAAAGAACAAGCTCAAAGGATTTACCGCACGATGTTCTCAATTAGGGCCTTCGAAGGGCGCGTTGAGAAACTCTTTGCCACGGGCGAATTGCCTGGCTTTGTCCACTTGTATCTCGGCGAGGAGGCTTGCGCCAGCGGTGTCTGCGCAAACCTCAAGGCCGACGATTACATCACCAGCACGCACCGGGGGCACGGGCACTGCATCGCCAAGGGCGGGAAACTCGACAGGATGATGGCCGAGCTGTACGGGAAGTCCACAGGCTACAACAAGGGAAAGGGCGGGTCGATGCACATTGCCTCTCCCGACCTGGGGATCCTCGGGGCCAACGGCGTCGTCGCCGCCGGCCTGCCTCTGGCGACAGGGGCTGCCTTGGCCTCAAAGCTCAAGAAGTCTGGTCAGGTGGCTGTGGCCTTCTTCGGCGAAGGCGCATCGAATCAGGGGACGTTCCACGAGTCCGTCAACCTCGCTGCGGTGTTCGATCTTCCCGTCGTCTTCGTTTGCGAGAACAACCAGTTCGGAGTCGGAACGCGATACGACGAGGCAAGCCGGCAACCCGACGTGGCCAAGAAGGCCATCGGCTACAACATCCCTTCGGCCATCGCCGACGGCATGGACGTTGTGGCCGTCTTTGAAGCGGCGAAGGAATGCATTGACCGTGCCAGGAGCGGAAAGGGACCTTCGATTCTCGAATTGAAGACCTGGCGCTACAAGGCCCATTTCCAGGGAGAACCGTCCTCGTACAGAACCAAGGAAGAAGAACAGTCGTGGCTCGACCGGGACGCGATTCAGAAGGCGCGGAGATCGTTCGAAAGTCTCAAGCTGATGAGCGCCCAGGAAGCCGACGCCATCGAGAAATCGGTAGCCGAAGAGTTGGAAGCTGCGGTGGTCTTTGCCAGGGAGAGTCCCTTCCCGCGACCCGAAGACGCCCTGATCGATGTGTTTGCCTGAAAACAAGGAGAGTAAACAGCATGAGAAGAATATCCTATTCCGAGGCCATTTCCGAAGCACAGCGGCAGGAGATGGAGATTGATCCACGAGTCTTCCTGATGGGGCTGGTTTTGAAGGACCCCTATGGCGCGGCGTTTGGGCAAACAAAGGGGATTTCCTCAAAACTTGGCACCGAACGCGTCCTCGATATGCCCATTGCCGAGAACGGCTACGTNGGCGCTGCGGTGGGCGCNGCCATGGCTGGAATGCGGCCGGTGGTTGAACTTCAGTTTCAGGACTTCATCACCATNTGCATGGANCAGATTGTGCAACAGGGTGCGAACGTGCGGTACATGTTTGGCGGCAACGTCAAGGTTCCCGTCGTGTTGAGAGCGCCCACCGGCGGCTACCTGTCTGCCGCCGCCCAGCACTCCCACATGCTCGAGTCTTGGTTTGCCTTCATCCCGGGTCTGAAAGTCGTCCTTCCGTCGGACGCCTACGAGGCGAAAGGGTTGCTGACGTCGGCCATGCGCGACGACAACTTCGTTCTCTACTTTGAGCACAAGAAGCTCTACGACAAGAAGATGGATGTCCCGGAGGAGCCCTACGAGATCCCCATCGGGAAGGCGAACATCAAGCGTGCGGGCGAGGATATAACCATCGTCGCCTACTCCCTGATGGTCAGCAAGGCGATGGAAGTGGCGAAGGAGCTAGAGAAGGAGAAGGTCTCCGCCGAGGTCATCGACTTGCGGTCTGTCGCTCCCCTGGACGTGGACACCGTGATCGCGTCCGTCAAGAAGACCGGCAAGCTGCTCGTCATCCAAGAAACCTACAAGTCGTGCTCGGTGTCCTCCGAGATTTCGGCTGCGGTGAACGAAGGCGCGTTTGGCTTCCTGAAGGCGCCGGTCGTCAGGGTCACCGCCAAGTATGCTCCTGTAGCGTTCTCGCCTGTTCTTGAGAACTTCATTCTGCCCCAGACCAAGGACATGCTCGACGCGGCCCTTCGACTGTGCCGGGAAGGCAAGTGATGGCCACCAACATCGTCATGCCCAAGTTGGGGCTCACCATGGAAACAGGGCTGATCCTGCACTGGTTCAAGGCCGTCGGCGACGCTGTTGCCGAGGGCGAATCGGTTGCCGAGGTCGAGACGGACAAGATCACTTCTATGGTCGAGGCGCCTGTGGCTGGGACGCTGCTGAAGATTCTTGTGGCGGAGAACGAGGAAGCAAACGTTCTGGCTCCGATCGGTGTGATCGGAAAACCTGGCGAGGTCTAGAGATCGTTATTCCGGGGAGGCGGGGCAGTTTCGCTCCGTCCTCCCTCGGCGGTGGGGTGGTGATGGAAACTTCTGGCGCAAGGACCGAGACGAAGATACGCGGCATTCGAAAAGCCATTGGCGAACGAATGACCGAGAGTTTGGCGACAACGGCGCAATTTACTTTGCATGCCTGGACCTCGGCCGTTGCCGCGCTGGAACTGCGGGCCTCGCTGAAGGCCAGCGACCCGTCGAAAGGCCTTGCGGGTGCGACGATTGGCGACATTCTGAACGCTATCACAGTGAGGACGCTGCGGGAGTTTCGCTACGTGAATGCCCACCGCCTTGGTGACACTTACACCGAGTATGAAGACATCCACTTGGGTGTGGCCTGCGACACGCCTCGCGGACTCATGGTTCCCGTCGTTCGAGATGCCGGACACCTATCGCTAAGAGCCCTTTCTGAAGAAACCAAGAGGCTGGCCGAGGCGTGCCGCTCGGGGACCGTGAAACTCGACGAGCTTTCCGGGTCGACCTTCACTGTGACCAACCTGGGTTCGACGGGCGTTGAGCTGTTCACTCCCGTGCTCAATATCCCCGAGGTGGCCATTCTCGGGTTCGGCTCCATCAGCCAAAGGCCCGTCGCCCGCGGCTCTGGCATCGCGCTCGAGCCGGCAGTAGGTCTGTCCCTTACAGTGAATCACGCGGTGGTCGACGGCGCCCCGGCAGCCCGGTTTCTTGGCGCCCTGGTCCGAGCCATCGCTGAATGCTCCCTCGAGCCATGAGATTGTCTAGGAGAACAAGATGAAGATCCGCACGAAGTTCTTTGCACTGATTTTCGGAATCCTGTTGTCGATGGGGCTGTCGTTCGCCCTCTACTCCGCCCTGCTTTCTCCCGTTGACCAGATGGACCGAGAAAAGGGCTACTTCGTCGCGCTCTCGACGAGCCTTCTCAAGATGAATTTGGAACTGAGCCACCTGGACAGCCGGCCATTCAATACGCAGGGGGCCGTGTTCTCTGACGCGGTCAGCGCGGCGGACAAGGCCTTCGATCAGATTGACCTTGTTCAAGCGCTTCCCAAGGCAAGCCCTGCAATCGCCGAGGACGTTCAAGCAGTCCAAAGACTTCGAACCATGCATGAAACAAGGCTTAAGTCGACCCTTGACTCCTACGAGGCCTTGTCCAGCGACGCCAAAGCGCTGTTTGGGACTGACGAGGGCGTCACATTCTACGACTTCTACACCCGGGACATCAGCAAGGCAGCGCAAGCTCTTTCCAGCATGAACAAGGTCAACTTGTCTGCCTACGCCTCGAACTCCAAGGGACTCTCCGACATTATCACGGTTTCGATCGATACCATCGATCAGCAGTATGGTCTGATCAACACCGAGATCGAAAAGGTCAGGCAGACGGCCGTCGCCCTGGCGCTTTCGTTGGTCTTCGTGATTCTCGTCTTGACACTGATTCTTTCGATCATGTTCTCGGCGACAATAACTGGTCCGATATTGAGCATCGAGAAAACCATTGCTCTCCTCACGGCGGGCGACCTCACCAAACGGCTCAAGATGAAGGGACGCGATGAGATCGGCGTAATGTCGAGAAACCTCAACGTGTTTCTGGAACGCCTGAGTGCTTCCATCGAAAAGATCCACGGGGCGACCAGCGAAAACGTCAAGGTGAAGGACAAATTGGTGGACGCAAGCACCGAGGCACAGAGCGCGGTCGAGGAAATCAAGGCCAACTCGGAATCGATCGTCGAACTTGTCAACAAGCTCAATCGCAGAGTCGTCACCGCCGAGAGCGCAATCAACACCATCGGCGATAACGTCTCGGTCCTCAATGAACAGATTGAGGAACAAGCGAGCTTGGTTGGAAAGTCTTCGTCGTCTTTGACCGAGATGCTGACCTCCATGGACCGGCTCCAGGTCATCGCGGAAAAAGACAAGGTTTCTGCAGACGAGCTCGTCGCTGAATCGGCCACAGGAAAGGAAGTCTTTCAACAGACCTTTCAGAANATTGAAGAGATTTCCAAGAGTATTGACCTCATCCGGGAAATCGCCATCGTTATCTCAGATATTTCGAGTCAAACCAGCATTCTTGGCATGAACGCGGCTATCGAAGCCGCACACGCAGGCGAATTTGGAAAGGGGTTCTCAGTCGTTGCCGAAGAGATCCGAAACCTTTCCGAAGCAACGTCGCTAAGGTCGCGGGAGATCAACGACGCCGTGGCCGAAATCATTTCCAAGATCGGCAGCGCCACGACGTCGAGTGAGGGAACGACAACGGCCTTCGAGAAGATTGACCAGCAGATTCACGTTGTCTCCAACTCAATTGTCGAGATCTTTCAGAACCTTTCGAATTTGAAGACAAGCGGCGTGCAGGTTCGCGTCGTTGTTGAGGATTTGCTGAGTCGGTCGGCCGTGGTCAGGGAGGGGTCAAACTTGATTGACCAGAGCACTAAGTCGATGCGGTCGACTGTGTCTGACGTTCGGCGCATCTCCGATGAGGTTTCCGGCAATATACAGGAAATTTCCCTGGGAATATCGGACATTGCGCTGTCGGTGGTTGGATTGTCAGAAAACGGAGAAACGCTTAAGGAAGTCAGNATTCGGCTTGACGGNGAAGTAAGTCAGTTCAGGACACTCTCGGCCGCCCAAGCCTCGTAGGACGTCTTCTCGGACACCAGCTTNGAGAGGTGCGCGACTTTGGAAAGCAACGGCGAGATGAAACCCCGAGTCTTGCTCGTCGTTCGTGAACCAACCGGCGGCGGGCGGCTCATTGATGCCCTGCAGTACGAATTCGAAGTCAGAAGGTCACTGATGACCCGCGATATTCTGGCGCAATGTCTGAAGTTCGGGCCCGCGCTGGTCATCGCCGAGATGAGTTTGGAAATCGGTGGAGAATCCTTCGTTGAAGCCATGCGAACGATTCCCGACCTTGATTTGATTCCGCTGATCCTGATCACCGATATCAAGAGTGATCTGGAAAAGAACCGGCTCATTGAGCTGGGGGTCCACGACTTCTTGCGAGTCAACACGCCCGAGAAGAAAATCTTGAGGCAAGTGAAGAGAGTTGTTGCCTTGGCCCACTGGATTCAACGCCGGGCGCTCAAGAGCGAGAGGTTGTTTCAAGCTGTCATCGACAACGCAAACGGCGTGATCTGTGTCCGAGACAGGGCTGGGCGGAATATCATTTCGAATGAGTACGTGGAGCGAGTCTTGAACCTCAAGCGGTGGGAGGTAATCGGACAAACGGTCTACGACATGTATCCCATCGAGTACGCAAGAGTNTTCCGAGAGAATGACGAAGCTGTTTGGGCGTCGAAGACNCTTCGAGAATACGAAGAGGTTTCGCTTCTTTCTGATGGAATTCACCACTTTCAAACCCTCAAGTTTCCGATCGTTGACCCTTCTGGCAACATGGAGTTTCTAGGTACCATCGCAACCGACGTCAGCGACTTGGTGAGGGCCAGGGAAGACATAGGTGTGCTGAATCTGGACCTTGAGCGAAGAGTTGCTAAGCGGACGCAAGAACTCGAGCGGGCCCAGGAACAACTTCTTGCGTCGGAGAAGATGAGTGTTTTGGGGAGCCTGGCAGCGGGATTGGCGCATGAGCTGAACACGCCTCTCGGTGCTATTGGGTCAGCCAGCAACTCACTCCGTGAGTTCTTGAACAGTGAACTTCAGACCACCCTCGAGACGGTTCGTGGATTTCAGGACGAGTCGGCCTCTCTGTTCCTCAGGTGCTTCGCCGCATCCTCGCGGCAGACATCCAAGGCCCTGACGGCAGGCGACAGGAAGACCCGACAGCGAGCCCTCGCTGACTTCAGAATTACCCGACACGCGGATGCGGAGGAAATGGCCGAGCTTTGGAGCGAGTTGGGCCTTGCCCACGAGAGGTCGCTGCTGCACGAAGTTCTTCAGAGCCAAGACGCCCTGACCATTCTGAGGATGGCCCTGCAGTTTGCTGAGATCAATAGAATTTCCGGCATTGTGACGCTATCTGCCGAGAAGATCGAACATGTTGTTCTGGCACTCCGGACCTATCTCGAAGGAAACTTCAAGGAGGACGCCGCCGAGATCAAGCTGCGGGCGGAGTTCGAATCGGTGCTCGTCCTGGTTCGCAACCGGATTCCGAGTCTTGGCGTCAATGTATCCCTGGAAATCGCGCCTGAGTTTCGGCTTTGCGGCTGCGGAAAGCGCCTGTCTCAGGTTTGGACAAACCTGGTGAACAACGCGCTCCAAGCGATGGAAGGCGGGGGGGCGCTGACCATACAGGCATCGCGATCCCGGGGTCGGGTGCTGGTTCGCGTCGAAGACACGGGGGTCGGAATTCCCGACGAGATAAAGGACAAGGTCTTTGTGCCGTTCTTTACAACCAAGAGGAACAATTCGGGGCTGGGTCTTGGCCTGGACATCTGCAAGAAGATCGTTGAGTCTCAATCGGGAACAATATCCTTCGAGAGCCGACCAGGAAAGACCACCTTTGTGGTAAGCCTGCCGGACACGTCTTGCCCGGAAGNGGACGAAGCTTGGAATACCCTTTGAGTTTCNCGGCTTTTCCTTGAGCTACAGGAAGGCTTTCGGAGCGATGGGCTGTCGTGAAGACAGCGCGGCNAGGATTTGTAGACCCTGCTTCAGCGCGCCGATGGTCTCGGGGCCCGACAACGAGATGCGGACCGCCTGTGGAATATCGCCACCGGCCGAAAACCTTTCGGCGCAGAAGATGCGGATCCCGGCTTCGCGGGCAGCCATTTCAAAGTCTTTGCCGGTCCAGCCGCCGGAGAGCTGCAGCCAACCGAAGAGACCGGCCGGCTGGCAGCGGAATTGGGAGGCCGGCAGAAGCTCCTTGGCCAGCGCGACCCGGGCGCGCGCTTCGTCCATTTTCAGTGAGAGCACCTTTTCGGCAACNCCGTCTTCGATGACCTNGGAAACAATCGCGGCGTTGAGGGGCGAGGCCATCCAAACGGTGCTGAGCACCGCAGAAGCGAGGCGGTCGGTCATCGCGCCCGAAACGGCCACAAAGGCGATCCTGAGTCCTGCACCCAAAAACTTGGACGTTCCACCAATGAACGCCGCCCGGTCGGGAACGCGAAGACTGAGGGGTGCGAGGTGGATTTCGGCGGATGCGCCGTAGGCGTCGTCCTCGAACAAGAAGAGGCTTCGCCGCTCAATGATTTCGGCAAACTCATCCCGTCGTTTCTCTGTCATCACCGTTGTCGTTGGATTCTGGGCGCCTGGCATGAGGTAGACCGCACGGATGGGGGCGCTCTCGCACGCGGCGTCGAGGGCTTCGGGAATCATGCCTGAAGCATCCATGGCAATGGGGGCCAGGCGAATTCCAAACATCGAAGCCAGCGGCATGATGCCCGGGTAGGTGAGACAGTCGACGGCCAGGTGGTCTCCGGGCCTCAGGAACGCGGCGAAACAACAGTTCAGCGCGTTGGTGGCGCCCGCCGCGATTACGATGTCGTCGGCGCAGGTTTTCAGGCCATGACGGTTCAACCAGTTGGATCCGACGGACCGGTGCCCGATCGTCCCCCGGGAGTCGTCGTATCTCAAGAGGTTCCTTAGGGACACGGAGTTGACGACCTTCCTGACGCAGTCCTCCAGCAGTTCTTCCTGGCCGTAGAGCGGGAGGGTGAGGCCCATTTCGAGGAGGTTCGGTGTTCCTAAACTGCGGGAATCATTTCCGAGAAGGCCGTGAGGGAGAGCGCCTTCGCGCTGTGCCGTCACAAACGTTCCTCGGCCGACGGTGCCCGCCACCAGGCCCCTGCGTTCGCATTCCTTGAGGGCTTTGGTCACCGTGCTCAGGTTGACCCCGAGGAGGTCGGCCATTCCGCGATGGGTGGGCAACTGTTCGCCGGCGCCCAGAGATCCATCCTGGATGCCCGATTCGATCACTTCGGCGATCGCCTTGTAGAGGGGCTTCGCTGGGTCAAGCGCTTGGGGTTTCCACATGCCGGTCCTCCGAGTCCTTATGTATGCCATACAATAATATCATTGACACCATACAATAGGAACCCCATAATCGAGGAAGAGCGCACGTTTCCGCCGGGAGGCACCCCATGTCCATTCCGAAATTGTTCCAGACGGCCCACGCCCGGGCGTCGCGATGAGCCCTTTGCTGTTTCCCTTCGTTTCGTACGCGTTTGTGACGACGTTCACACCCGGTCCGAACAACGTTGCGGCTTCGACCATTGGCATGCGGGTCGGCTACGGGAAGACGTTTCCCTTCCTCCTGGGCATCGCTTCAGGGTTCTTCATCCTGATGTTCGCGGCGGGTCTCCTTACCGATTTCTTCACGAGGACCTACGCAGTCATCTCCCCGTGGCTGCGGTGGATCGGGGTCATCTACATGCTTTGGCTGACCATCTCGCTCTTTTTGCCGCATCGCAAGGGTTCGGACGGAACGTCGAAAGACAACACCTTTCTGTCTGGGTTCCTCCTGCAAATCGTCAACCCCAAGGTCATCCTCTACGGGATCACGATCTACACGTCGTTTTCGTCGCTGATCGCCACTTCACTTTTCGTCACCACCCTTTCGGCCCTTTCGCTTTCTGCCCTCGGTTTCGTATCCGTTTCGCTTTGGGCCCTCACCGGTGCCACGCTTGGCAGGTTTCTGGCGAACGACAGGGCGCGGCTCGCCTTCAACCTGGTGATGGCGGCGTTCTTGTTGTGGTGCGCGTGGTCGATTGCCGTGCATTGACGGCGGGCGGAGCGACGGCCGGTCACTTCACCGGCAGCAGGATGGTGAACTCGCAGCCCGATTCCGGAAGGTTGCGTATGGACATCTGGCCGCCGTGCTTCTTGATTATTCCGTAGCTGACCGACAGGCCGAGCCCGAGGTGGGTTCCTGCCAGGCGCTTGGTGGATGTGAAGGGAAGGAAGACGTCGTTGGGGTTGTCGATCTTGATCCCCGGCCCCGAGTCCCAGAATCGGATTCGGACCAGTCCGCCCGGCAGCTCCTTCGTTTCAATCCCCACGCGGCCGCCCTCAGGCATGGCCTCGAACGAATTCTTAAACAGGTTGAGAAACACCTGTTTGAGCTCGTTCCGGTTGGAGTCCAGACTGAGAATGCCGGAATCTGAGCGGTGCGAGATCGAAATCTCCCGGGCCAGGGCCGCCGGCTCCACCAAGCGCACGATGCTTCGAACAAGCTCGTTGAGATCGAGCCTTTCCTTCTGCGGCTGCTTTGTATCAGAGAAGTTGACGAGATTCTGCACGATGGCCGCAATGTACTCGAACTGCTCCTCGAGATCGTCCACGAGCTGAAGTCGCTGGGAAGCCTCGGGCCCGACGAACTTCAGCGATTCCAAGTCGTTGTAGATGATGCCAAGCGGGTTGTTGATCTCGTGGGCAACGCCCGCCGCCAACAGCCCGACCGACGCCAGCTTCTCCGAGAAGATCATCTGCTCGCGCATTCTCTCGCGTTCGGTGACGTCTTCGAGAATGGCCACGCTCCCGAGGAACACTGGACCATCGTGGATGGGGCAGACGACCACGTTGGCCAGAATCGGCTGACGGCCGTTGAACTGAAGCAGGATCTGGTAGGCGAGGGCGGGTTCGTCCCTCCCTGTTCGGGGCGCCAGCGACGCCAGGAATTCCTGCTTGCCTTCCAAGACGATGTCGTCGAGGTTGATGTCGAGGAGGGACTGGCTCGACAGGCCCAGCAGGGCAGTGGCCACGTTGTTGGCCAGCCTCAGGCGCTGAAACGCGTCGGTGACCAGGACAGGCAGAGGGAGGTGTTTGAGGATGGCTTCGTTGTACTTGATCAGCCTGTAGAACTCCTCGTCGGCCTCGGCCCCCAAGTCGCCGCCCGCCATTTGGGTGTAGGCGATCTTCAGCAGATTGAGTTTGTCGAGGTCCCTGAGGTCTTCGGTCCTCAGCAGCTGACCGTCGCGAAGGATGCTCACCCGGTCGGCGACCTCGTACAGCTCGTCGATGCGGTGGGTAATCAAAAGGACCGCGCGCCCTTCGTGGGCCAACCCCTTGATCCGGACAATGAACTTCTCGCGGTTCACGGCCGAAAGGGCCTCGAGGGCCTCGTCCAAGATCAGGAGCTGGGGTTGCCGCGCCAGGGCGCGAAGAATGGCCACCGCCGCCTGGTCCGCGAAGTTGAGGTCTCGGACGGCGCTGGCGGGGTTGAGCAGAAGCCCTTCTTTTTCGATGAACTCGCCCGCAAAGGCTTCGAGCTTCCGGGGCGAATACGACCGGAACGGCGAACTCGCCAGGGCCGGATTGCCGAAGAACAGGTTTTCGGCGACGCTCCACTCTCCATTGAGCCTGATGCCCTGGTGGACCATGAAGACCCCGCACGACTGGGCCTCCTTCCTCGTGAAGACCGCGTAGGGCCGGCCGGAGGGATGGACCCGGCCGGTGTCTGGCCGCCGGCTCCCCTCGATGACGAGTCCCAGGGAGGTTTTCCCCGCACCGTGCTCGCCGACGAAGGCGTGGATGAGGCCGCGGCGGAGTTCGAGGTCAACCGCCCTCAGCGCCTGATGGGTTCCGTACGAGAGGTTGATGTTCTCGAGAGTGAGGAAGACGCTCCCTGCCTCAGCCGAGGAGACCATGTTTCTTCATCTTTCCGTACAGGGTCCCGCGGGAGATCGAAAGGCTCTCGGCCGACCGCTTCTTGTTGTTCTTGTGCTTCTGAAGAGTCTTGATGATGAGCAGGCGCTCGGCCTCCCCAAGGGCCTCGGTGCTGGTCGTGCCGCTCGAATCAAGCTGCGGCCGCCCGATGCTCGGGGGCAAGTCGTGAACGCCGATGCAGTCGCCGGAACACAGGGCCGAAGCGTACAAGACGGCGTTTCTAAGTTCCCGGACGTTGCCGGGCCAAGAGTAGTCCTGAAGCCGGCTGACTGCATCGGGGGCGAGGGCGACGGCTCCGCCTTCGCCCGTGTGACTGAACTCCCTCAGGAAGTGCTCGGCCAGGGGAAGGATGTCTTCCTGACGCTGGCGAAGCGGCGGAATCGTGATGATGGCGGCGTTGATCCTGTAGTACAGGTCTTCGCGGAACTTGCCCTCCTGTATCAGTTTCTCCAAGTCCCGGTTGGTGGCGGCCAGGAAACGGACATCGATCGTCAGGGTCACCGACGAACCCAGCCTTCGAATCTCCCGGTTCTGAAGGGCCCGAAGCAGTTTGGGCTGAAGGGACATCGACATGTCCCCGATCTCGTCGAGGAACAGAGTCCCGCCCTGGGCGGTTTCGAACATGCCCGCGTGGGCGCCGCCGGCGTCGGTGTAGGCCCCCTTCTCGTGGCCGAACAACTCGTTGTCGAGCAGGCTCTCGGGAAAGGCCGAGCAGTTGAGTTTCACGAGCTTGCCCAGGGCCTTCGACGAGGTCCGGTGGATGAGGTCGGCGAAGACTTCCTTGCCAGTGCCATTTTCTCCCACCAGAAGGATCGGAATGTTGGTCGCCGCCAGGCGCCTTGCCTGGTCCAAGGCGTCGGCCATCTTGGCGGAGCTGGCGATGATCTGCGGACTGAGGTCGTCCAGCCGCGCCCTGAGGGCCGTGTTTTCGTGGGAGAGCCGGGCCATCCTCAGAGCGTTGTCGACCTTGCGGNTGAGGGCCTCGAACTTCACGGGTTTCTGGATGTAGTCGAGGGCCCCCTTTCGGATGGCCTCGACGGCCAACTCGATCGTCGCGAAGCCCGTGATAAAGATGATGGGGACCTCCGGACGAATTTCAAGAAGCTTCGGCATGAGTTCCAGGCCGTTGTCAGGGTTGAGCATGACGTCAAGAAGGCACAGGGCAATGCCGCCCCGTCGATAGCAATCCAGCGCCTCCTGGGCGCAGGAGGCGCCGACGCAGGTCCGTCCCGTGCGTTCGAAGTTGCGGATGAGGCTGGTTCGGTACTGCTCGTTGTCGTCGACAATCAGGATAGTTGTGTTCATTTTCCTTACATAATCCCCGTCGAACTGTGTTCGATTATCATACATACCGTTGTTCAAAACCGTCAACCGAAAGTTGGGGCTGGTCGCTTCAACCTAGCACCGCGTCGAATAAATCCTTTGCCCGGANGGAAAAGCCAAGACTGCTCCCTCCCTCCTGTCGCTTGTGGCACGGCTTCTGCATAGAGAGGTCTACTGGCAAGGCGTATGCTCTGCCGCATTTCGTTCAAGTGAGGTTGCTATGCAGCGAACCGTAATGAGAAAAGTCTTGTTCACCCTTCTGGCCTTCCTGCTGATCGGTGCCACCGGCTTGTCAGCCCAATCGTCGAAGAAACCGCTGGTCGGACTGGTCATGAAGTCCCTGGCCAACGAGTACTTCAAGACCATGGAGGAAGGCGCCCGGAAGTTCGCCGCCGCCGACGGGTCCTTCCTGCTCATCTCCGTCGGCATGAACTCCGAAACCGACATCGACACCCAGATCAACGCCATCGACAACATGATCGCCCAGGGCGTCGACCTGATCGTTCTCGCGCCCGCCGACTCGGTGGGCCTGGTCCCCGCCGTCAAGAAGGCCGTGGACGCCGGAATCGTGGTGGTCAACATTGACGTGAAGCTCGACACCAAGGCGCTCCAGAACGCCGGACTTCCTGCGGACTTCCTGTTCGTCGGGCCTGACAACGCGGTCGGGACCGAAATGGTCGGCAACGTTCTTGCCAAGAAGCTCGGCAAGGGCGGCAAGGTCGTCATTCTCGAAGGCAACCCGGGCGCCGACAACGCCTATCAGCGGACGATGGGGTTCAAGAAGGCCGCCGCCACCGGCGGTCTGACCGTCCTGGCCTCGACCACCGCCCACTGGGAGACCGAGGAAGCCAACACGGTCACGACCAACCTTCTGACCAGGTACCCCAACATCCANGGCATCATGTGCGACAACGACTCCATGGTCCTGGGGGCGGTCAAGGCCGTCCAGGCTGCNGGGAAGAGCGGAAAGATTGACGTGGTGGGCTTCGACAACATCGCCGCCGTGCAGGACCTCATCAAGAAGGGTGCCGTGCTGGCGACTGTCGATCAGTTCGGACCGGACCAGGCCAAGTTCGGCATCCAGGCCGGTCTCAAGATTCTGGGCGGGGCCAAACTCTCCGGCTGGCAGAAGACCGACGTTAAGGTCATCGGAAAAGCCGACCTGAACTAGGGCGAGAAAGGGGGGCGGGAAGCCCCCCTTTTTCAGGAGGAGAAACCCCATGGAGTCAGGCCGCGAGCCCATCCTCGAATTGAAGGACATCAACTTGAGTTTCCCCGGGGTCAAGGCCCTGACAGGGATGAACCTCGAGATCTACCGCGGTGAGGTCCATGTCTTGCTAGGTGAAAACGGAGCCGGCAAGTCAAGCCTCATCAAGCTTTTGTGCGGCATCAACAGGCCCGACTCGGGCGAGCTGATCTACGAGGGCCGATCCTATCGCCCTGAGACCCCCAACGATGCCCTCCGGGCGGGCATTCGGGTCGTCTACCAGGAGTTCAACCTCCTGTCGTACCTGACGGTTGCCGAGAACATTTTCTTTGAACACCTGCCCACCCGTGCGGGCATGGTCGATTTTGCCCGGATCAACCGGGAGTCTCGGGTCCTGTTGGACGCGGTCGGGCTCGACGTGGAACCAACGACCCGGGTCGAGATGCTCGGGATCGCCCAGATGCAGCTGCTGGAAATCGCCAAGGCGCTGTCTGCCGAAAGCAAGGTCCTGATCCTCGACGAGCCGACCGCAACGCTGACGCCGCCGGAAATCACCAAGCTGTTTGCCAGCATTCGGGCCCTCAAGGCGAAGGGCGTCACCCTCATCTACATCTCGCACCACCTGAAAGAAGTCTTTGAAATCGGAGACCGCATGACCGTGCTCAGGAACGGCTTCCTGGTGGCCACCAAGCCCGTCGACAAGGTGACGATTCCCGAGATCGTGAGCATGATGGTCGGCCGCGAAATGTCATCGGAGTATCCCTTCGTCAAAGAGGTCTTGCCTGGTCCCCCGCTGCTTGAGGTCCGCAACCTGTGCCCGCAATCGGCCCCGCACGCCGTCGACTTTGTGATCCGTGAAGGCGAGATCTTGGGTCTTTCGGGGCTCGTAGGGTCGGGCCGGACCGAACTGGTCCGTGCCCTCTTTGGAGCCGACCCGAAGCAGAGCGGCGAGATCCGGCTGCGCGGCCGGGACATCGTGATTGAGTCCCCCCGGGACGCAGTGGCCCAGGGCATCTGCCTGCTGACAGAGGACCGCAAGAATCAGGGGCTCATCCTCGACATGTCGTGCGCCAACAACACCACCATCACCGACCTGGAACAGATTTCGAAGGTGGGACTGCTGCACAAGAAGCGGGAACGCGAGCTGGCCCAGAAGTTCGTTCGGGATTTGGGCATCAAGACCCCGTCGATCGGCCAGTTGGTTCGGTTCTTGTCCGGAGGGAACCAGCAGAAGGTTGTCCTGGCCAAGTGGCTCTACCACGGGGCCGAAGTCCTGATCCTTGACGAACCGACGCGAGGCATCGACGTNGGCGCCAAGTACGAAATCTACATGCTCCTCGGAAAACTGGCCGCCGCCGGAAAGGGAATTCTTNTGGTGTCCTCGGACTTGCCNGAACTNCTGGGCATCTGTCACCGCGTCCTTGTTTGTTCCAACGGCAAGCTTACGGCAAACCTCGAGAGAAGTGAATTCGACCAAGAAACGATACTGGCCCACGCCTACCAGGAATACCTTGGGTCTGCAACCCCCAAAGAGGATGGAATCCCCCAATGAAAACGAAAAACGCGCTCTACTTTCTTGTCCGCGAGGCCGGAATTGGTCTGGCCCTCGTGGTGCTGTGCATCCTGTTCGCCATCATTGCCCCCCGGTTCGCGACGCCGACCAACCTGACCAACATCCTGACGCAAATCAGCATCAATACGGCCATAGCCGTGGGAATGACGTTCGTGATCCTGTTGGGGGGAATTGACCTTTCCGTTGGGGCCGTCCTGGCGCTGTCGACCATTGTTGCGGGCCTGATCATCACCAACGCAGACCTGCCGGTCTGGGCCGCCATCCTGCTCGCCTGCGGCGCGAGTCTGGGCACGGGAATGGTCTGCGGGCTCTTCAACGGCTTGGTCTCTGAACGGTGGAAGATCCATTCGTTCATCGTCACCCTTGGAATGCTCAACGTGGCCCGGGGCGCGGCGCTTCAGGTCAGCAACTCTCGGACGATCTACTCCTTCCCCCCGGTCTTCAACGCCTTCGGCGGGTCCAGTATTCTGGGGGTGCCCATCATCTTCGTCCTTGCCCTTGTGCTCGTGATCATCGGGGGATTCATCCTCAGCCAGACTGTCTTTGGCCGCATGATCTACGCGATTGGAAACAACGAGGAGTCGGTGCGGCTTTCGGGCCACAACACCTTCGTCATCAAGGTTCTCGCCTACGTGATCTGCGGCGGTACCGTCGGCATCGCTGCGGTGATGTACATGCTTCGCCTCAACATTTCGAGCCCCATTTTGGGTGTTGGCTTCGAGCTCAACGCCATCGCCGCCGTTGTGATCGGCGGAACGAGCATGTCGGGCGGCAAGGGCTCGCTGACAGGAACCTTCCTCGGCGCCTGCATCATGGGCGTGCTAACCAACGGACTCCTCCTGATCGGTTTGGGAGACTTCGCCCGTCAGATGGTCACGGGACTCGTGATCGTCTTCGCCGTTATCCTTGACACCTATCGAAGCAAGTGGGCAAAATCTCTTCAAAGGTAGGTGTCCGCCGTGCCGCTCCCGCGAGTGTGGACATTCGGGTTGTTTCTGGCTTTCCTNGTGGTACTCAGCCCGGTGCAGGCGNAGGCGATTCCNAAGGTTGCCTTGGTCATGAAGTCTCTCGCCAACGAGTTCTTCCTNACCATGGANAAAGGAGCCGAGAAATTCAGCCGGGAGAACCCCGGCCGCTTCGAGCTGCTGACCGGAGGGATCAAGGACGAGAGCGACGTTCAGAAGCAGATTGAGACCGTCGAGCTGATGATTTCCCAGGGGGTCAGCGCCGTGGTGCTGGCTCCCGCCGACTCCAAGGCCCTGGTGCCCGTCTGCGCCGAGGCCATGCGTCAGGGCATCGTGATCGTCAACATCGACAACCGCTTTGATTCGAGCGCCCTTCGGGAGAAGGGAATTCGCATTCCCTTCGTCGGTCCTGACAACCGCAAGGGCGCCGAGAAGGTTGGGCTGTATCTCGCCGACAGGCTTCACCCCGGAGACCAAGTGGCCATCATTGAAGGAATCTCCACGGCGATCAACGCCCTCGAGCGAACCCAAGGGTACCGCGACGCGATGGACAGGCGGGGTGTCAGCGTGGTCTCGGTGCAGACAGGCCTTTGGGAAATGGAGAAGTCGAGCACCGTTGCCTCTGCCCTCATCTCGGAGTTCCCGGGGCTCAACGCCATCCTTTGCGGCAACGACTCGATGGCCCTGGGGGCCATCGCCGCGGTGCGGGCCGCCGGGAAGAGTGACTCGGTGTACGTGGTGGGTTTCGACAACATCTCGGCCTCGCAGACCCTCCTGGAGCAGGGTCGCCTTCTGGCCACTGCGAACCAGCACGCCGATCGGGTGGCGATCACCGGCATCGAGCTTGCCCTCTCCATCCTTGGCGGCGAGAGGCCCCACGACGTGGAGACCTCGGTCGACCTGGTGACACGGTAGGAACGATGGCGGCGACACGGCAGCGGTTGTTCGAATACGTGACGCTTCTTTCCGTTCTCGCCGGCCTTTGCCTGGTGTTCGGCGTTTCCAGCAAGTACTTCTTGACCGCGACCACGTTTTCTGCGATCTCCAATCAGATTCCGTCGCTGACCGTCATGGCCGTGGGGATGACCTTTGTTCTGCTCATCGGCGGTCTGGATCTTTCGGTGGGGTCCGTCATGGCCTTCAGCGGCACGCTCTTGGCGATCGCCCTGACGGACTGGCACTGGCCGCTGCTGTTTGCCGGGCTCGTCAGCCTTGGGGCGGGGGTGGTGTGCGGCCTGATCAGCGGCTCCGTCGTGGTCTTCTTCAGGGCACCATCGTTCATCGTCACCCTCGGGATGATGGAACTGGCCCGGGGTGCGGCGTATCTGGTGGCCGATTCGAGGACCAAGTACATCGGCTCGAGCATAGAGGTTCTCGGAACCCATATCTTGGGCGGGATCTCGCTCGCTACGGTCCTCGCACTGGCCCTCGTGGGTCTGGGGCAGTACACGTTGAACCGGACCATCTTCGGCCGGTACGTCATCGGGATCGGTTCCGAAGAGGCCGCCATGCACCTTTCGGGAATCGACGTGAGGGCCAGCAAGGTCGTTGTCTTCGTCATTGCCGGCCTGATGTCGGCGGTCGCGGCGATCTTCTCGTCCGCCCGCCTCGAGGCGGCCGACCCCAACGCCGGGGCAGGGATAGAACTTCAGGTCATCGCGGCAGTGGTCATTGGTGGCACGAGCCCGCTAGG
>JGI26470J50227_1000416_pt1 | contig 17854 bp, 14 predicted proteins | sample FreactTroBogLake_FD_50227 | JGI IMG/M metagenome (IMG submission 50227) | reverse complement strand
TTTATCGGCTCCACCGAGGTTGGAAACGCCGTTCCAGTTCACTTCGGTGATCTTTCCACCAGCTACTTTGACGACGACCTGGTCCTTCCATCCGGTCGCTCCGAAGGCTTCCTCCTGAGCGAAATACACCCCGTCCTTCGCTTTGACTTCTCCCACGGCGAAGCCGGCAACCAAAAGGGACAGCGCTGCGGCCAACCCGAAAATCTTCTTCATTCAATCCTCCACTGGATTTTATGGTGACATTTTGCCATGATGGCTCACCATGATCAAGATCAACGAGAACTACCGCAAGCTCCAGGCGAGCTACCTTTTCACCACCATCAGTCGGAAGGTCGAAGCCTTCATCAAGGACAATCCTGAAAAGAAAGTCATCCGTCTGGGCATCGGGGACGTGACCCTGCCTCTGAGCAAGACCGTCGTGGAAGCTTTCCACCGGGGCGTCGACGAGATGGCTCGGTCCGAAACCTTCAAGGGGTACGGCCCTGAGCAGGGTTACGCCTTTCTGCGGGAGGCCATCGCGGCGCACGATTTTCAGGCTCGGGGAGCCAAAATCTCGGCGCACGAAATCTTTGTGAGCGACGGTTCCAAGTGCGACACAGGAAATTTCCAGGAGCTTTTCTCCAATGACCTCCGAATCGGCATTCCCGACCCCGTCTACCCTGTTTATGTCGACACCAACGTCATGGCCGGTCGCACCGGTCCGGCCCAAGACGGTCGCTACGAAGGCCTCACCTACCTCGAGGGCGACGCGGCGAACGGTTTTGTCCCCGCCCCGCCTCCCTTCGCCCTCGATCTGGTTTACCTCTGTTTCCCGAACAACCCGACCGGGGCTGTGGCGACCCGAACCCAGCTGAAGGCCTGGGTGGACTGGGCCCTGAAACACAAGGCGCTCATCCTGTTTGACGCCGCCTACGCGGCCTTTGTCCGTGACCCGGCCATTCCGCTTTCGATCTATGAGGTCGAAGGAGCCAGGGATTGCGCCGTGGAGTTCCGGTCCTTCAGCAAGACGGCCGGATTCACCGGCACCCGATGCGCCTTCACGGTCATTCCTGACACGGTACTGGCCTGGGACGAAGACGGCCAACCCCACAAGCTCTGGGACCTGTGGAACCGTCGGCACAGCACGAAATTCAACGGCGTCAGCTATCCCGTCCAAGTCGCCGCCGCTTCGATCTACACCCCCGAGGGTCAGAGGGAGGTGAAGGAACTCACGGACTACTACATGGCTAATGCGAAATTGATCCGGGAAAAAATGGTGTCGCTCGGTTTGGAAGTCACCGGCGGCGAGAATGGACCCTACGTTTGGGTCAAAGCCGGGACCGACAGTTGGGCGACCTTCGACCTCATCCTCGAGAAGGCCCAGGTCGTGGTGACCCCCGGTTCGGGTTTTGGTACCTGCGGCCAGGGCTACATCCGGATCAGCGCGTTCAACCACCGGGAGAAGGTGATCGAGGCGTTGGCCCGGCTCGAAACCGCCTTGAAATAGTCGTGTCAGCGATCGAGGAAAAGGTCAGATTCCGACGCGCTGTCGAAGATAGGCTTTCTGCCCTGACCCCTGAAAACGTCCGATCCGAAAGCCTCGTCCTGTCGGAAGCCTTGGCCCGGTGGGCGCCTGGGCGGGGGTTTGAGGCCGTCCTGGCGACCCTTCCCTTTCCTCAGGAACCGGATCTGACCGGTTTTCTCGAGGGGTGGCTCACCCAAGGCCTCTTGTACCTGGCCCGGACGTGGCCGGGTCGAGCCATGGATTTCGGCCAGGTGACTGATTTTTCCGGCCCCTGGGAAACGAAACCCTACGGAATGCGGGAACCGCCGGCGTCGGCGCCGGCCTGGACCCCTGGCCGACCGACGCTGCTCCTGGTACCCGGCCTGGCCTTCGCCGCCGCCCCGGGGGGAGGCGCTTGGCGATTGGGACGGGGCGCCGGGTACTACGACCGGTGGCTAGCGCGGTTCGGGATGGATGTTTTTTCCTTAGGGGTAGGACTTTCGGTCCAGACAGAAGACTGGGTTCCCCTGGAGCCCCACGATCAACGGATCGACGGTTGGCTGGTCCCCGGTGGGTTCCACGGTTTCCTCAACCCTTGAACCGTAGCGAAAACACGGCGCCCTCGTCGTTGCCGTATTCGAACGTGCCGCCAATCTGTCGGGCGATCGACAAGACCAATCCGAGGCCGAAGCCCTCCGAATGGTTGATTCGAAAACCCGAAGGCAGACCAGGACCGTCGTCCCTGACTTCGAGCCGGACCTCGCCTTGGTCGAGGACCAGGCTGACTCGGATCTTTCCCGACCGCCCCCCCACGAAACCGTACTTCAGGGAATCGGTGACCAATTCGTTCACAGCGAGTCCCAAGGCGGAGGCACGCCGGGAATCACACTCGAAGGGGGCAAGGTCAAGATCCATCTGGATGCCACGGACATCCGCCCCATGGGCCACCGCCAGCTGGTGCGCCACGGTCCCAAGATAATCGTCCAGCCGAAGGGGCCGATGGTCCTCGTCCTGGTCCAGCAGCGAATACAAGGCACCCAGCGCCTCCACCCTGTCCCGGAGGGCCCCGAACTTTTCCTTCACCTCGGTTGACACTGTGCGATCCGACTCCAGGTTGATCAGACCGGCGATCACGGAAAGGTTGTTCCTGGTACGGTGTTTGAGTTCCTTCAACAGCGTACCCCGGTCCTCACTGACCCTGGCCAGGGCTTCCCGGGCTCGCAGCAAGGTGTGGAAGTGCCCGATGATCCTGGCGTACAAAACCAAGTTGTCCAGATCGACCGGTCGGATGGGCCGTCCCGAAAGCAAATTGTCCACCGCCAGTTCCCCGATGATGCGTTTTCCGTCCCAAAGCGGCGCCATCGCCTTATCGGCCCGGCCGACTTCGCGGTGCTGGTTGTCGAAGCAAACCTCGTCTTTCCGGAAAATGACAGGGATCTTTCCCTGGTAGAACTCTTCGGGGGTGATCTGGGGATCCCGGCGGACCCTCGAGTGTCGTTCGTCCCGGAGGCGCCCCGTTTCATCGCTTCCCCAGGTACCGATCCCCCATTCGGGATCGTCCTGGTACAAGAACCAGAGGCCCACCCTGTCGAATCCCAGATTCTCCTTCCCCCATTGGACGGCCCGGTGGCAGAGGGCGTCGGTGTCTGGAAGAGTCGAGAGCTCCAACGAAATCTCGTGAAGCGACTGTAGGAGCAGGGAGGACTCCAAGCGTGCCATGGGTTGAAGGCTAGCTTCCTTCAACCCAAGTTGCAAGGGTCACGGTCAGCGCTTCACCCGGCGGGTCGAAACATCGAAGATGACCGCGAGAACCAAGACGGCACCCCGGACGACGTACTGGAGCGACTCGTCGACGCCCATGAGGTTCATCCCGTTTCGAAGCGACATGTACACCAGAGCACCCACCATCGACCCCGTGATCTTGCCGACACCGCCGGCCGCGGAGACGCCTCCGATGTAGGCGGCCGCGATGGCGTCGAGTTCGAACAGGGTGCCGCCGGTCGGACCCGCAGACTGGAGCCTGGACGAGAACAGGATGCCGGCCAAGGCGCACAGGAAGCCCATCGAGCCAAAGACCAGCATCGTGATCTTGCTGACGCTAATTCCCGAGAGCTCCGCTGCCTCGGGGTTGCCGCCAACGGCATAGATGTGCCTTCCGAGGATGGTCTGTCGCGACACCCAGTCGTAGATTCCGACGACCACGAGCATGATGACGACGGTCCAGCCCAAGCCGTTGTAGCCGGCCAGCTTCCAGGTAATGAACCCGATGGCCGCGGAAATCAGAACGAGTTTGAGGATGAGCATGTCGGTGGGGATGACGTCGAACTGGTACGACTTCTTCTGCTTCCGGGATCGCAGGTCAGAGTAGATGAACCACACGATGGCCAGCAGTCCCAACAGCAGGGTTACCTTGTGCAACCCAGGAAGGAACGCGCTGTCCTCGGGGAAGAAATCGGGGATGCTCCCGTTGCCCAAGGCGACGAACGTCGGATCCGAAATGTTGATCGTCCCGGTCCCCGTGGTCGAAAGGAGAAGGAACCCACGGTAGATCAGCCAGCCGGCCAACGAGGCAACGAACGAGGGGATCCCGAGTTTCGCGACGGGCAGGGCGGTCAGCAAGCCGGCCAAGATGCCCAGGACCAAGACGATGGGGATGACGACGAGGAAAGGCAGGTGAAGGATGCTCAGTCCGATGGCGGCCACGGCACCCAGGAAACCGGCTAGGAAGCCTACAGAAAGGTCGATGTGGCGGATGACGATGACCAGGGTCATGCCGACGGCCAAAACGGCGATGTAGCCCGTCTGGTTCATGAGGTCGGCGATGTTCCGGGAGGAAAGGAACAGCCCGTTCGTGGCCAGCGTGAAGATCGTCATGATCACGAACAGTGCGATGAACATCCCGTAGTCGCGGATGTTTTTATTCAATGCTTTTTGAAGGTCTTGGGTGGTCACGGGGAAGTCTCCTTGCGTTTTTTTCGGTCAGCTCGTGGCCAGATGCATGATTTTTTCTTGGTCGGCTTCTTCGCGGGAAAGCTCGCCGGCGATCCGGCCCGCCGAGACCACGTAGATCCTGTCGCTCATCCCCAGGATTTCCGGGAGTTCGGAGGAAATCATGATGATGCTCATTCCCTGCTCGACGAGCCGGTTCATGATGGTGTAGATCTCGTATTTCGCGCCGACGTCGATGCCCCGGGACGGTTCGTCCAGAATCAAGATCTTGGGTTCGACGAACAGCCACTTTGCGATGGAAACCTTCTGCTGGTTTCCACCAGAAAGGTTCACCACGGTCTGCTCCACGCTGGGTGTCTTGATGTTCAGCGCCGTTTTGTATTCGTTGGCTTCCTTGACTTCTTTGTTGGCGTCGACGATCCCCCTTCGGGAAACCTTGCGCAGGTTCGCCAGGGTGATGTTCGACTTGATGTCTTGGATGAGGATCAAACCGTTGCCTTTCCGGTCTTCCGAAGCGTAGGCCAATCCGGCGTCGATGGCTTCGCCCGGGTTCCGGAAGCGTTTTTTCTTCTGGTGGAGCGTCAGCTCACCCTTGATCTCGTAGCCGTCGGGGTTGCCGAACAGGCTCTTGGCAAGTTCGGTTCTGCCCGATCCCATCAGACCGGCGATGCCGATGATCTCACCCTTTCTCAGGTTGAATTGGATGTCCTTCAGGATGGACCGCCCTAACTTGGGGCTGTAGGCGTTCCAGTTCTCGACTTCGAGGACCACTTCGTCGGTGATCTTGTGGCTGCGGGGCGGGTAGATGTTGTTGATCTCGCGGCCGACCATGTTCTTGATCAGGATGGCTTCGGAGACCTCTCCCTTGCTGCGGTCGAGGGTGCAAATGGTCTTGCCGTCCCGCAAAACGGTGACGATGTCGGCGATCTCGATGACTTCTTTCAAACGGTGGGAGATCAGTACCGAGGTGATTCCATTCTTCTTGAGGTCTTGGATCAGGGCCAACAGGTTCTCGGCATCGTCCTCGTTGAGGGCGGCCGTCGGCTCGTCGAGGATCAGGAGCTTGACGTTTTTGCACAGTGCCTTGGCAATTTCCACCAGCTGTTGCTGGCCGATGCCCAGGTCTTTGATCAGCGCTTCGGGGTTGACGTTGAGCCGAACCCGCTTGAGCATCTCTGTCGCCTTTTTGATGGTCTCGTTCCAATCGACGGTCACGCCGCCTTTGGAAATTTCCTGACCCATCAGAATATTCTCATACACGGAGAGTTCGGGAAACAGGGCCAATTCCTGGTAGATGATGGCGATGCCCGCGTGCTCGCTGTCCGAGATTCCCCGGAAGGATTGCACTTCGCCCCGGAAAAGGATGTCGCCCGAGTAGGAACCGTGGGGATGGACCCCGCTGAGAACCTTCATCAACGTGGACTTTCCGGCACCGTTCTCTCCGACCAGACAATGGATCTCGCCTTCGGCCACCTGGAAGCTGACGTTGTCCAGGGCTTTGACCCCCGGAAAAGTCTTGGAGATGGAACGCATTTCAAGGATGTGGGGACTCATGGGCTTGGGCTCTCCTAAAAAGAGGGGAAGCGGCGGCTCTCACCACCCCTTCCCCTATCATGAACCGAAACGGATGCTTATTTCAGACCGGTGAACAAGCTGGCGGCGTAGTAACCGCTGTCGACGATGGCGGCCTTGACGTTGGCCTGAGTAACGCTGGTCACGTCGGAAGGCTTGGCGGGAACTTCGATCTTGCCGTTGTTGTAGGTCTTGGTCTGGACAGGAACTTCACCCTTGGTGAAGGTGATCGCGGTCTTGATGGCGTCGGCCACGAGGACCCGGGTGTCCTTGAGGACGGTCATCGACTGCTTGCCGTCGATGATGTACTGGATGGAAGCCTTGTCGGCGTCCTGGCCAGTGGTGTAGGCCTTCTTGATTTCCTTGTCCTTGGCGAACACGTCGGCGATGGCGCGGGCGGTCTGGTCGTTGGGGGACAGGACGAAGGCGGTGCCCTTCTGCTTGGAGGTAGCCTTGGTCAGGTTGGCTTCGGCCTTGCTCTTGGCATCGCTGGGGTTCCAGTTGGTGGTGACCTGACCGATGATCGAAGCTTCTTCTTCGCGGGTCAGTTCGGCCTTCTTCTGGAGCTTGACGGCGGCGTCGCTGTTGACGATCACGAAGGTTCCGTCGGCGATCTTGGGCTGGAGGATGCTCCAGGCACCGGCAAAGAAGATGAACGCGTTGTTGTCGCTGGCGGCACCGGCGTACAGGTAGAGGTTGTTCCCCTTGCCCTTGGCCTGGCTGACCAGGTAGGTACCCCAGGCGGCCCCGACGCTGAAGCTGTCGAAGGTCACGTAGAAGTCAACGTTGGCGGTACCGGTGATGAGCCGGTCGTAGGCGACGACCTTGACTCCGGCCTTGTGGGCGGCGTCGGCCGAGGCGGCAGCGGAAGCGCTGTCCACGGGGCAAAGGACGAGAACTTTGATTCCCTTGGTGATCAGGGTCTCGACGTTCGACTTTTCCTTGGCGGAGTCTTTTTCGCTGAACAGAACCTCGGCGCTGATGCCGGCGGTCTTCAAGGCGTCCTGGAACCGGGTCTGGTCCTGGATCCAGCGTTCTTCGTCCTTGGTGGGGAGCACGATGCCGACCTGGGTCTGGGCAAACGCGCTGGTGGCGAGCACGAGCAGAGTGGAGAAGAGAATAAACATTTTCTTCATGGAATTCCTCCGGGGATACTTTTTCCAGCCTCAGGGCCGGAGGACTGCGGGATCCCTAGGAACCTCGCAGTCTTGGGATGATTTTCCCCCGGGTTTTCCCATCTGTCACCAGGAGCGTCGAAACCAGGTTCAGGACTATCGGGCTGAAGGAGGGGAAAAAAACCTGAAAAACCGGCAGACTAGCACTCGTTTTGGCCTGGGAAGGAGGAAAGTCCAGAGCCTCAGTTTCGCGGGGCGAGGTTCTGGTAGACTTCTTTGGCGGAGTGGAAACCGTCTTTGATCACCGTGGCGTCGAGGTTGGTTCGATTCACCAACAGGGGTTCGAGCCGCACGTAGGGCACCAGCGAGGTCCCGTCGTCGATGGTCGTGTCGGCCTCGATGGGCTCGTGCTTGGCCAGTTTCACGGCAAACCCCGCCGCCTTGAGGGCCAACCGTCCCACGGGTTTATAGATCGTGGCCAGCTGGGTTCCTTCGGCGATCCTCTGACAAGCGGCCAGATCGGCGTCCTGACCGGCCACCCGGACCAGGCCAGTCCTTCCATTTTCCGAAAAGAAACGGATCGCCTCTTCGGCCAGCATGTCGTCGCCGGCGATGATGCCTCGGATCTCGCCGATTCGGGGCAACAGAGGCTCCAGAGCGATTTTGACTTCGTCGGTGTCCCAGGCGACCGGCCAGATCTCAGAAACGAGGTGGATGGACCCTGAGTCCAGCGATGGTTGGAGCAACCGGTGGATGCCGGCGTTGATCATCACGGCGTTGTTGTCGGTCCGCGCCCCGTTGATGATGAGGTAGCCTCCCTGGTCGACCGCACCCAGGATGGCCGAAGCCATGAGGTAACCGACTTTTTCGTTGTCGAAGCTGATGTAGAGGTCGACCCCCGCCTTGCGGACGAGGCGGTCGTAGGAGATCACGGGGATTCCCCGGGCCTTGACCTCGCGGACGACCGAGGAAAGCTTGTCGGCGTCGTTGGCCACGATCACCAACACGTCGATTCCCTCATCGACCAACTCGCGAACCTGCTGCTCCTGGACCGACGCGTCCTGGTCGGCGACCTTGAGCCTCACTTCCGCCCCCAGGTCCTTGGCGGCACCCCGGAAGGCCTCGATGTCGCGCTTCCATCTCTCGAGGACCAGGGAGTCCTGGGAGAACCCGATGACGGGAACATGAACCGCGGCGTTTCGCCCTTTGTCGGGGCTACACGCCGAAACCACCAGAATCAGGAACACGAACGGTCCAAGGAGCGGAAGCTTCATTCAGCGATTATCCCACTGGTCCCACAACACCGCAAGACAATTCATTGCCGAGAGGAGAATTCGGTGGGGGTGACCCCGGTGACTTTCTTGAAAAGCCTGGCAAAGTAGTTCGGATCGGGGTACCCGCAATCGGCGCTGACCTGTTTGATGCTGGCCCCGGGAGCCGCAAGCAGAACCTTGGCCTTCTCGATCCGGAAGTCGATGAGGTAGTCGGAGAACCCTTGTCCCAGTTCCTCGATCAGCAGCCGGGACAACCGCTTCGAGGTGACTCCCGCGTACTCGGCGGCCAGGTCAAGGGTGATGGGACGGCTGTAATTCTGACGGATGTACACCAAGGCCTCGGAGACGGGAACCGAAATGCGTTTGGACCTGAGGACGGCCTCGGCAAAAGCCGGAAACCGAGACCGGGCCAAGAGGCAGAATTCCCGACCGTCCGGGGCTTGCCTCAAGTCGTCGAAATCCATCCAGAGGTGGGCCGAAACCTCGTCCAGGCGACCGAGGCCTACCAGCCGTCCGATCGCCGACCCCAGCAGGGCGATGATGCGGTAGCGGTCGGCCACCGCCACGTCCACCTGCTCCTCGAACGGCTTCAACAAGGCGTCGAGCGCAAACCGCACCCGGTCGGGGTCTCCTTCGATGAGGGCACCATGAAACTCCTCCTCCTCCTCGAACTTGCCTCCCGTGGCGAACCGCGTCGCTCCCGGGGAAGACTTGCGGCCTGACAACCGGCCGAGCGCCTCGGGCCACGACCGCGAAAGTTCCTCCAAGGGTTTGGGATCGGCGAAACCGAGCCTCAGGACCCCTCGCTGAAGGTCCTCGCCCCAGGTCGCCTGCAAGGCCTCGCGCAAGGCATGCTCGGCTTCGGCGGCCCCTTCCAGGGACGACAGGGGAAGGAAGACCACGCACCGGTCGGAGACCAGGGGGCCGACCAGGGCCTGGCTCTTGTACTGAAGCGTCGCCTCGAGGGTGTCCCGGCCCACTTGGGGGTGACGGAGGAACGCGGCGGCGGCCACCAAGCCGAAGGGTTTGTCGATTCCGAGCCAGCTTCGCAGCGCCTGGAGGCCTCCGCCGGAACTGCGGCCGAGCATCAGACCTTCTAGGAAGGCGTCGGCCACGAAGCCCCGGACCTCCCTGTCCTTCTCCCGGAAGTCGAATTCCTTGAGCTCGACCTCGCTGCGGCGGTCGAGTTGGATCGCCGCGGTTCGGAGCGAGCGGTTGAGCGTTTCGGCGACCACGGGCTTGAGTAGGTAACCCGTGATCCCCAGTTCGAGGGCTTCCCGGGCGATATCGAACCTCTCGTACGCCGTGGCGAGGATGAAGGCTGCCCCCGTGCCCCGCTTTTGGAGCTCGCGGATCGTATCCAGACCCGAAAGCCCGGGCATCCGGACGTCCATGAGGACGATGTCGGGCTGGTCGGCGGCCACCTTCTCCAGGGCCTCCCGCCCCGAGGAGGCGGTGCCGGCCACCAGGAATTCACCGGCCAGATCACGCTCGATGATCCGGACGATGTGGTCCACCACGGGCTGCTCGTCGTCGACAACCAAAATGCGCTTCACGCTTGATCTCCTTCCGCAGGAAACGGAACCAGAATCCGGACTTCCAACCCTTCTCCCTCCCCGCCGACCAACTCCACCTTGCCCCTGCCGTTCGTCGAGAGCGTGATCCGTCGGATCACGTTCCGCAGGCCGATGCCGTGGATAGGCGATTTGTCGTTTTCCGACAAGAGGTTGTCGATGTCGAGGGCCCCCATCCCCGCCCCGTTGTCCTTGACCGTCAGGATCGCGCGGCCGGTCTCCCAGATTCCCCGGATCGTGACCTTCCCCCCCCTCTCCCGGTCGGCCAGCCCGTGGCTGACGGAGTTTTCGACCAAGGGCTGGAGGATCAGAGCCGGAACCTCGACCCCGAGGATCCGCGGATCGACTTGGACGTCGAAGGCGTACCGGTCCCGAAACCTCAACCGCAGGAGCCAGATGTATCGATTGACGCACTCGATCTCGTCGGCCACCACCATGAACCGATCCGGCGGTGTCAGCGCGTAGCGGATGAACACCGCCAGGTTCTCGAGGAAGGCCTCGGTGCGAACCGCTTCCTCGGCACCGGCGAGTTCGATCCCCGCCGACAGGGTGTTGAAGAGAAAATGGGGGTTGATCTGGGTTTGGAGCGCCAGAAGTTCGGCGTCTTTGAGCCGGTGTTTGAGTTCAAGAACCCGCATCCGCTCCTCCAAAAGGGTCTTCTCGACCTCGGCCCGGGCCCGGAGGTCCTGGAAGGACTGCCGGACGCTCTGCTGCATCTGGAAGAACGTTCGCGCCAGGGTGCCGATCTCGTCCCCGCTCTCCCAGGGGGGGATGGAGGTTTGGAAATCGCCCCGGCCCACCGCCTGGGCGGTTTCGGCCAACCGCGAAAGTGGATCGGTGAGGCGGCGGGAATACCCGACCAACAGACTGAAACCAAGCAGGGCCGCCGCCAGGACGAGCGCGGCGTTGGACCAAAGCACCTCGGGGATCAGGCTCCTGTAGAGCGAGAAGGCCTGGAGAGACTGGGAAAGAAACCTGTCTTTGAGGTCCGCGATCAGGATCCGCGCCGAGCTGGCGTGGCGTTCGGCGGTCTCGAAGCGCTCGGCGTAGCCCGGGATGTCCCGGCCGCGCTTGGCCTGGATGCCCCCGGCGGCCACCTGAAGGTAGGTGTCGAAGGCCCGGGAAAGGTCGCGTTGGAGCAACAGGATCTCGTCGTCGTGGATGTCTCGATTGAGGTCGGACGACTGGTCGGTCAGCCGACTGGAGGATTTGATGAAGTCTTTCAGGGAGTCGGAGCTCTTGGTCCGCAGGTACTCCGAGAAGCTCGCTTCGGTCTGGTCGAGGGAAACCTGGAGCTGCTCCATCTCCAGGTTGTTCCGGAACAGCACCTCGACACTCCGGGCGAGCTCCAGGGAAGCGAACCCCGAATACAGCGACGCCGCGGCCATAAGGACCAGGATCAGCGTCGAGTTGGCCAGGATCTTTCCCCGGACGGTGCCGCTCCTCACTTGGGGGGCTCCTGGCGAACCCGCACCGTGAATCCGACCTCGACGGGCTTCACGAAGGGCTTGCCGTTGCCAGCGCTCAAGAAAGCCTTCAACGCCTCGGCCCCCATTTTCCTCGAGTCTCGGACGATGCTGGCCGCGATGACGCCCTTGTCGACCAGACGGTCGATGGTGGGTGACCTGTCGGTGCCGATGATCTGAACCTGCCCCACCCGACCCTGGTCGACCACCACCTGCGCCGCTCCCTCGGTGATCGGGGCGCTGGCGCAGACCAAGACGTTGATCGAGGGGTTTTCCCGCAGGAGCGCCGAGGCGGCTTCCTCCCCCGAAAGGATGCCGGGCTGGGCCCGGGCCGCCTGGACGATCTTCGCCCCGGGAAACGACTGCAAGGCGACCGAAACCCCCAGGGAGACCGGGTCGTCCAAGGGGTTTTCGCCATCGGAGGTCAGCAAGAGTCCCACCCGGGCCGCTTTTCCCAGCCTCTGGGTCAGCTGGTTACCGCTTTCGATGCCCTGGAGCAGGCTGCTCGAGCCGATGAACCCTTGGCCACCCAGGGGAGGCGCCAGGGTACCCACCGGAATGAAGGCCACATCGTCCTCGGCGGCCTGGTCCCGCCGGGACTCCATCCGCCCGTCGGTGCCGGCGTAGAGGATGATGCCGTCGACCCGGCTGGTCAGGCAGAGTTGGAAATACGTTTCGGCCTCGTCGGGGACATTCGCATGGTACCGGAAGATCTGGACGGCCACCCCTGCCGCCGCCGCACCGCCGGCCACCCCCTCCCTCAGGCCGTCGAAGAACGAATCCTGCGAATCGGGGATGACCAGGGCGAGGTGGTATTGGAAGACGGTACCGGAAGTCTTGTTGCCCAGGATCCCCTCGTCGAGGGCCTTTCGGGTCTGGCTGATGAGGATGATGTTCATGACCGTGGCCCCGGCGAGGGCCAGGCCGAACAACAGGACGAACAACCAACTGGCGCGGAACAAGGGCAACCTCATCCTCCACCAACCTTCAAAACAAAAGGTTCAGCGTGATGACGGTCAGGTTGCTCTCGCGGATCTGGTTGACCAGCGACTCGAAATGAACCCCGACCTTCTGGCATTCCTCGGACAAGTAGCTGAGGTAGTAGAGCCCCAGCTCCGTGTTGCCGGCCGACTCGTCGGGAACGTCCTTGTAGAAGTCCATGAGCGACCGGGCCTTCACGTTTTGGTTCTTGGAGTCGTCCACGCTTTTCTTCAGGTCGGCAAAACCAGTTTCTTTGTTGAAAATCTTCACCTGGAGGCGTTCCCGGCTGTTCAGCGTGCGGCTGGCCTCGCCGCCGAGCTTCCACGAAAGGAAGACGTTCTGGTTGCGAACCCGCATCTCTTCGACGATCATCTTGCGCATTTCGGGGTCGTACATGACCGCCATCGGGTCGAGGGTGCCCTTGTAGCGGCTCTTGGCGAAGCTTTGGATGTTTGAATTCTCGGCCATGGCCGCCAACTCCATGGTCATCAGAGAAAGGAACTCGGCGATCTTCGCCTTGACCATGAATTCCTTCAGGATGACCTGAAGGTCGGCCAGAAGGAGGTTGACGGCCTCGTTGTCCTTGAACTTCAGAAGGATGAACCAGGTGAACGGCCTCAGGATCGAGAGGAATTTGTCGGCCAGGAAGAGTTGAATGTTTTTTTCTTCGGGGAGGAGTTCGGCGTTCGCCTGGACGGCGTCGACCAGAGCCTTGAGGATGCCCTGCTTGATTCCGGCCACCACCGTCTTATTCTTGTCGATGGCCTGGATCAACGAGGCGTCGTTCACGACGGTCTTTCGGTCGATGATGCTCGACGGATTGGCCCGGTTCCAGTGGCGGGTCACCTCGGAATCCAGAACCTTCGAAAACACGATTTCGTCGAAACGACGGTAGAGCGTTCCGTAGGTGATGAGCTTCGAGAGGTCCATGACGTCCTGACGCTTGCTCATGAACTCAGGACGACTGATCTCCATATAGGCGATGTAATTGACCAGAAGCATCTTCTGCACCGATGGAGGGGAGAAGGAGTCGAAGAAGATACCGTACTGTTCGACCTCGTCGGCGAGTTTGAACTTGCTGAGTTTCTTGTTGCTCTTGATGAAGAAATTGATCCCCTCTTCGTTGAAGAGGATCTTCATGGGGAGCTCCAGGATCTTCTTGCGCTTTTCTTCCGCCATGGCGCCCTCTACCAGTGCTCGTGGGAGACGATTCGGCTCTTGGGCAATCGGTTGGGTTCCCCCGTTCTCTTTTCGGCAGGATGACCGATGATCAACAGGACCACGATCCGCATCGAGTACGGAACCGTGAGCAGCTCGCGGATGTCGTCCTCCTGGAACGTCGTGTTGATGCAGCACCCCAGTCCTTCGTGGACGGCCTGGAGCTCCATGTACGCGGCGGCGAAGGAGAGGTCGATGGGATACGCCAGCTGGCCGTTAGGCATCCGGTAGTCGATGTTCGTCGAACACACCGCGATGATCACCGGGGCCTGCCCCACCCAGGGTTCACCGTAGGCGGCTTCCTGGATGCGGCGGCGGTAGGATTCCTGCTGGATGACGACAAACCGCCAGGGTTGCCGGTTCTTGGCTGAGGGGGCCCTTCGACCAGCCTCGAGGATGCGTTCGATCGCTTCGGGAGCGACCGGGTCCGGGAGGAAGGAATGGGCGCTGAAGCGCTGTTGAATGACGTTCGCCAAGTCCATGATCGGGGTAGAGGCAGTATACACGAACTTGTGCAAGTGTCAAAGATGGCATATTTTAGGGCGGTGAAGGCCCTTCTCGTCGCGTTCGGCTTGTTTTTCCTAACCTGGTCGGCGGTGGCCGAACCTGTTGCTCCGCCCGCCGGGGATCCGAAGGCGGTCTTTGCCTGGTTTTCGAACCTGGGCACCCGCCGGGAGGGGTCGACGGCCGAAGCCTTGGTCTTCACCACGCTCCAGCGCTGGTTCGAGGGTAGGGTCGACCTGAAGACCGGCGGATTTACCGAACAGGACGGCGAACATTCCTTTTCCCAACAGCTGTGGTTCCGCGTCGCGGGGAAATTGCCCGGGGAGTTGGTCGTGGTGGTCCCCACCGACGGAGCCAACCACCGGGGCCTGGCCTGGGCCTGCGCCTGGGCTGACCACGCGGCCACCCGGGGAACTCCGGTTTCGGTGACCTTTCTGTTCACCGGGGCCGAACGCGGTTCGGGCGCCACCGAGGGGTTGGGGTCCCGTACGTTCCTTCAGGATTTCTATCCCTCCAACCCGGCGGCCGTCCTCTACCTGGACGCCGGGGAAGGCTCCGACACCGTTCGGTTGACCGCCGAATCGGGAGTCTTTCCGTCGCCCCTCTGGATGGTCCAGGGCATCGCCAACGCCTTCGAAAAACAGCACCTGCCGTTTCGGTTCACAGGAACGGCGCCGTCGTTGTTCAGGCTCGACCTTCCCGAGCGGCGTAACGCCCTGGACCCCTGGTTCCAGAGGTCGGTACCAGCGCTTCTGGTGGGGGGTGGCCCGGCCGACCCCACGATGGTGCAGGCGCTGGAAGGGTTCGCCGGTGCCTTGGACTCCGGGGTGCCCTCGTACTGGGACCGTCATTGGCTTGCCTTTGATTTCGGCTTCTGGAAACCGTTCTGGGCCCAGCAGACCTACGTGGCGGTCTACCTGGGTACCGTGGCGCTCCTGCTGTTCGGTTATGCCACGCTGGGAAGGAATCGTCGCGGCAGCATGAAGGTGTTGGGCAAGGGCCTGTGGCAGCTGCCCGTCCTGCTGGCGTTCGGCTTCCTCGCGCTGGGAGCGGGGACGCTGTTGGCGACGGCGCTCCAGGAAAGCCGGGGCCAACCGGAGTTGTGGAAGCAGGTTCCCCTGCTCGTGTGGTCCTTCAAGGGCCTTGTCGCGGTCACGCTCTACGTGTTTTTGTTCCTTCCGTTCCGGAGGACGCCGCTGAGCCGCGACCCGGATTTCTACGGTCAAGGCGCCCTGGTCTGGCTGGGGATCATGACCCTGGCCTCCACCGCGTTCGAACTGAGCTTCTCCTTCTATTTCCTTTGGGCCTTGGTTTGGTCGGCGGTTCTCTTGATCTCCCGGTCGCGGTGGATGAAATTCCTGGCGCTGGCGCTGGGCCCCGTGTGGCTGTTCAAGGCCGCCTTCGACGTGTTGGGTCCCCAACCCGACCTGGAACTCAGCCGATGGGTTCTCGCGTCGCCCCTAGCCGGAAACTTCGTCCTCGCCGTCCTGTTTTTCCCGTTTCTGCTTCAGGTGAACGCGTGGCATTTGGCCGGCCACCGGCACCAACACCGCAACGAAGGGATGCGCGCCGCCATCCAATTGACCCTTTGGGGGTTGCTCACCCTCGGAGCCGGAATCGCCCTCTTGAGAATCGAGGTGAAGGCACCCGTCGCCCAGGGCACGATCGAACACATCGATCTGAAGACGGCACCCCGGTCGGACCTCTGGACGACCCGGGTGACCCGGTCGGCCTTCCTGGACCGCACGGTTTGGAACCTGGAATTCAACGGCCGCATCGATCCAGAAGGGGTGGAATTCGACCTGACCTCCGACGATCCGCTGACGATTTTCGACTGTTCCTTTCCCTTGGTCCTCGAGCCCGATGGGCACCGGGCTCGGATCGTCGTCGGTCGCCAGCCTCCCTTCCCCCTCACGCTCCGGCTCACCCTGCCCCAAACCGTCAAGGCCCGGCTCGAGATCCGGGCGACCATCGTCGCGGTCCAAACCCTGGAACTCACCGACGCCGTGGAACTCAAACCGTGAGTGTTCCGGTGATTTTTCACCTCGACCTCGATGCGTTCTTCGCCTCGGTGGAGCAGATGGACCACCCGGAATGGCGGGGAAAACCCGTGATCGTCGGAGCCCTGCCAGGGGGCCGCGGCGTGGTTTCGACCTGCAGCTACGAGGCTCGGGCCTTCGGGGTGAGGTCGGCGCTGCCCATCGGCGAGGCGTCCCGGCTTTGTCCCCAAGGGATCTTCGTCCTCCCCCGGATGGCGCGCTACCAGGAGCTCAGTCGTGAAGTGATGGAGATTCTGAAGTCGTCGGCCCCCCGGTTCTGCCAGATGTCTGTCGACGAGGCCTACCTCGACCTTTCGGGGACGAGGGCCCTCCTCGGGCCGGAACAGGACTTCGCCCGGAGCCTCAAGGACCGCATCCTCCGCGAGACGGGACTCAAGGTGAGCATCGGCATCGCCCCCACCTGGTACTTGGCGAAGATCGCCTCCGACTTCGGAAAGCCCGACGGGCTGTTTGTGATTGGTCCCGAGGACATCGACGGGTTCCTGGAGGCCTTGCCGCTGAAGAAGCTTCACGGGGCCGGCGGAAAGACCCGGGAACGCCTGGTGGAGAACGGCATCACCACCGTGGCCGCGCTACGAGCCCTCCCCCGCCAGGCCCTCCACCGGATGATGGGGGAAAACGGCGGTGAGTTCCTCTGGCTGGCGTGCCGGGGAAAGGCCGACTACAACCCGTTCCGGGAGGCTCAAAGCCGGTCGGTTTCGGCCGAAACGACGTTCGGCGAGGACACCGCCGACCTCGAAGTCCTCGAGAACACGCTCCAAGGGCTGTGCCAGGAGGTGGCGTTCCGGGCGTTGAGCGAGGGCTGGAAGAGCCGGACGCCCCATTTGAAGCTGCGCTGGTCCGACTTCACCACCATCAGCGCCCAGACCACCCTCGAAAGGCCTGTAGCCTCGTCCACCGAGTTGTTCTCCGTCGTCCGCGGTCTGTTCGCCGCGCGGTGGAGCCCCGGCCGAACGGTGCGCCTGATCGGCGTCGGCCTGGGTCACCTCGAAGAAGCCGGTGGTCCCGAACAAGGCAACCTTTTCGAAGGCGAACCCGAAAAGCAGGGGAAGGTCGAAAAAGCCATCGTGGCCCTGCAAAAGAAGCGGCCCGGCGCCGCGGTGGTCCGAGCCAGCCTTCTGGGGAAGAATCGCCGGGAGTGAGCGGACTGGCCCCCTTCCCTCCCCTTCACCCGCACGGTACCTTGTCTTTATGAACAAACAAGACAAAAACCGGTTCCAGGGGAACTGGCAGGCCGAAAGCGAAGCCGTGTTCCTCTACCGCAAGCTCGGTTCCACCGAAGAGAATCCGAAACTCAAAGAAGTGTACGAGAAGTTGGCGCTCAACGAGGAAAAGCACGTCGCGCTCTGGGCCGGGAAGCTCAGGGAAGCCGGCCATGACCCCGGTGCTTTCAAGCCCGGCCTCAAAACGAGGATTCTGGCCATGCTGGCCAAGCGATTGGGAGCCGGATCGGTCATCCCGCTGATCGCCTCGATCGAGAAGGGTGCCGCCGGAGAATACGCCGGCCAGACCGAGGCCGAGATTCCCGGATTGGTCAGGGACGAATCCAGCCACGCCCGGGTGTTCAGCTACCTGGCCCGGAACGGTTCGGGTCTGGAAGGGAGCGAGGTGGCCCGGTTCGAGGGTCGCCACAAGACGGGCGGGAACGCGCTGCGGGC
>JGI26470J50227_1000415_pt1 | contig 17901 bp, 22 predicted proteins | sample FreactTroBogLake_FD_50227 | JGI IMG/M metagenome (IMG submission 50227) | reverse complement strand
CGTATTAACTGTCGAAACTACAGCTCCCGCCGCGAAAGTTAAAGCATGACCAGCAAAACAAGATAAAGAGGTTGCTAGTGTAGCGTTGCCTATTGTTCCATTCTGTAACAATGGAGCAAATGTTAAAGCTGCCGTTGGAATCGCAGGCGGACCCACTATCGCAGCCGCTTGTTGACCTGAAAAAATAAAGTCCATTTGGTAACCTTTTGCTAAAGTTGGATTTGGTAAAACTATAGTTGCCGGAACCGCTAAGGCTTGTATATTATAAACAGCTCCTGTCACATTCGGAAAATACGGGGCCGCTGCTGTGATTGTGTTAGGTACAGTAATAGAATTCTTAAGGGTTGGGGGATTGCATCCCGGCACATGTGTGGCTATCAAGTTCTGAGATGAACCCAATACCGACAAATTTGATGTTTGATTTGACATTTTATTAAGTATTAACATAATAAAATTTTATTGAAAATTCATACCGCCTGAGATTTCATAAGTTTATTGAGTTTAACTCTCTCTATTATTTCAAATTTATTCTTCTCATACCATGCCTTATAATAAGCTTTTTTATCAGCTGTTTTCTTCTGTTTTTTTGGTACTAAATAGTCCACAATATCTTTAATTGTAATCAGTTCATTTTTAACTGAATCACTAATTAGCTGTAATAACTCTTCACGATTCATTTATATATAACAATATTTTATTTTTTTTTTCAATTTTATTTTTTGAAATTATTGAAGAAATCGTTAATTCTGTACTACGGAGATAAAAGAGTTCTTAAGATAGCCTGTTTGTGTTTAACTCCGTACCACGGAGATTTTAGGTGATAGGTTCTTAAGGAGCCTGGAAAAAGGAGTAAAAGAGTGTTTTAGTGATTTTTTTTGACCGCGTAAGGGGTGAACCCTTTTTTTCTCCGTACTACGGAGAAGATTATTTTAAAGCTATTATAGGTTAATTTAAGAGAATTAGTACTCCGTAGTACAGAATTAAGTTTAAGTATAGTTAAAATACTAATGATTTGAAGTTTCAATTTTTTTCAAAAAATAAAATTGAAAAAAAAAATAAAATCTTGCTATAAAGAAAATCATGTCAAACATATGGAATACCGAAAATAATCAGACCATCATTATTAATGAACGATTTAGTGCTGATAATTTAAATTATATAATGGAAAACTGGAATGATACTTATATTCAAACGACTCTTCATAAGTTTAGTAGTCTAAAAGACAACGGAGAAGAAGGAGAATCAAATGTCAAACAGTTAAGAACAATATATAACAGGTATCGTAAAAATTCGAAGTCTGATGGAACCATTCAAGTTTCTTATAAACAAAAAGGTTCAAAGACTAGAAAAGGGGGTCTTATAGGTCGATATTTTGCCACTGGCTCTTTATCATTACAGAGTATAACGAGACCTATAAGACAAGCGATTTGTAAAGAATATTATTGGGACGTGGACATGGTAAACGCCCACCCTACAATACTTCGACAGTATTGTGAAGAAAATAAAATTGAGTGTCCGATATTAGAAAGTTATGTAATAAATAGAGATGCGATTATTAAACAATCCGGTCTTTCTAAAGATACTTTTAAAACTGAGTTTCTAGCTATTTTAAACGGTAGAAAATTCGAAAGACAATTTAGAATTCAAGAAACAGATGATTATTTTGTACAGTGGAATGAAGAGGCGACTCAAATATTAGAAAATGTAGCTAAATTAAACCCTACAATATACCCTTCAAAAAAGGACTATAACGAAAATGGTTCAGTAACTAATAAGATGATTTGCTCGATAGAAAATAAAATACTTTACCATACTTTCAATTATTTAATTGAAAAAGGATATGAACCCGAGGTTTTATGCTTTGATGGTTTAATGGTTCGACAGAAAGGAGAACCAGAGGATTTAAATAGAACTTTAAAGAATCTGGCTGAATATATAGAGAAACAAACTTCTTATAAAGTGTTATTTGATATTAAGCCAATGAATGACGGTCTAGATTTAAGTCAAATAGTTCCTAAGGAAATTAAGACTATACAACAATTAAAAGAGTTAGAAAATGAAAAAACGGGTTCAGTTTTTGACTTAAAATATATAATTTCATTAAATGAAAAAGGATATGCTGATTTATATTATGATTTGTACGGTAAAGATAATGTTAAAGTATGTGGCTGTGAGCCTTTGAATGGTTACGTTTGGGATGATAAAAAAGTTTTATGGGTACCTTTTACAGGGTTAACTTATATGACTCATTCTATTGGGGAAGTTTTAACTGAACATTTTCAAGAACAAATTTTAATATTAGAGAACGAAAAATTGACAGATAAAAATATAAATAACGCTAACGCTATAAAAGGAATAGACGGTATGATTCAACATTTTAAGAAGACTCTTAAGGGTATTTTAACATTTAAGACATGTTCAAGTATTCTTAAAATGACAGTTGCGAAACTACTAGATACTGACTTTAAAATTAAAATGAATAATTATGAAGACTTGTTGCCAATATCTAAAGGTCGAAAAATAAGCTTAAGAACTCTTGAGATTTCAAAAAGGGATATCAAAGATTATTTTGACAGAGAGCTAGATGTTAACTATACTGAAGACCCTGAACAAATAACAGTTATTCATCAATTTATGAGGGAGATTATGAGTATTCATGAGGATAATCTGGATGAATTTAAAAATCATAATACTGAGGATGAATTAGAAGCTTTTCAGGTCAATTTGGGATATTGTATCTCAGGGTGTAATACTCAAAAGGTGTTTTTTATATGGCACGGACCAGGTGGTAATAATGCTAAATCTACAGTCTCTTATTTTATTGAGAAAGTCTTTGATAAATACGCAAAGTCAATTTCAAGAAGCATAATAGAAGAACAAGATACAAATAAAGGAGATGCACCGACTCCCGCTTTAATGGCAATCAAAGGCATACATGTAGGTTTTATACATGAGACAGCTGAACAAATGAAATTATCATCAGCAGACATAAAAAGATTATCATCAGGAGGGAAGGATAAAATAACAGGTCGAGAAATGAGATGTTCTACTGAAGAGTTTATGCCCCTGATGAAACCAATTATTTTATGTAACAAGAAACCGATTATGGACGGAAGCGATACCGCTCTTGTAAATCGTATAAGGTATATACCCTTCTTGAATAAATTTGAACCTACACCTAAAAATAATAAGAAGGTTGAGAATCTTATAGCGAATTATAGAGATGCTTTTTTCTCATGGTGTGTTAATGGAGCTAAGAAGTATTTTGATTCAGGAGTATTACCATTTACAGACCTTCAGAAAGCAGGTACAAAGAAATTCGCAGAAGAGAATGATACTCTCGCAAAGTTTATAAACGAATTTTGTGTTACTGAAGAAAAAACTCTTAATGTCTCGACAAAGAAGTATAAAACAACAGTATACCCTTTCACAACTTTTAAGTCTGATTATCTACAAGTCTATAAGAAGGCACAATGTGATAGTTTAAAAATAAGCATGGCTTCAAAAGGATTTGAATGTAAGAAAGATTCAACAGGTAAGATATCTTTCTTCGGTATAAGGGCTAAGACACAAGCAGATAGAAATAAAGAGATTTCAGAATCTGAAGTCAATGATGATGAAGAAGCGGATGAGGTAGTCAACCCATTATTAAATTAAACTTATAATTTATTTCCCATGAGTGAAATAAATTAATTTTTCATGTTCTATTCATGATTAACCATGTTTTCGAGATGGATGGAGTGGTCGGTTCCAAGGTAGAGTTGGGTGAGTTCATCGATTTGTTTCTTGCTTTCAGAGTCGTATAGGGAATAATGGAGTTGAAAAACGAGAAGCATTTTGGGGTCGTTGAGATTGGCTTTCATGGAGAGGTACATGTCTTTACTGATAGTTAGTTGCGAGTAGCAGGAGCCCATTTAATAACAAGCAAGATTTTATGCCAAGCATAATTTTTTATTTTTTGCGATTTCTGAAATCGATGATGATAGAGGGTTCGTAAAAAGAGTTGTTTTGTTTGTTTCCTAGTTTGGGCATCATTTTCTTTACGTCATCGATGCTTTGCTGAACGTGGTCTTCTTGTTTCTTAGCTTTAGGTGTNGCTTTAGCCTTACCATTAGTTTGTTCGAATTCGGACCATAGTTTTTGTTTGAGGGCTTCGAGGTCTTGTTCTTTTTTGGCGGTGCGTCTTTGACGAGCGATTTCTCGGCCTTTAGCGAGGGCTTTTAAGCGGGCTTCACTCATAATTTTAGTTTTAACGGGAACTTCAACTTTCCCTTTAGGTAGGGCTTTTTTACGGGGAGCTTTAGGTTGTTCTTCTTCTTCCTCCTCGGTTTCAGCTTCCTCTTCTTCTGATTCGGAGACTGGTTTTTTGACTTGTTTCTTTTGAGATTGACGGATTTTTGACGGTTTCTTGACAGGAGCTTCATTTTCGCTGTCGTCTTGATAGTCATTGATTTCTACAATATCATAATTGACAGGTTGTTTTTGGCTTTTCTTTGGCATTTTATCTCATCCAAGAAAATAATTTTTTTTAAATATTGCTAGGCAATAAATGAACTTGATAACTAAAAGAAAGATTATTTATGTAGATAGTGGTTCTCAACTTACGAGTACGAATAATGTTTTCACTGCTAATTTAGACGTGGATATACCACCCGATTATAATTATTGTTCTTTAGTGGGCTTTCAGTGTCCAGTTTCATATTATGTGATATATAGTATTAATAATACCTTCCAACTTAAAGAAGGTAATACTACTGTTACAATATCTTTACCAGTGGGTAATTATAATATTTATAGTTTTGCAGATACAGTTCAGGCGTTATTAACGGCTAATAGTCCGAATGGATATACTTATAGTGTAGTTTATCCATCATCATTTAATACGGTGGATACAGGGAAGTTTACTTATACGGTGAGTTCGATAGCTAAAATGGTTTCGTTTATATTTCCAGCAAATAATAGCGTTTCTGATCTATTTGGATTTCCAGCAGGAACGACGGATACGTTTGTAATTACAGGGTCATCCCAAACCTTAGTAAGTTTGAATGTGGTTTCGTTTGTGCCAGAGAGTAGTCTTTTTCTTCATATGTCTTGTATAGATGGAGAATGTCAATCGGTATATAATGATGTGCTACAAGTAATTTATTCGAGTAATGCCCAGCCTTACAGTGTGATAGCATGGACAAATCCCCAGATTCTAGAGACCTCGAAGAGATTGAGGGGTAATGTAGGGAGAATATTGCAGTTCTCAATTACTGATGAAAGGGGGTACCCTATATATTTGAATGGTCAGAATTGCTTATTAACGATATTATTCTTTAGTTTTCCGGAACCAAAGCCTGAAAGTGATTCTTTAATTACAAAGTATATATACATGAGAACGAATGTATTGGAGAGCGAGACTCAAAAAAATGATAGGATGATTCAGTTGAAAGAAGAGCAGATAGAACAGAATAAACGTATAATTGCATTGTTAGAGCAACAGATTTCGAATAATAATTTAACTTCATTAAATAAAGAAAATGGCGAAGAAGCGCAGAAAAACATTGGGGGTGAATTTCCCCTCAATTTACCTTAAAAAAGGTGTTAATGATACTTTAGTGTTACATATAGATAAAAGAAAGTTTGTGATTAATAAGAATATAGCTAAACAGAAGTTAGCGTTATTTATAAAGGATAAAGTTGGTAAGATGGGATTTAATCCGAAGAAAGTTGCTTTTAAGCGAGTAGGTAAAAAACCCGGAAGAGCACCGCCGAAGATGGTTAAACCTAGTCAAATGAGGAAGGGAAAACGGATACCTCAACCACGACAGAATAATATTGACAGAGCGATAGAGCAGGTTGAACGACAACAACAATTTTATTATAATCCTTATGAGAGTGAATTAAAAGATCTAACAAGAGAAGGGTTAATTGACTTTGCTCTTAAAAAGGGAATTAAGACAGCTCCCCGATTGACTAAAATGCAAATTATCTCGGAACTGTCTAAATTAAAGGAGGTTTTCAAGGATGAAGAAATCTCAGAGTCTAAGAAGCAAAAATTAGAGTTTAGGAGACAAGCAGAAAAAAGCCCATGGTTTAAGTATGGTATCGAATCATTAAAGAAGGAAGCCAAAAAAAACAGATTGCAAAACTATCAAAATTATAGTAAAGATAAACTTATAGTTTTGCTTGATTCAAAAGGTATTAAACCAGAAGAAGAGGAGGTTAAAAGAGTTAAACCAGTTGAAAGGCGACGTCCTTCTATTGATATTATAGAACCTATTATTGAGAATATGAAAGCACCCGAAATAAAAGATGCATTAAAAGCCTTAGGTGTTAAAGTTATGACTTCTTGGAGAAAGCCCCGATTAATTGAAGAGTTAAAAAGGGCTAGGCAAGGAGGTAAACCAGAGGTTAAACCAACCCGTCACGAGTCAGTGAAAGAGGATCCTGATTTATCACCTTGGTCTACTGGAGAGGATGAAGAAGATGACCTTAAACGACCCGATTATGACGGTCGAAATGTTAAGCCCCAACGTCATGAGTCAGTAGATTCAAACGCTGAGATAGGAACACCACAAGATGAACCTGATGATGAAATTGATGGTAAAGGTGCGGGTTCCTTAAAAACAGCTAATGAAGGAATAAGTAATATAGATATAGATAAAATAATGTCTCCATACGGTGACGAGTGGTTAGGATGTTATTGTTGCGATGAGATGGACAAATTACTAAGTAAGGTAAAACCACAATCACGCGGTTGTGCAGTCTTTAATACTGCAAAAAGTGATTCAGAGGGTGAACATTGGGTTTGTGCTTTTTGGGACGCTCGAGATAAGCCAGAAGCCTCTCAGAGTGTGGAATTCTACGATAGCTATGGGGACGACCCTGACCCAATGATTGATGAGGGAATTAAAAAGATAGCTGAGAAGCTTGATGGTGGAAAGTATCTTAAATATAAAATTAACTCTGTTAAATTTCAGGGTGAAAAGAAAGGGACAGGTTTGGACTCAGGAAACTGTGGTTATCACTGTATGAGATTTTTAGCTGATAGATTGAGGAATAAGAGTTTTGCTGAGTGCACAGGATTCGATAATTCTGAGAAGGGAGAAGAGAATGTAGAAAAGTTCAAGAAGATTAATGGATTGGCAAGAATAAGGGGTTGGGGTTTCTTGCCATCTTTTGCGAGACGAGATGATAGCTTCGCAAATCAAATAAAGAACTTTATTTTCTTCCCAGCGAAGGAACTTAGCAACCCATTCAAAAACTTTATGAAAAAATATGGAGACTATAAGATTCTTAAAGCATCTGTTCGAAGACAGCCAATTAGTAAAGCAATAGATACACTTCTTAATGTGATTTCATTGGGTACATGGTCACAGGGTAAAAAAGAACTTAACTATCCAGACTTAATGCACTTGGGGATACTGTTGAGTTTGAAGAATCCCTCGGGAACGGCAACAAAGACAGTTGTGCTTGAGAAACTCGAAAGGCCCCATTTCACAGAATCATGGAAAGATGATCCAAATGTTGAATATTACCCAGTAGAGTTAAACCCAAAAGAGCCATCATTAAATCAGTTCGTGCAGAAGACGATAGACAAGATAGGTATTCATGCTTTCACTCAGTACGGTGGTTTCAGGGGAATTAACTGTCAGAACTTTATAATGGATTTATTGAGTGCAAATGGGGGGTTAACTCCAGGAGCAAAGACATTTATATATCAACCAATAGAAAAGATACTTCAGAGGATACCGAAATGGGTTTCCGCTATTAGCCAATCGGTCACGGATTTTAGTGCCCGAGCAAGGCAGTTCTTTGGTGTTGGGAAAGGTCTTAAAGGTAAAGGTAAAAAACTAACTCGTAAACAAGAAATTCGCGCTCGGATAGAAAATTTAGCGAAAAATTTTAATTCTCTCTAGTAATAAAATGTCAATAAGTTCATATGTTGTACCTATGAATGATTACCAAGTTAACCGAGAGCTCATAAGTAGATACAGGTACACTAGAGTTCCCTTGAATAACGTTTCAGGCAACGCGGTCCCTTTTCAGCCTTCAAGTAACTCTATGATGGAGTTCAGAATTCCATCAAATTCTTGTATTAATCTCAGTCGCAGTTATATTTCTTACAATTTGCCTATTCAAGGGGCTGTTGCAGGTGGGGGGAATGCGAATCAGTATACGATAGCTTCAGAATTAGGAGTTGATTTTTCAAGTGTCCAGCTAACTCCTGGTTCAGGTCTCGACCTCGTAAACGTAAATTATATTAATAAATATTGCTCTTTAATTGCTCCTTACAAGTCACGATTCGAAAAAGAATACATGTCAGGGTGTAGTGACCAACTTTCGAAGTTTTACCCATCCCGTCAGTCCTCTGTTACTAACCTAACAGTTGCGAGTCAAGATGGTCTAACGACTCTTCCGGGAGTTTATCAGTCTAGTGTACCTTTTACTGGAAGACAAAGTCTTTCAATTTCACCACAACCAAATCAGGCAATAACTTTAAATCGTCAAATCCCTTTGTCTGTATTTAAAAATACACTCTTAGCGATTGAACGAGACTTATATATGCCAGTCGATAAACTAATGCATGCTTAGGCATGCTAATATGTCGAAGTCTTTACGCAAGTAAAGGCTAGTTGTAATGAGCTTTATGCTTATTATGGCAAGACTTCCAAAATGCGGGAAACCCCTTAAGAACTAAAATACTAAACTATATTCGAAAGAAATATAGTGGCTTATGTTAACAGCATAAGGTATAGTAAAAAGTTTTAGTTATTGGGCAATCCGCAGGAAAGAACCTAAATCCGCTATGCAAGGACAAGGTTAATCCTCAACGACTTGACGCTAGTCGGGATGAGAAAGTTAGCAACTTTCTGTGATTCCTTAAAGTAAAGTCTAGTCCCTTATGAAAGTAAGGGTGTAAACGTTGTTTCTAAGATTTCAAACAGCACCTCTCTCTCAGATTGCTGTTTACAACTCACAACCTCAAGCCCCTGGTAATCTAGCCACTCAAAGTTTAATTAATGTTACCTGTACAACAACCTCATGTTTCCTGTATCTTTGTGTTCAAGAGTCGGTTAATATTAGACAGTCTCTTATCAATATGATTTCTTCAAGTCCTTTACACATACCGATTCCGTGGTTGTATTTGTACCGAATTTCTCAATCACCTACAACGAGCCAGTTGAACGCAAGTATTATTTTAACCAAATCATTCGGGCGAGGGCTAACGAGTCTTCAAACTTCAGTTTGGAATGTGAACGAATATAGTCTTCTATGTTTTGACGCGGGAAACCAACAAGGGAATAAATTAAATCAATATACCACTTCGTTGGATGGCCGCCAACTTCAAGATTTGCAACTTTCAGTTTGGAGCCCCAACGCTAGTTACAATAATCTAATTTGGAGTTCCGCGCCTTCTGATGGGGGATGTGGAGACTGGAGACAAAACCGTGATTTTATCCAGGGCAGTTCTATTCAAACTTATAGCGATTATATGGCAAACTGGTGCCACTTTGATAATTTCGGCGTTATGCCGTTTAAGATGGAGAACTACTGTAACGAACCATTTGTTGGTGAAGCCTCTTGTTTACCTTTAGACCAGTCAGGAGACCATACCTTTAGTTTGGTTGGTTCTTGCCAAGGTACAAATAATACAGTTAATACCCTGACTAATTCAGCAGGAAGTATTCTTATTTTGGCGGCGGTATTTTCAAGGACGTTGACAATATCAGCTGATGGTGTGACTTTGTCAAATTAAGAAAGACTTTCATTTTAATTCAAAAACTGAATTAAAATCAAGTTAATTTAAACATATTAAACGACATGTTTTTACAGTTAAAAAACCATTTACATTTACAGTTACAATAAGGTTTATTTACGTCTCTGAGACGCTGTGGTCCCTCGCAGAATTCAGGCTGGGGGTATATATTTTGCTGTTGCGTCTGTCTAATCCTGGAAACGCCGAGGCGCGACGCGAGGATGCTTGCAAAAAAGAGTTAGCTATAGGTTTAGGTGTATTTAATTTATTTTCATATTCTGTCTTCTCTTTCTCTGAGAACATTTTTAGGTCAGCGCTTGTATCCTCCGGAGAATCCATTTTCTGAGCAGGTGGTATTTTTAGGTCTTGTGGTCTAGGGTCTGCTTGTTGGTAAAAGTGGTTACTAGTTATTAATACGATGTAACCATCCTTTCCGACCTGTAAACTATGCTGAAAAGTTGACAAGTATATCTTCTTTAACCGTTCAATAAAGATTCTACAGTTGGGATTATAGTTTTTAAACGGGACTGTTACAAAGTGATTAAAAGGGTTTTTACATATCTCTCCAATATTTTTCTGGAGCTCAATGATTAGAGCTTCTTTTATATAGGTTATTTCATCTTTTATTAAATTATCAATCTCAGTTAATTTTGAGTTTTGTGAATTCATGATTTGGGCAACCAACTCATGAGGTATAAAATTCATTTTATTGCTAGGCAATATAAGTTTAAAATTTCATATTTTTAATGACTTTACTGATTTTTTCCTTGTTTACGCTGACATACGAAACCGTTGAACTTATTTGCTTGTGACCTAGCGCCGCCTGAAGGTCAACTAACGAACCATCTAAAGCCTTGTACATTTTCCTAGAAAACGTTTTACGTAATAAGTGGGTGCTTAAATTACCAGTGAAACCAGCATTAATTAGGTGTTTCTTTACGCATCTGAGGATTTGGCGGTATCCAAGGGGACCACCTTGTGATGATTGGAATATATATTCGAAACCATCACAGTGATTTACGATGTAGTTCTCGAGGAGAGCTTTGCATTCATCATAAATTGGGGATGTTTTGCCTTGGGTCTTACCTTTTACAGCGCATTTCTTGATGCTAATGTAGTCACTCACGCGTTTACCATCCCAAACATCCTTAATACGTATTTGTAGAAGTTCGCTGGCACGGAAACCAGTGTGAAATCCTAACCACATAAATGTTTTATCACGAATCATATGTTTGTTTTCGGGTAGTGATAGGTCAGCGTTATTAAAATAATCTTTGAGGGTATCTATCTCTTCGTCAGATAAATCTCGGGCTCCTTTCATTGTTTTTATTCTAATCAAGAGAATAAAAATCTGTAAATGTCGTGAAATAGTCTTTTGTGTCTATTAATTACGCCTAAAAAACGCCACAAACCCGAACATGTCACGATTTATACATATACTGACATTTTAGCTTATTGGCACTTCTCGTTAATATATCCCTGTTGAACATGTTTAACATCCTTAGAGTTCTTTAAATTATTTATCTCACTCGAAAGTACCTGTAAATTATCTTTTAATTGGTCAAGAATAGCTTTATTACCTTGTACTACTTGTTTAATGAGAGTTTCAAGTAGTTCAGAAACCTCATCCTCCCATTGGTCCTCATCATTATCCTCAGGAAGGTCATGAACTTCATCATAATCCTCCTCCTCTTCAGGTTCGTGTCTCTGTTTAGCCTTAACACTTCCAGGATTAACGACATTCATATGTTTTTTCGTTTTTTCGTGTTGTTTCTGGTTAGCTTTTAAAACTGAACTACCACATACACATTGATATTTTTGTTTAATATCTTTAGATTCCATTTATTTATTTGCAAGAAAATAATTTATTTTTTAAAATATATAGTAACCGAGTTTTCAGCTGGACTCTTAAAACAGTGACCAATAGTTCCTTTAGTTAACATGTCAAGAACCCATTTTTTAGAATCTTCACTTTTTAACTCAGACTCCTTAGATTTAATAGACTCTTTTTCACAAGCGCAAACATGCTTTAAATTACCTTTCATAAAGTCCTTAACTCTAATTCCTCCAATTGTGGCGGTTTCCTGAAATTTTTCTTCTCTAACTTCTCTAGCCTTTTCACTTTCTGTTGTTGGTAGGTGATGGTCGTGTCCATCATCACGGACACCAAGATGTTCACATAGGTCATAGAGTTTATCTTCAATGTTGCTGTAGTCACAATAACATCCTGTAGGATTGCTAACATCAGATTCAACTTGTTCGAGGGTATCTTCTATTTTTTGCAGACGGGCAAAAAGTTCGTTAATTTTTTCGTCGTTCATTTATATAGAGGGATTATTTAATTTAATTATTAATTCTATCCCACGACCAACCATTTTCGTTATATAACGAACTCCATGAATAGGCTCGAACTGTCTATAACGAATGAAGTTAGTTGTAATATGCGGTTTCGGTTTATAGTTAGTTCTGAAGCCATGGGAATGCATCCATTTCTTCGATTCCTCCTCAGTAAAATACTTTCTGTTAAAAATAACACTTTGAACCGATTCTTTTGGGACGGCTTGCCCCGCTCCTATCTTAATGTATCCACTCATTTTTATTCTAAGCAAGAATAAAAAAAATGTCTTAATAATCCTTAAAATCTCGGTAAACTATCGGTTTTTTGGTATTGTCAGTTAAGCGTTTTTTCGGCATTTCATTAAGACGGATTGTGTAATTATCGATTTGTCTGCTGATTTCAAACAGAAAATCAACTAATTCAGAATAATGAGAAGGTTTATCAGTTGTTGGCAATAAATTAGAATAATAAGTCTCAGAACATCCAACTTCTTCAGAATATTTTTTAAGCTTATCAGTAAACTGAATAAATTTTTTTAGAAGAAGGTTACAACGAACCCTATTTATTGTTTGAAGGTTCTCTTGAAAGCGATTAAAATCATATATGTTTCGGCCCTCTTGGTTTACACTATCCAAGAAAGGAATGATTTTTAAATCTATAGTTTCACAGGCTTCTTTTACTTGTTGTATTTTTTCTTGTTTTTGTTCACGCTCCAATTTTTGTTCTTCCACGTATTTAGCGTTTCTTTCATCTCGTCGTTTATTAAGAATCTCTCTTATTTCATCAGGAGGTAACTGTCTTTCAGCATGTAATCGTTCGTGTTTTCTTGTGTTTTCTTCACGTTCAGTCTCACGTTCAAGATTCGCTTTTTTGCGTTCTTCAACCATCAAGCTATTTTCTTTCAGTAACAAATTTTTTGTTGAGTCAATTATTTGCATTTTTCTTATTTGCAAGAAAAAAAAAAATGTCTTAAATAAAATGGAAAATAAAAATAACATTGTTGGTATCTACATGTTCTTCAATGGTATTATTAATGACGCTTTTCCTCTAAGGCCTTTCAATAATAGACAAACAAGAATTACTTTTAACCTTCTTCTCGAACTTCAAAATGAAAGTTTCAAAGAAGAAAGATATCGCTATCATGAAAACCAATTCTTAACTGGTTATTATATCGTAGAGTATAATACCTCTATTGAAATAGATGATCACGGCTTCCAATCTAAATTCAGACGGTTCAGTAAATTACCCCCTGAATACTCTGGTTTAGTTAAAAAGGAATTTTCAAAGCTTACTTCATTTTTAAGAGGAGAAACTGTTCAATTAAAGCCTTCTGATTATGGTTGTTCTTGGGATGTTTACACTCCAAGCATACTCGTAAAAATAAATTAAGACTTTTTATTTTTCAGTACGTGGTTTCTTTAAAAGATTCGTTCTTAAGTCTTCAAGTCTCTCTAAATACTTATCCAAATATAATTCAGAACTAAAGTATTTTTCAAGGTATGGTTTTATTTTTATGTTATGTATGAGTAAATCATAGTGCTCGAAAAAATCCTTTTTAACAAGCTCTCTAAACTCTTTATTTTCATCTTGATAAAAAACATATTTAACTCTGGTAAAATTAATTAGAAGAGTTTTTAAAGCGTCATTCATGTGTTTAATCATAGTTTCAAGTTCACAATATAATGAAAAATCTTTAGTCTCCAGAATCCTTTTAATAGTCTCAGAAGCGAGTTTATTTGGTTTTTGAATATAATCATTCATTTTATTATAAGACATTATTTTTTATTTTCTTGATGTAAATAAAAATGTTTAGATTGTATAACTACTTTTTTAAACCACGTGCTGAAACACCAGAGGAAAAAAAGATTAGGGAATCTCTTGAGACTTATAAATGTATCAGAAAAGACTTAATTGAAACTGCTATAATTCTTAGGGATATTCTTAATATTAGAGACTTTTCAGAATATAGCGATAATCAACTATTTGCTTTATATAAAAAATACGAAATTGCCCATAAAGACAACTTTATTTATCAAAGGCAAATTCATAGTCTAAAATTAAGCTTTGATATCACTAAAGAAGATAGCGAAAAATATATCGAACCTTTCCGCGGTAGTAGTTCAAAACTTTTATCTAGAGCTGTTAGAGATAGACAAGGAGGTCAAACCTTCATGACAGAGCTTGATATAGAACTTTCGAAACGTGCTCCATTAATAACATTTTAAAAAGACTTTTTATTTTCTTGATGTAAATAAAAATGGAAAATTATGATAACTTAGAGAACAAATTAATTAGATCAGCCAGTGAAATACGCTGGATTTTAGAAAATTATAAATCTTATACTGAAGACCAATTATTTCAATATTACTTTCGATACTTAGTTTTGCAAGAAGACCTGAAAAACTCTCATCTTGCTCTTGTTGATATGCAATTCAATAAAAATTATCCCAGGGACTTTAAATTAAAAAAAATAGGTGAACTTCTCCAACGAGTAGCTGAACCCCTTTCTGTTACTTATCCTCACAACAATTTAGAATTAAGAGAATTTGAAAACTTCTGTCATAGAACCAACCAAACTAAAGCTGGTAATATATTTATTGAGTTTTGTAGACACCGAAACGTCAGCTTCTAAATAATCCGAATATCCCTGACCTTCTTAATATTCTATTCAGAACCGAATTAGAATATGTAACTTCTTTATTAGCTTCATTTAGATTGTCCTTAACTTTGGTTAACGACTCTCGTTGTTTCTGTAACTCTACGAGTGTTTCTTTCCCAACTTCTTCAGTGATGTTTAATTCAGCTAGAGAGTTCTTCAAACGTAATGAATTTGTATTCATTTATTGCCTAGCAATATTTAATTTAAGACTATTTTTTATTTTCTTGCAAATAAATAAATGTCAATCATTCCGCCTACCGATATTATAAAGAGTAAGATTCTGTACTTCCTCCGAAAGAAAATAACAGATAACGATGAATTTGATAGCTTAAAACAACGACTGGGTCCATTCCCTTTCTTCAGAATTCAAATACAATTAAAGTCTACTGAGGACTCTAAAGCTGAACGCATCGGTTCTATTACAAAGGTTTCAGATGAAAATCTCCTTCAATTTATTAGTGGTGATGAACCTTATAGTAAAGCGGGCCTATGGGACGATATTGATGCGGGTGTTTTTATGTATAAAAGATGTGTCAAACCAGCAAAAGAGTTTTTTAGCGATAAGATAGGTCAATTAAGGTTTAGTTTACAAAGTACTTATGATGAAGACCCCACTAAAGCCGAAAACTGGAGTGATGTTTTTGTTGATGAAATTATGTTGAATCAAGTCAGCTTCTTCCCTTCTCCTGCTAAATAATTCATAAAATAAAGTTTGTTGCTGATAAATAAATGAGTTCTGATATCATAGAATCAAAATTAGTTGTTATAAACTGGTGTGTGTGTAACAATGGAGTTCTTAACCAAAATCTAACGGTTCCAATTAATAACCTTACATTTCAACCTGATATGTATCGAATAGAAGAAATATGTTGTTCTAATAGTAATGTAAACGATAACTTATTCGTAATTACTAGTAACCTTTCAGACTATCAACCTTTAATTTCATACTCGGGACGAACTACCTTTCCGGTTAACATGTCTCAATCAGCTGTAATGAGTCAACCACTTCTTCAATTGACTTTTCAGTTGAACTTATTAGGTCCAGACCCTAACAATCCAGGAAGTGTTGTTTACTCTCCTTATATACAAGGTATTAACAATTTTTATCCTTATCCAGGCCCTCCAGTTGTTCCGACAACTGCTTATGTCAGCATAAGCATTAATTTCTTCAAGCTAAAAAGTGGAAAGAGAAATATTTTTACTATTTAATTTTTATTCTCATCGAGCCTATAATAAAAATGAAAACTAACAAGAAGAATAAAAAATGCGGGAGAGCCCGAGCATCTAGTGATGAACCTTCAGATTCTGAAGAACAATCTAAAAACAAGACCATCACCATTCAGAAAATTAATGATGCTAAAGTTAAGGTTATAAAAATTAAAGACCCTCTTTCTAAACCTTCAAAGTGTGAAGATATGTTCCCGAATCCTTATGGAAACGTCGTTATTGTTGCTCGTAAATGTTCAGGCAAGAGCAACCTAATCGCTAACATTATTAAAAATGCAGCCGAACCTGGGGAGACTTCTGTCATTTGCATGAGCACCACAGTTAATAAGGACCCGATCTGGGAAACTATGCGAAAGTGGTGCAAAAAGAAGAATATCAGCTTTACCGGAGTTACAGAATTAAATAGTTTTGATGGTTCCCATAAAAAGAGAAACTTTCTTACAGATTTTATGAAAGAAGTTCTTAAAGGTGGTGAAGAACAAGAACTCGGTTCCGAAGAGGAAGAACCCGAAGGTTACTCTGACGAAGATTCTGAAGAAGAGTATTACGACTCTCGCGAAGACATTGAAGCTGACACCCAATATGACCTTCGAAGTTTTAAAGTTGGACACTCAAAACCTAAAGGTGGTTTAAAATTCACAAAAGATAAATCTTCTCTCAAAAAGGAGGTTCCTTATATTTACCCTGATTACATAACCATATTTGACGATATAGGTGAAGAAATTGGTTCAAGGCCAGTTCAAGCCTTCGTTAAAAAGAATCGACATCTTCACTGTCTCAATATACTTTCAGTACAAAATATTAAAGACGCTTGTCCCAGTATGCACAAACAGACTGATTACTATATTTTATTTGGCGGTCTCCCTTATGATGCAATTGAGAAAGTAAAAAAAGAAGGTTCTTTAGGGGTCCCTATTGAATCCCTTTGGGAGATGTATAAATCAAGTACTAAAGCCAAATTCTCGTTTTTATGGATAGATGTTCGAAATGAACAGTACCGACGAAATTTCAACGAATTATTCCATGTTGCAGTTAAATAAATATGCAATACGTACCAGAAATTCATAATAAATATTCTAACGGAATTTATTTCCCTCCTCCAAACTATAATGTCAGGGGTCCTGATTTTTGGAGTGCTGGGATTTTATCACCAGAAGTTAATCGTAGATACGCCGCCGGTCAGAAAAGAGTTGGTAAAAACAAGTCAGAACCGCAATTTAGATTTAGTGACCCTATAACTACGGTTCCTATTAAACCTTCAAAATATAAATATGGTTTGCGCGATTCTATATTTGCAAACTTTGGAATGATTGGTGGACAACCAACAATGCCAAGCTCATTTTCTGATGCTTCAAAAGCTAAACAAGCTAATGACGCAGGGGTAATTATGGGTGGTTCAAGACAAGGAACCAGGAAAGTTAAACCTAAGGGTAAAGGTCGACGAGTTAAACAAAAGTAATGTCTTCTTTCCAGCTTTGAAAAGTATAAGAAAATATTTATATTGTAATCATATAAATATGAAATTAAAGATGCCAACCGTAAAAGGTTATGGCATGTACGGCGGAATACGCCAGCGCGGAACCGTGAAATTCGGTGGTATTAGACAGCGCGGTCCTGTTGTTTTCGGGGGGAGAAAACGACTAGTTAGACGTCGTAGAATTGGACTTCTTCGACCCCTTCAGGGTGGTATGGCTCGACGTCGAGTTCATAGACGAAGGCGCCGAGTTGGTAGAGCTCGCCCACGTGGTTATTTCACAGGTAAAACACCAATGAACTCTTATAGTTTCGGACATGCTCGAAGACGTCGACGCGTCCATCATGGAAGAGGCTTTTTCGATACCCTTAAAAATCTTGGTAGTAAAGCCCTCGGTATTGCACGAAGCATTCCTATCGCTTCAACAGCATTAAATTATCTTGGCCATCCCGCGGCCG
>JGI26470J50227_1000414_pt1 | contig 17915 bp, 18 predicted proteins | sample FreactTroBogLake_FD_50227 | JGI IMG/M metagenome (IMG submission 50227) | reverse complement strand
AGATTCAATGGCTTGTTGATAAGACCGAAAAGTTTTGCCAGGAGAAAGCGATTTACAATGGCGTATTACGGGCTATTTCAATTCTCGATGGTAAGGACAAAGGTCACGACAAAGGTGCGATTCCCTCTATATTATCGGCCGCCTTGGCCGTTTCATTCGATACAACCGTAGGACATGATTATCTTGAAAACTCTGATGCTCGCTATGATTTCTATCATAGAAAAGAGGAGCGAATTCCTTTTGACCTCGAATACTTCAACAAGATTACAAAAGGTGGTCTTCCAACTAAAACTCTCAATATTGCTCTTGCTGGTACAGGTGTTGGCAAATCTTTGTTCATGTGCCATGTTGCAGCGGCAGCTATGGTCCAAGGCAAAAATGCTTTGTACATCACTATGGAAATGGCTGAAGAAAAAATTGCAGAAAGAATAGATGCAAACTTATTGAATGTTACACTTGATGATTTGATGGACTTACCAAAAGATATGTATGATAAGAAGGTTGCCAAAGTTAAAGAAAAAGTAACTGGTAAACTCATCATCAAAGAATATCCAACTGCTTCAGCGTCTACTACTCACTTTAGGACATTATTAAATGAACTTAATCTCAAAAGGTCTTTTGTACCTGATATTATCTTTGTTGATTATCTTAACATCTGTTGTAGCTCTCGTATTAAGGCTGGTGCGAATATTAATTCCTACACATACGTTAAGTCTATTGCAGAGGAGCTTAGGGGTCTGGCTGTTGAGTATAATGTTCCTATTGTATCTGCGACACAGACTACAAGATCCGGATTTACATCGAGTGATCCAGGACTTGAAGATACGAGTGAATCGTTCGGACTTCCCGCCACAGCAGACTTGATGTTTGCTTTAATCACAAGTGAAGATTTAGAAGAACTTGGTCAAATTATGGTAAAACAATTAAAGAATCGATATAATGACCCAACATATTACAAACGATTTACAATTGGTGTTGACCGATCCAAAATGAGATTATATGATATTGAACAATCAGCACAAGTCGGCTTGGCTGATTCAGGACAACCAGCGATTGGTTCACAAAACAAAATTCAACATAAGAAATTTGAAGGCTTTAAAGTATGATTCTAACTAGAGAACAAGCCTTACATTGCTCTAAAGTATTCGATGATTATTTCAGTAATATTGGAAGTACCGAAGAATACATGCGTGATGAGAAATTAAAGAACCTTGAAAATTTACCTTCTTCATTGTTTCCACCAGAGGACGATTTGTTCTCTGATTTCTCTATGCACCCAAATGATATGGAAATTGATGTTTGTGAGATTGATGGTACCACTTGGGAAACATTACTTGCCATTACCAGTTCTCATATTAATAAATCACCAGTTGGTAAAAATATTCAGTTGGCGGTTATGGAAAAGAAGTCAGGAAAGGTTCTAGGTTTCATTCGGTTAGGTTCACCAGTCATCTATATGAAACCTCGTAATGAACTCTTAGGACAGGTCTGGATTCAACAGGAAGATACTGCAAAAAGATTCAATGCTTCTACTGTAATGGGATTCGTAATTGTACCAGCTCAACCTTTTGGTTATAATTATCTAGGTGGTAAACTTCTATCTGCCATCTGTACCAGTCATGAAGTAAGAGAAATCTGTAATAAAAAATATGGTATGAATTTATGCCTATTTGAAACTACCAGTTTGTATGGTAGTACCAAGACAGTATCACAATATGATGGTATGAAACCTTACATTCGTTTTCGTGGTCTGACCGAATCTGATATTGTACCAATGATGCACGGTCAACGATATCACGATTTGAAAAACTATGTGGAAAATATTACTGGAGATTTATTGGCAGGTGATACATCGACCACCAGTAGAAAACTAAGAACTTTTACAAAGATTATTGCTCTTACTAAAGCTGCTTTAAAAGGTACTGCGGAAGGAGAGGCATTCTCTTTAACGATTGAGAACGCTAAAAAGTTGACCGAAAAGAAAAGATATTATACTTCTGATTATGGATTTAAGAATTCAGTAGATTATATGAACTGTAAAACTGATGTTCTTTTACCAGGTGAAAATTATGAGAAACACAAATTGAGTAATATTATTGCTTGGTGGAAACAAAAAGCGTCTAATCGTTATGATACACTTAAATCTGAAGGTCGATTAAGAACCGAATTAGAAATCTGGACATCAGGAAAAGACATCCAGATTATTCGATAAATATTTCTTTTTAAGATTAAAATGGCCAGCAAAACCAACCAACAAGAACAAACATCTGCTTGGATTTTCAGACGAGCCTTGAATGATAATGTTCGATATAAAAATTCTGATGAAATTTGGAAAGATCCAAAATTCAAAAAAGAAATTATTGGTACCAAAGCAAAACCTGGTTTGTATCCAAATGTTGATGAAGAATGGGTTGATAATTACTTCAAACAACAAAAAAGATTCTTGGACGAATTTTCTGATGCTAAGTTTACTGAATTTAGCCAAAAACAAGGTTTCATGGAATATGTTTCCAAACTAGTAAACAAAAAATTTAAAATTAGTAAAAAAGATTCTTGGGATCCTGCCGATATTTGGTGTGTTCAAAATGAAAAGAAAATTATTGCTGATATCGATAAAACAATAAAAGATGGTCATTTAAATAGTGTTGACCAATTAAACGATTTATTAAGAACATTATTTAAAGAAAGAAAAGTTGTTGGTATTTCTTTGAAATTGGTATCAGGTCAAATTGCCAGATATCAAGAAGTGAATGTTAAAAAAGGTATTTTATTTACTAGTAGCAAATCTCCAGAATTTCAAATTACTGCAATAGAATGTGATTTAAGTTTGGGTGCCGGTTCAAAACCAAAAGCCAAAAACTCCACAATCAAAATAAAAATTAATTATAGTAAAGAAAGTTTGGACTATTATTTCATTTTTAGGAAGCATCCTGCAAATGAAGGTCCTGGAAATCTAATATTTTCCTTTCAAGGTAAAGGAGAGAGTGCTCAAGTAGGTTTGGTACCAAGTAATTTATTGGCCAATAAACTAAAAATGAGTGGCATACGATTTGAGAATGATCACAAAAAATATCCAAAAACAAATTTAGATTTTAATAGTGAAGAAAAGAAATACATATCAATGTTTAATAAGGTAAAATCTAAAATTGATACATCAATATCTACCGAGAAAGAATTTGTGGATAATATTACTTTATTATTAAAAAATAAAGAGAACTATGATATTGGACACAGTAAACTGATGCAATTAACTTTCTTATCGGATTTAATGGCATTAACTCAACAAAAAAGAGAACAATTAATAACTGATATTTTTTACCTTGCAGAAAAGCGTGGTGAAGATTTCGGTCCTTTTGGAAAGATATACTAATGGCACTACTAGACTTTGATAAACTGGCAAAACAATATGCCGATGATAATGATTATGGATTCTCTGCTATCGGTGAAGATGAATACAATGCTAAATTAGCAGCAGAGATTAATAAAGTTAATGAGCCTGTTACTAAGAAGGCTGAAGATTATGCTAAACGACTGGAAGCATTGGAGAAAATGATTATTCCTTTTCTAACCAAGTTACATTCGACCGGAGATAAAGAATATATATATTGGCCTAATCGTAAACCTGCTATCGAGGCACAAATAGAGAAGATTTTAAAACTGACTAGAGATTAATTATGTCCGCAACTGTGATTATACCAACTACTGTCGCTGCACCAGTACATGAAGCTATTAAATCGGTATTAGACCAAACATACGAAACTAAATGTTATATTGTTTGTGATGGTCCTGAATTTGTTTACGCTATCAAGAACCATATTAAACAATTTGAAAAGCATCCGAAATACAAGAACATTACTCTATGTAGTTTACCAACCAATGTGGGCGCCAATGGATTCTACGGACACCGTGTCTATGCCGCTTTCACTCATTTAATTAATACAGAATATGTATTATATCTCGACCAAGATAATTGGTTAAAACCAAATCACGTTGAAACTTGTATCAACACAATCAAAGAAAAGAATCTTGATTGGTGTTATTCTTTGCGTGACGTATACAATAAGGATGGTACATTTGTTTGCCATGATGATTGTGAATCTTTAGGTAAATGGCAAACTTACCATGGAGTGAACCATGTGGATACCAATTCATATTGCCTCAAGACAGAGATTGCTGTTAAAATAGCAAGTTGTTGGCATGGTGGTTGGGGACAAGATAGAGTGTTCCTGAGTGTCGTTGCTCAGCACTTTAAGAAATTCGATTGTACAGGTGAGTATACCGTAAACTATCGTGTTGATGGCGGTAAAGGTTCGGTTACTGCCGATTTCTTTATCAATGGAAATAATGTAATGAATCAAAAATATAATGGAGAATTCCCATGGCGCAAAAAAATCTCATCATCGGCGGGTTCACAAACTATAACATTAACCAATTAAAACCTTGGGTTATCTCAGCAAAAGAAGTTGCTGGTGATAATGATGTTGTTTTGGTTTATGGTAACACTTCAGATGAAACACTAGATTGGTTGGTAGAACAAGGAGTAGTTGTTGTTCCCATGTTACAAGTACAAAACATACCGATCCATGTGTTACGATTTTTATCAATCTATGAATATCTAGAAAATCATTGGTTTGATTATCAATATGTTGTTACTACTGATGTTAAAGATGTTTATTTTCAAACAGATCCATTTAAATTCTTAGTTGACCGTAAATTGGTTATTGCATCTGAAGGTTTGAAATATAAAGACGAACCTTGGGGTAATGAGAATTTATATCAAGCTTATGGTCCATATGTGTATGATAAATTTAAAAACAATGAAATCTTTAATGTAGGAACCTTTGGTGGTAAATCAGAATATGTAAAAGATATGGTGTTTCATATTTTCACAAACGGAATCAACCGACCAATTCCTATCGTAGACCAAGCAGTATTCAATGTTCTAATCAACACACAACCGTTTAAAGATGTTGTAACTAAAACAACACAATGGGCTGCTGAGTTAGGAACAATCATGGATCCATCCAAGATTGAACAGTTTAGGCCAAATCTACTTATCGTTGAACCATTTTTTGAAGATGGTATTTTAAAAGATTATACCGATAAAGTTTTTCCAATTGTACACCAATACGATAGGGTACCAGTTTTAAAGAAGTTTGTCCAAGAAAAATATGGACAAGAAGATGAATCACAATTATTTATATACAGTACATAAAATGAACTTTGAACAAGAATACTTAGATGCTTGTGCCAGACCAACCGATATGCACGAGCATTTACCATGGATTTCAGAACTAACTTCTGAGTGTAAACATGCGACTGAACTTGGTGTTGGATATGCACAAAGTACCAGAGGATTTTTAAGGCAAGATGTAGAACTTCATAGTTACGAAATTTCACCTTATGAGGTTACTACTCAATTCTTTAACGAAGCGAGAGCCGCTGGTAGAAATGTTACACTTCATGTTTGTTCTACATTAGAAACTGAAATTGCACCAACAGATATTATGCTTGTGGATAGTTATCATTCATATGAACAAGTAAAAGGTGAATTAGATTTACATGCTGATAAGGTGAGCAAATATATATTATTCCATGATACAGAATTATTTGGTGCACGTGGCCAAGGTGGTGAAGGAGGTGTATGGAAAGCGATTCAAGAATTCTTGGATACTAATCCACAATGGCAATTAGTTGAACGAAGAACAAATTGCAATGGAATGACTTTGATTAAGAGAGTATAATGAAAATTTTTATTACTGGACTAGCAGGATTTCTAGGTAGCCATCTTGCTGATAGAATGATTGAACTTGGACATGAAGTTATTGGTAATGATAACTTGATTGGTGGTTATCGTGATAATGTTCCAAAAAAAGCAAAACTTTTTATCATTGATTGTTGTGATAATGAAAAGATGACCTATGCTATGGAAGGTTGTGATATCGTTATTCATACTGCCGCAACGGCACATGAAGGATTATCTGTATTTTCTCCTAGTTTCATTACACGAAATATTTTTGAAGCAAGTGTATCGACCATTTCTGCTGCCATTCAAAATAAAGTAAAACGATTTGTTTATTGCACATCTATGGCACGATATGGTGACCAAAAGGCACCATTCCATGAAAAAATGACTCCTAGACCTGTAGATCCGTATGGCATAGCTAAAGTTGCTGGTGAAGAAGTATTAAAAGCTCTTTGTGAAACTCATGGTATGGAATGGAATATTGCTGTGCCACATAATATTGTTGGTCCTCGTCAGCGTTATGATGATCCGTTCCGTAATGTTATGAGTATTATGATTAATCGTAATTTGCAAAGTAAACCTGCAATCATTTATGGTGATGGTAAACAAACTCGTTGTTTTTCTTATGTTAGTGACTGTATTAATTGTTTAGAAAAAATGGCATTAGATCCAAAAATTAAGAGTGAGATTATTAACATTGGACCTGATGAAGGTACAATTACTATTGCTGAGTTGGCTGCTTTGGTGAATAAAGAGTGTGATATGAGAAAAGATAACACATGGCCACCAATTCATATGCCAGACCGACCAAGAGAAGTTAAACACGCTTCTTGTTCAGCAGATAAAGCTCGTAAATTATTAAATTATGAAACTAAAACAGATTTAAGAAAAGCCATTCAAGAAACCGTGGCGTATGTTAAGAAGAAAGGACCTAAACCTTTCGACTATACATATCCATTGGAAATTGTATCAGATAAAACACCTAAAACATGGAAAGATAGGTTAATGTAATGAGTTTAGTTGATATTATGATTAAGTATAATATTCGTAATGATACACATTATGAATTTGGTACAGATAAAGAATTTAACCACAAATATTGTAGTGGTTTCTATGATGAAGCTCTTTTGCCATATCAAGATAAAAATATTCGTTTATTAGAATTAGGAATTCATCGTGGCGGAAGTATGGCACTTTGGCATCATTACTTTCCTAATGCTGACCTCTATGGTGTAGACCCATATGATTTTGGTGCAAAAACAAATTGTGAACCTTATCCACGAGTTAAAATAATTTACGCTGACGGATATAAAAAAGAGTTTGCCGATTCTTTGCCTAATTTTGATATTATCATTGATGATGGTCCTCACACCAAAAAAAGTCATTTACAATCACTTAGTTTATATTTACCAAAGTTAAACCGTGGTGGTATGTTTATTATTGAAGATATTGGTCAAATGGAATGGACAGAAGATTATAGAACTTTAGTTCCACCTAATATGGTTTGTGGTGTTGTTGACCTCAGAGAACCTTCAAATATGACCGATAGTATTATCTTTTGGGTAAAATATGCCTGATATTTCTTTTTGCCATCTTGCCTCAGCAGGCAAAAAAGTTTCTACTGAAAAAGTTGTAGAACAAGTCCGTAAACACCATCCTGATTCCTATTATATGTTATTGTCGGATGCAGCAGATGATTTATCTGATATTGCTGAAAAATATAACTGTGATTACATTCGTTCAGTTTCTAAATTAGGTTATCCAAGTTATGATGCCGACAAAACATTACAATGGTTGGATAGATTTAGAGCTGCTTGCCAACAAGCACCAACATCACATATAATGATGATGGAAGACGATGTTTGGATTAAAAAACCAATCACAGTTGATTCTACTTGGGAAATGGCAGGACATGATATCAAAATTGGTAATATAATTCCTGATGATATCATAGGTAGTATAACAGATTTCTCTGGAAAGAAACCAATCACAAATCAATATGGTTGTGGTGGAGGTTCAATATTTAAAGTATCAACATTCTTAGAGAACTATGATAAAGTAACCGAATGGTTTAAAAAGAATCATGATTGGTTTCAGATTCACTATCAGCCATTAGGATTCATGGATTGTTATATGGTAGTTTATTATATGTTGTGTGGAAAAGATTATAGTGTTAATCCTTATTTGACGGATACACACCACCATAAGAATGATGGATATGATTATGATGATTTTGTTATGAGTCAGCCAATCCACATTGAAATTGTTAATAATTATAAAAGGTATTATTGGGTATGAGTGAAATTAGCATCGTAACGGCCTTCTTTGATATTGGTCGTGGTGAATGGACACCAGATAAAAATCTTCCACACTATCTACAACGAACAACAGAAACTTATTTGCAAAGATTTGGTCACATGGCCAAACTCGAAAATGAAATGACCATATTTACATCAGCCGATATGGTCGATAAAATTAAAGAGTTAAGAGAAGATAGACCAACAGATATTATCACGATGGACTTTAAAGAATCTTTTAGTGTTTTCCGTGAAATGGTTTCCAAAGTTCAACAGGATCCAGAATATCAAGCAAAAATAAATCCCATGCAAGTACGCAATCCAGAATATTGGAATGCTGATTATGTTATCGTAAACGCACTAAAATCTAGTTTTGTTGTTGAGGCTATTAGACGAAACACAATTAATAATGATTTAATTGCGTGGCTCGATTTTGGTTATTGTCGTGATGAAGTAACCTTAAATGATGTTCAAGTTTGGAGTTATCCATTTGATAAAGATAAAATTCATTTATTCAATATTAAAGATTGGCAAGAAGGCACTATCATTCAAGATGTTATTGCCAACAACGATGTACATATTACAGGACCAATGATTGTTGCTAGCAAAGAGAATTGGCCAACATTACAGAAGTTGGTTGCTCATAGTATGGATGAATTGGTCAAGAATGGATTGGTTGATGATGACCAAACTTTATTGTTAATGTCCTATTTGTTGAAACCCGAATTGTTTGAATTACATCGAGTTTCATCGAATGATTGGTTTGTTGCTTTTAAGGAATTTAGTGAATGAAAATTTATGTAAGTGGAACCGCTAACTTAGGTGATTTTTTAAATGCTATGCCAGTTTTATCTGGTGTATCAAAATCTTATGGTAAATACTCTTTAATCATCAAAGCATCGATGAAGAAATTTAAAGGTATTAAAGAATTCTTAATGTACCAAGATTTGTTTTCTGATGTTGAATTTGATGATGATATCATTCCTTATGGCGATATGATTCAATTAAGTTCGTGGCCAAGCCGTGAAACTAAAGGTGATCCTGATAGACCGATTGAAACCTGTCGATATGAGAATTGGTTAAGGGACAAATATGATTTGATGTTTGAAGTAAATGATAAATTTGTTGTATTAACACCAGAGATGGATATTGAAATTAAAGATGCCTATTATGTTGGTGATAGATGGGCGGTTGGTGAGATTGATAATCGTAGAGAAACTCATGTATTATCTTATTTAAAAGATTGTGAGTTTATTAATTTTGATAATGATATGTTGACCAATGCTTACATCATTAAGAATCTAAAGAAACCATTTATCACCAATTTTACTGGTGTCGGTATGTTGGCAGACCTCTGTAATGTTCCACTTTATTGTGTATGGAAAGCAGAAGATTGGAAACCTGAGTTCCGTGTAGGTGATAATGTATCTTGGGACGATGGTAAGGATATCAATAAAGTATTTGAAAAACATTTCTATTTGAACCGTAAAGCAAAACTAGTTCACGCTAAAGATTTGGAGGCACTACTTTGATTATTAATATTGAACCTGGTACTTTTGGTGGACCATTACGCAATGGTGATTTACTTGGTGTCTGTAATGTATTGGAACATATTAGAAAAACTAATAATAATCCACAGATTCGATTTCATTTAAAGCCGGAAGCAATAAGTTCTGAGAAATATGTACAGGAATTTTATACATTTCTTTTATTGGTAACTAATTACTTTTCTGATTTCGAAGGACAAGAAACTCTGCCATGGCGTAGAGTGAATGTTTGGGACTTTAGAGATATCTCTGGAGATTTAGTAACAGTTCCAAACAAATTAGAAATGGAAAAGAAGATTGTTATTTTTCCATTGTTTGATGCGCCTTATAATACCTACAGAAATTGGCCACCAAAATTACTTGAAACCATTTGTAATAAGTATAGTGCGCCAGAATATGATGATTACGAAAAACTTATCTGTGTTGGTAAATATCCATTTGGCCATGAAGAATTGATTCCAATACATTTCAAATATAGTTTTGGCTTCATGGAAAATATCAACCATATCCAGACTGCCGAAATCTTTATCGGGGGTGATACAGGAACAACACATTTTGCATTTTCGCTTGACCGTGGACCTAAAGACCTGATATACTATAACTCCAGTCGGGGTTTAATCCATACTCTACCTTTTTACTTACTTGAAGGTAAAGGTAAAATGGCCACTTATTGGATGGATTTTGAAGGAACCAAGTTTTAAATCCAACAATTTTGGCACTATGTATCTAAGCCAATCTTTCCACAGTTTCACCATATTAACTTAAAAGTTGTATAAATAAGGTGTCCGGCAACCAAAGTGTGTTGCAAATCTAGAAAGAAATTCATGCTATCATTTAAATCATTCTTAAAAGAAGAGGCCGAACAGAGTTCGGAGTTGAAACATATTCATCATGCTGAAGATAGACCGTTGATGCATGGTCACGAAGGTTTTGAACATGCTCATGCAGCTTTGATGAAAGCTCATGCACATATGACTGGTGGTCATAAAAATACAAATCTGACCATGAAATATGACGGTTCACCATCGATTGTTTTTGGTCATCATCCTAAGAATGGTAAATTCTTTGTGGCAACCAAATCTGCCTTCAATAAGAATCCAAAAATCAATCATACTGAAGCGGACATCGATAGAAATCATGGCCACGCTCCAGGTCTAGCACACACACTTAAACACGCACTCAAACATCTACCTAAAGTAACACCTAAACATGGCGTATTTCAAGGTGACTTAATGCACCATGCTGATACCAAACACCTACACGAAAGTTATATCGTTGAGGCTAAAGGTGATGTTTCTTTTACTCCAAACACTATTACCTATACTGCCAAAGGTAAAGAAGCAGAAAAGATTAAAAAGTCTAAAGTTGGTGTGGTAGTACACCACGAATACGACCATGAAATGAAACACGCTTCACCCCATGTTGATGTAAGTAAATTCAAAGAACATCCAGATGTCCATATTCATGGCGCTGAACACGATACCAGCAAGGTAAAACATACTGCTGAACGTGAAAAAGAGTTCCATAAACACATGAATGCCGCTAAAGATATTCATGATACTCATGGTCATAAGATGTATAATGCCGTTCATCCAAAACATAGTGGAGAACATGGCCACCTTGCCACATACATAAACAAGACAGTAAGACACGATGAAGTTCCAAGTGTTAAAGGTTTTAAAGAACATTTACACGGTGAACATGAAAAGATGGCTGCCAAGGTCAAAACAGATAAAAGTAAAGAAGAAAAACGTAACGAAGGTAAACACCAAATTGCTCATGTTGAAAAACACAAAGAACACTATGGTAACCTATTCTCAATGCACCATCATTTACACCAAGCCAAAAATACTTTGGTGAAGTCTTTAGAAACACACGAAGGACACTATCAACATCACATTGATGGTAAGAAATCCAAACCTGAAGGTTTTGTTGTTCACCACGATAATCAACCAACCAAATTGGTTAATCGTGCAGAATTTGCTAAACAGAATTTATTGAAAGTCAGAAAATGAAATCATTTTTAAGTTTTTTAAAAGAAGAAATTAAAAAAGGTCATCATTCTTTTTATCATCCTACCAAAGGAATGTATAAATTAACACATGATGCAGATAAAAATGTTTATCATCTACACAACAAATTTGGTGAATTGACCAACACAATCTCCGGTCATTTAACACCACATGAAGTTGCTCAAGAACTAAAAAAGGATCACGATATGATTCTGGTAGATAAGTTGCATGAGGAATATTTGGAAGAATTGGCCAAAAAACCACCAATGTCGGCCGAAGAAAAAGCCAAACATGAAGGTGCCAAGAAAGCATCTCATGCTATCAATCCACACCGTGGTGGTTACAACGAAACTCAATTGGCAAAACATTTAAATGGTGGTAAATATATCGACCACGAGCATGAGGCACAGGACAAATATCACAAATCTCATTTAGCTGACCATGATAAAAAATATGGTACACATGAAGTAAAAACTCAGGAAGATAGAGCAAAAGAACAAGCCAGAGTTTTCCATGAGCACGCTAAGAAAAAAGGTTATGAAGGTGTACATGAAGTTCATTTAACTCCTAAGCCTGCTGATATTGAGAAGAAAACAGGAATCAAAGCTTCACAACAAGAAAATCCATCCGATATTGCTGTTAAATTCCACAAAAAGCCAGCTTCAGCCAAACACCACTACCTTGGTTTGTCTGCCAAATCAAGTAAAACTAAATCAATTGGTTTCCACAATGGTGGTACACAAGAACTTGGTCATTTCTTAACGAAACATTTGGGATAATAAGATGAGCGAATACGATATCCACGGTCATGTAGAAAAACGTCACCAAGAATTTATGAAAAAACATAATCTTGGTACTGTTAAAGCTAAAGCTCAAAGAGCAGTTAATGGTCCAAAACATTTGGATACTGAAAAAAAAGTAGAGAATCCTGAATATAGGAATAATGAACTTTATCATAAAGCAAGTGAACATGCTCGTAGTGTTAATAAAGAAGTAAGGGATAAACTACACAAAGGATATACTAAAATGTCCAAGAGTCATCCTGAAGAACTAAAACATCATATCCTACACACATACATAAAAGGAAATGCAGAACATGCATTACCTTATGTTAAAGTTCATGGTTCTGGTGGCCACGATAAGAAAGCTCATGCTCACGCTACTGATCCATCAGATAATGAAATGTATCATAAGATTAGAAATGCTCACCACTTATCTTTTCATAAAGGTGGCGAATCTTTAATTCCTGTTCATGCACATGAAAGTGAACATAGTAAAGGTCATCGTGTATTTGGTTTACAAGTAAAACACAATAATGGTCCTTTAACAAATATGAAGATTGGCGCAACACCATAACATGAAATCATTTTTAGAAATCCTCAAAGAAGAAGAATCATCTGGTAAACACCATGCGATGACCTTTGGTCGCATGAATCCTCCTACCACAGGTCACTTGAAATTAATTGATAAAGTTAAAGAAGTAGCTAAAAAGCATAACGCCGACCATTCTGTTGTAGTTTCACATTCACAAGATGCCAAAAAGAATCCATTAAGTGGCACACAAAAAGTAAAACATTTAAAGCGTTATTCTCCAGACACACATTTTGAAAAAGCATCAAAAGAACATCCAACAATTCTACACCATGCAGCTGAATTACACAAGAAAGGTGTAAATCACCTTCATGTTGTGGTTGGTTCTGACCGTGTTAAAGAAATGCACCACTTATTACACAAATATAATGGTGTTGAAGCTGGTCATGGTAAATATCATTTCAAAAAGATTACTGTTCACTCAGCAGGACATCGTGATCCTGATGCTGAGGGATCCGAAGGTGTATCTGGCACCAAGATGAGAGAACACGCAAAGAATAAAAACTTTGATGAGTTTCGTAAAGGTGTTCCTGCTCATGTATCCGATACACACGCTAAAGAGTTGATGAATGATACTCGCAAAGGTATGGGATTACACGAATCATATAACCACGGGCAATTCAAAGCAATCTTTGTAACTGGTGGTCCAGGTTCAGGTAAAGATATCATTATTCGTGAAGCCATTGCTGAATCTCAGATTGTGGAATTGAATTTTATTCAAGCTCAAGATTACTTGGGAGATAAACAAAAATTATCTGAAAAAACCAATGATTTCCGTAGAGAAGCCATTCGTAACCGTGGTCCACTAATCATTAATGGACCAGCAGATGATAGAGATAGAATTTCACATATCAAAGAAGAATTGGAAAGTCTTGGATATGAAACCATGATGATTTTTGTGAATACCACCGATGAAGTAAGTAAAGAACGTAATTCTCTGTTGTCCAGAATGATGGTAGAATCCGTCAGACAGGACAAATGGTCTAAATCACAGAGAAATACTAAATATTTCACCGAATCATTTAAAAATTTTATTGTTTTCGATAATACGGGTGATATCCGTACTAAAGAATATGATATCCATGAAGTATATGAAAACACTAAGGTTTTTCTTGATTCAAATACCGTAAACGAAACGGCTGAAGATTGGCTGAATCGTAAATTTAAAATTGAGGAAGAAAATAATGTTAAAACGAATAATCGATTTCTTAAAGTTAAAACCAATTACTCCAGTCCAAGAGCAAAAGGTCCAGCCGACATCAAACCCGACAACCAAGGATCCATTGTTCCCCCTGGACAAGACCAAGTTAAAGGCAACACGGGCGCCAGAAAAGACAACTTCAACAAAGGCCACTCCGGCGGTGCGTGGCACGCAGCCTACGAAGAAAGCCAGCCAATCACGAAAGTCTACAACAAAGCCAAAGAAAGCAACTTCCAGCAAGACAAAGACAAAATCAAACTAAAGAAACGTGGTATCGACAAGTCTGGTAAAGAATCAGCTCTTGGTCGTCCTGACGGCCTAGGCAATACTTGGAATACAAGAACAAACGGTAGTGGTTTAACTGGCGGTGCTGGATTAGGCAATCAGACATATAGTGAAGGTGAAGAATATAGTAACGCAAATCCTGCTAGCACAGCAATGCCGGCAGGTATCACACCAAATCCATTAGGAGATAGTGCTTATACTGCTCCAAAGAAAGAATTTAAGAAATTTAGAAAGACCATTAAAGAATATAACGGCTTTCAAAATGATGTTGAATCCGGTCTAGGTGGTACACTAGGTGGTGCCGACAACAAAGAGGGCATGGATACCTATAAAGACCCCAACAGAAATATTGGTATTGAAATAGTTAAAAAGAAGAAAAAGAACAAATAACGGAGACTAAAAATGTTCACAAAAAGTAAAATTACCCAATCCATGATTGATGCTGTTAATAGTGTTATTGCTGAAGAAGATAAAAAATTATTGTTAGAACCTGAAAAGAAATCTACCAAGATTGCTACTCCTACAGGTACAAAGGTACTTGGTCATCGTTATGGTAATGCTGCTAAAGCACATCGTGACCAAACTAAACATGAGTTAGATAAAATGAAAGGTCCTAAAGAGAAAGACCTTAAAGAAGAAGGTGACTGTGTAACTAAACCTGAAGCAAAAGATATTGCTAAAAAAGAAGTAAAAGGTCATGAGAAAAAGATGCACCATGCAGAAGAAATGACTTTGGCACATAAGTGGAAAGAAAAAGCAAAAGCAAAGATTAAAGAAAACAAAGGTAGTGGTCCACAAGAGACTTTCACCGACAATAACATGGGTGAAGAAGTTCGTAAGTCCGATGTTCCTGCTTATCTCCGTAAACAAAAAGGTGAAAAACCATTGACTGTTGCTGATGTTAAAGGTCCTAAAAAAGATACAATTTCACATCCAGAGAATCTTGCTAAAGCACGCAATGAAGAAGTCGAATTGAATGAAGATAACCTTGATACTATTGCTAAAAATCATGGTATGGAATTTAAAAGAACCACTTATGGTGCAGGAATGAAACATCCAACCAAAGGTGAAGTTTCTATTAACCGTTATGGTGAATGGCACCACTATCCTGCAGGTTCAAAATCATCTAAGGCTCATGGTGATAGCACAAGTAATTTTTCTAGTTTGGATAAACATTTGTCCACATTAAAAGAAGGAGTTGAATTATCTGAATCAGAAGTTACTACACCAGCAGCACAACCAAATGAAGTTACCACAGATATGATTCGTGGTCGTGTAAAAGGTGGAAATGCAAATGAATTTAAATCTTATAAATTACAGTTGAAAACTGATGGTGAGATGAAAGCTCCTGCCGTAAAAGATGCTGAAGAAACTACTGCTCGTAAGTCTATCAAAGCAAAAGAACCCCATGTTAATCTTCCAAATCTTAAAATGGAATCAGCAACTGATGTTGAACTTGATGCAATGATTAACGAAGTTCTTTCTAAAGATGCTGATGCTGGTGATTGGATTCATGATTTCATACATTCTAAAAATCCTAAGTTTGCTGGTAAATCTAAAGCTGAACGTAAGAAAATGGCTTTAGGTGCTTATTATGGTAAAAAGAATGAAGAAGCTGACGAGCGTTCATGGCATAAAGAAACACCATGGAAGAAATCTCCTGCTACTGTAACAGACAAATCTGGTGCTAAACATACACCAATGTCCCGTGCTAAAGATTTGGCTCGTTCCGCTTTCAAAAAGTTGAAGAATGAAACCATGATGGGCAAAATTTCTAACTAAGAGAATAATATGGCAAAGAAATTAAAGGATGTAGTTAAACAGAATCCTGAACCGGCCAGAGGCACAAATTATGTTAATCCTGGTCAGTTAGGCCAATATTCAGCCACAAATCAAGTTGCTGAAGATGGTTCTTTATCTCAATATTTAAAAGCCAAAGGTATCAATCCTAACTTTGTATCTAAAGCTACAAAAATTTCTCATGCTAAATCCAACACATTCAAGAAATGGCGCATGGATCACAAGTTTGAGGAAGTTGAATATGTAAGTGAAGATGCTCTTTTGGATCGTTATCTGTCAGCACATGGCATCAATCCTAAGTTTGCTACTAAAGATGTTAAGATTTCTCATTCCAAATCTAAGCAATTTTTGATTTGGAAACAGCATCATATACAAGAAGATGCAAAACCAGAACAAACTGTTAGTAAAACATTGAGTAAAACTCCAATGCCTGGTACTACACCAACTCATGTTAGACAGAGTAAAATTGCTCACGACAAAGCCAAAAACCGAGAAATCTTTCCTGAAGAGGTTAAGAAACCTATTGCTTTAGATAAGTTCCGTCAAGATGCAGCAGAACGTGCCAAGAAACATGATGAGATTCAAAAGAAACAATCTAAGACTGGTGAAGGCATGACTTCCGCTATTGACCGTTTACAGAAACATTTGAACAAAGAAGAAATTGATTTGGAAGAAGCAAAACATTATCCACATAAATTCCGTGCAACGTATCATGATCCTGATACCGGTGAAATGACACACATGATGGATTTTAATCATAAAAGTTTAGAAGCTGCTAAAAAACACGCAGAAGGTAGTAGATTACAACGTAGAGACGGTAAAGAAGATAAATTGCATTCCGTTGTACAAGTTAAAGAAGAACGAATTGATGAAATTTCAAAATCTACACTTGCTTCCTATAAAGATAAATCTACATCCAGTCTTAAAAATGCTCAAGCAAACCGTGATGCAGCCGAACATGGTAAACATATGTCTAAAGGTTTTGCTGATTTACACAAAAAATCTGACGAAATTGCCAAGAAAAGAGTTAAAGGTTTGAAAGGTTATCTACAACGTAAAGTTGGTATGAAACCTGTATCGGAAGATAATTTTGCTGATCCTAATGCAGCAACTCAATCTCCATTTGACGGTGCCAATAATACAGATGATACCCATGATATTCTACCAAGAAAACGTGGTATGTCCAAAACATTAAAGACGATAAAATCTGTATGTAAGCCCGTCAAAGAAGAAACTTACGATTGGGAAAAAGATGATAAAAATCAAACATCTCCTGGTAAGCCTAGCGGAAAAAATCCAAAACTAAGTAAAGAAGATCCAAATGCTTTACCTGATGGTGAACCAAAAGCCAGAGCAGTAATGTCTGGTGGAACTACTATGACTGGTGAGAAGCGTGATACCGTGGAGATTGATCCACAAATGAAATCAAGACCAGATTTGAATGGCAACAAAAAAGATGATGGTACGGTCAACAAAAAAGTAGAAAACAAATAAGATAAATAGTACTATAACCAAAGGCTCATCAAGGAGAAAATAATGCCAACATGGGGAAATACAGATAATCACAATCAGAAACCTAAATGGGATCGTGAGCGTGAAGTAAGACAAACCGTAACCGCAACTACTGCCAATACCACTGCTATTGGTAATACCGTT